>JAABUL010007252.1_pt1 | contig 12087 bp, 21 predicted proteins | sample 5559151 | NCBI WGS metagenome assembly JAABUL01 (sample SAMN10711876, study PRJNA513368) | rock metagenome | isolation source: Antarctica rocks | place: Antarctica: Victoria Land, Pudding Butte sud | reverse complement strand
GGCTGCTATCGTGTCCAATCACCAAGGTGGGTGCATTCCATGGCTTTGAGGAGATTCACCTTCAAGTCCCCCTGACGCAGTCACACTGTCTGCTGTTGCCTGCTGCATAGTGCTGCCATTCAAACATTAATCATGTGCTTGTACAGCTGGTTGCTGTGCTGTGCTGTGTTGGGCTGTGATGGGTGAGCTGGTGGTGCAGAAGGTGATGGTGGAGCCTGTGATTGCTGGTGATGGGCATACCTATGAGAGGAGCGCCATGAAGCACTGGCTACAGCAACATGACACCTCTCCAGTCACCCACCTGCCATTGCCTCACAAGCGGCTAGTATCCAATGTCGTCATCAGATCTGCCATACTGAACCACCCGCAGCAGCTGCAGTGGCACTGACTGCTGAATGACACATAAGGGTCCGGCTGGGACAGACAGATGTGAGAGGCCTCAGCACCCAGGCAGCTTCTGTCCTTTGGCATACTCCATGTGAATGCAGTCCCCAGGTGACAGCATGCCAAAGACTTTGTGCTTTGTCTCCATGTAGCAACAGCACCAGTGTCCAGAACGCCTTGCCCTTGTTGGCAGTGTCAGTCAGAAGCTGATTTTGGTCACTGACAGTCATGTTGTGGACATGTGATCTGCAGCGCTGCTTGTATTAAACCCTGTACTCCAGGAGCATGTACTACCTACATGATATGTCTAATATGATATGCAGAGCAAGGTCAAGTGAAACAGATGACGGCCTGCAAGCTTCATCATGCACCTGCTTGTTGTGCTTGGCGTGCTTGGCATGCTGTGCACAGCACATTTTTGTCAGTTGTTTGCCATTAGCTGAAATGACACCGTGCATTTCAGGTAGATGGAGCCATGCTACTTCCAGTTACTTGCGCCAGTCCTTGTGCAGTGGATGAGGACAGCTGCATAGCTACGTTTGCATGTGATCATCAATGTACTTGAATCAAATCATGCAAGCTTCAGAAAGTCTCCATCAGTGCTGTTGGTGAAAGCAGGCTGTACACATGGCACCCGTCCTGCGTCAAATGAGTCAGGTCCCAGTGTTCTGGCTTGCCTCGAGACGATGAGGGTTTTTGCAGGTTCCAAGCTACAGCTTCTAACAGCTGGCTTTGGGGCTGACATGAACCTCCCTGCATGAACTCTAGATGCGCACAAGTCTGACCAAACGCTGAAAATTAACGCATGGCTTGATCGGCACATCGACTGCTGTGGAGCTGTGATCGGCCTCAAAAGCCAAGCTTGGTTGTGGCTGCAACAGTATCTGTGCATTGGGCTGGGGTGCACACACAGAATGCGCAATTCACAGAATATGTTCACCTCACAGCTTGGAATAGGCTTGCAATTGATTGCCGAACTCTGCTCAATAAGTGCAGCTTAGCCCCGTGACCATCACACTCAGTTGCAGGTAGAATTGCAGGCATGCCAGACAGCGTCAAATCAGCCATCGAATGCATACATGCCCGTCCCAGCATGTGATGATGTGATTGAGCCAACAAATCTGCTGCATGTCACAGTAGAGTTTACCATCATCTGGTGGCTTTCAGGCCACATGTCAAGCTACGTCAGCAACATCGCCGATAGTGCAATCAGATATGTTCCGATGGGGATTGGATTGGTACCAGGCTGCTGTGCTGTCAGAGCCAATTGTAGTAACCGGAACAGGATTGAAAAACACCCGTTGTTTAAATCAACCTCTGAAGCTCAATGCCAGTGATATGTGAGCAGGAGCTCAAGACCGGATGCAACGCAACAGATGTAATTATGTATGAGTGAGCATTGAAATCCACCGGATGTCAAAGGCGAGCTCAACCAGGCTGATCCCCAACTGGCTCCATACAGAATCGTGGTTTAGAGTTTCCACAACCATTGGCAGAGATGATAGAAATTCATGTATATCAGCTAGGAACAGGCAAAGTTTGTTTGACAAAAGACATGCAACAATGGAAGCCAAGGCTTTTGATGCTAAAAGAAGGCCATCACAAGCTTTCAGTTTCAGCAAGGCCTACATGAAGTGGCACAACATTCAGCAAAATGTAGCCCGAATACAATTACTGACGCTGAAAGCTTGCTCATATACTTGTGTACTGGGTCTTATTTGTACAGTCAGCGCTCTGCGGCGCTATTTGTCAATACCATGTCAACAAGGTCAAAACAACAAAATGGACAACAACCACCCAGACCAGATATTCATACAGCCTTTTTACTTCTTCATATTGGCAGGAGACACCATATACGGCGTCCAGTGTAGTCTACCAGTATCGATGCCGATTGTCTTCTGTGCAGCTGCCGTCCTCATATGTTCATCAATGATTCTGGGTGTGACCGAAATGATGTGGTCTCCTTTCCAGTACTTGATCAAGCCCAGAGACTCCAGGGTCTTGACTATGTCATCAGTGCGAATGGCTGTCAGCTCAGCTATCTCCTTGATTGACAGATGATGCCTGTGCTCCCTCAACAAATCCAGCAGAACTCTGGTCCAGTAGCTACGGTAGCTCACCTGTGCCAGGGACACACCTTTATTTATGATTGCCATTGTAGCGTCAAATGTCATGCATGTCACAAACCCAATCTGGTGCATTACAGGTGGACCAGCAACGGTAAATGTGCAGTACTCCCTTGCTATGCCTTGCTCTGCATGATTGCAGCGACCATATGACATCTGGCAGAGCGCATTGAGCAGAGCATGTTGGGACAAAGAGTGCCCTTACCTGTCCCAAGTCTGACAGTGGCCTTTCAGGAGTGCCAACACGGTTCTCTTTCCTTGACAGCTCATAGCTGAAGGAGATGAGGAAACGCCCGTAGCCCTTGCGCTGATAGGGTGGCAAGGTCAGAATGCAAGCCAAATTGTACCCCTCCACACTATGCTTCTCCTTGCTGAAGTATCCCACAATGTGATACCTGCAAGAAGGGTCTATGTGGTCCATCACAGTGATGAGGGTGGCGCAGGGACAGATGCTGGATGTTCAATATGAAGCAGTGCAGTGGCAGCTATCAGGCCTGTTTCAGCTCTGGATACTTGCAATTTTGACCTATGACAGGCAGTCAACAACATCTGGCCACAGCAGGCTGAGAGGACTAGCAAAGTGTGTCCACTCGTACATGGCCAAGATACAGTATCAGATCACACAAAATTTGAGATTGTACAGCAAGATGATTGTGTCTACAGCAGCGCACCCCTCTGCATCGCACTCGCAAAGAATGTAGAAGAGGAATGGGTCCACATCATAGTACAGCGTCTTGTGATCCAAGAACAGCTTGCTGAGCAGGCACAGGCTCTGACAGTAAACCTTGTTCTTCTTGCCATCCACCTGCCAGCATACAGCAGTACTTGTGTCAGAGCTGGTCATCCCAAATTCACAAGCACAGCTGCGTGAATAACCCATAGACTGGCCGAAAAGCACACAGACAGTGACTGAAACATCCAACACATAGTGGTGACACAGTTGTCTGATGGTACCACCAAACGCTGCATGCTGATGCTTGACCGGCACATGCAGTCCATGATTTTGATCATCATATAGCCTGACTGGTGTTTAGACTGGGCTCACCTCAAACACAGCAATGGTGGGTGTGGTGGCACAGTCCCCAGGGTAGTGACCAGGATCTGGGGACCTGTATATCTCATCCCCTGGGGGATGCCTCAATGGTGTTTTGGCTAAATGCCTGACCAGAGTCTTCTTCTTCTTGAAGTACTTGAGCGTATACTCACAAATATACAGCTTCTTTTCAGAAGCAAAGGGCTCAGGATATGGGGAGTAGTACCAGGTGTCAATGTCATACCGTCCAAGCTCCACCACCTGCAACAAAGCAGCAGCCAGGTAACGAGTGCCAGAATCAGCCCTTTTGAACTTACCCGCACATATCCACTCAAGTACTTACCTCTATGTTCTTTACTTTAGTTTTCTCCTGATGCTCCTTCTCCAAGTGCTGATCTATGGGAGCCAGCTCTTCAACATTCTGCAAATGCACAGGTTGGCCCTTGTTTTGACAATTATGTGGGACACTTGAAAGCTGAAAGCTTGTCAAATAGCTGCAAAGCTTACTGGAGCAGTATGGTGAATCTCATCATAGCGCCGCTTCAATCGCCGAGTCATCTTCTGAGTGATGTCAGCAGCAGCTGCTGCATCCCTGTCAAGGAAAACAGCAACTTAAGTCAGAGTTTAGAGTGCATGTGATTATAAGTCTTGACACATGCAGTGAGCAGACACTTACGCAAGACCACTGGATGTGTGTGACAACAGTGGTTGCTGAGCAGCTTGAGCACCATCATAGGCTGACACCTTGTCTGCTACAACCCACTCGTCAAGCCTTTTATCCACTGCATCAACAATATTGTCACAAACTGAAAGCATAGGTCTGCATGCATGTGAGCAGCAACATTGCCCAGCATCTCTGCTACATTAAATAAAATGGCAGAACAAGGCGTGCACCAACTACAAAATGCATTTGCTTACAGTCTACATAGTGGACATAGTATGAGAATGTGTCTGGCTCCAACTTTTTCTGCTCCACTATCTCTGCAATGTCTGCACTACCAAAAAGTGTTCAGTCATCCGATGGGCGGAAAGTCGCAGGAGAAGCTACGTGGGACTGTGGTCAGTTTACAAAACTCACGTTGGCCCGAGTCAAAGCTTGCCACACACAGCACCCTGGAACCAATCGCATGACTCAAAGGATCCTGCAGTTGACACAAGGCGGTGTGAAGACTGTAGTTGAGAGCAGCACTTGGATCCTCTTGTTGACAGCTGCAGAAGCTGCCGATACGTACCTCCAGGTCGCTCTTTGACAAGGTGACGAGGCTTCCCTGAGTTCGTCGAGGATGAGATAAAGCGTTCAGGTGCTCACCCACAGCCATCAGTAGGTCCCGACATGAGCCACCTGCCTTTTGCGCTCAAATGTTGCCTTAGAAATGCTGATCATAAACTCCCGCGTGAGTCTTCTTCGAAAGCATCGTCACTGTAGGGTTTAAATTCGGTGATTTCCCCAGACCCTGGTTGTACAATTGCTGGGCAGACACATTGTGAAAGATCGTGTGCATGCCCAACCGTTAGCAGCGTTCTGTGGCTATTCGTTACAAACTCGACAGTCAAATGCAGACACATGCAACGTCGTAAAATTGCCATGAATTGTTACTGCCCCTTCTAGGCCTAGGCATTACTGCATAGCACGAGCAGCAGATAAGTGTCCCATCAGCTCTTTAGTACTGTTGTGCACAAGTGCCAATGTATTGTAACACGAATCGAAGAGTTTACGATAATTTTTACGATGCTACTCTTTGACGCCTTGCAGAAAATTGCTGATGGTCTTCTGAATGGCCTCTGCATAGTCCTCCTGAGGCATGTGTCCCATCTGCAGTTCAGGAAAGCTCCTATTCAGTTGGACAGCCTTAGCATCAAACATCAATCTGACAGAATTGAATCGTGCAGCTGGTTACAATTTGTAGGGGCCAGATGCATGATAAGTCATGTACATCCTTCCAACACACTCTGCGCTCACCTGCATGCAAAGCTGCATGTGGAACATTGGACACCACATGCCCATTGCAATGGTTTTAGCGGGGTGTAAGCAACAATGTGAGCCTGACTCACCCGAGTGGACAGTTGCGCAAGCTCAAAGTTGGTACGCATGTCATCCAAGAAGGCAAAGGTGGTTTTGATGTTGATGAAAGGGTCATTCTGCCCAAACAGCAGCAGGGTAGGTTTCCTCCAGGTCCTGCAGGCTGACTCTACCTCAGCCAATAGAGTTGGAAAGTCCACCTGAGACAGCATGTGCACGCTTGGTCATGTGCAAAGCAAGCCTAACCACATCATGTTGTAAGTATGTTGCAGAGAGGTGACCTTGGCGATATGTGCTCATGTGCCTGCATCAGCAGCTCAAAGTAAAGCTGACATGCTGTATGATGCTAAAGTGGCTGGGCCTGTTGCAGTAGCATTGCGCAAGTGGGGAACAGGTAAGCTACCTCTGGCTTTGTCAGTCTTTGCAACTCCCTTGACACTTGTGCGTGAGCTGGCAGCCAACACAATACATGAATCCTTTGTAAGAATGCAAGGCTCAGATGACAGCAAGGACACAGCAGGCGGCCTTCTTGTGCAACCAAACTGTATGAGATCAGCAATGAAAGCAGCCGACAGCCTGTTGCTGCTGGTGTCACAAACTGCATTTTACATGCAAACATGCGCCCTGACAGGGCGCGGTCATGGAAGGGGCCAAGCGATGAGCTTTGTTCTCAATCATGCTAGCAACACAAGGGTGGTGATCAACAGATGTTACTGCACAATATACTGATTTTGCAAAGAGCTGGCATGGTTGCTGTCACAAGTGTTGCCTGAAGAGCGATGGTGTGAGGAGGGGCAGTGCTGTACCTGGTTCATAGTTTGGGCGATGGCTACACTGCCAGGGCCTGGCTCCTGATATGCTATGTCATACCCTTCAGCAACGTTCCATTGCATCTGATATGAGCTACCGCCAGCGTTATATGTGGCTCCATCGAATCGCTTTTTCTGCAAATGGTACACTGAGTGATGCACAACTGGGCATGTGCATGCCTGCGAACCTGGTATCGCTTTACAGCAGCAGGACTGCATACAAGGATGTTGGGCGAGTACGACCAGCACTCAGGCAACACACAGCATTGAGCATTGTGTCGGCAAGGAATCAGGAAACAAGTAGACCATGCAACTTAACACTGGCTGCACAGTCTGCCCACAATACAACCTGGTTTTTGCAGGAATTACGCCGGGCGCAGGAGCTGACCTTAGGATCTGGACGGAGAAAGGCCATTCGGTTCTTGTATGCAGCCAGCTCTGGTCGCAGCTTAGACTTGGCACCCAATGGAGTGTTCAAAACCACCATCTTTTCCACTTTATCAGGGTTCTGCATTGCCCACAGCATAGCATACTGCCCAAGGATGTAGCCCTGCAAATTAGCACAGCTACCTATGGCCAATCAGCAGCTTGGCAACATTGAGACAGAGCTTCAGCTGAAACAGATGTTTGATGCACATAGTAGCTGCAACCTTGGTGGGTGATTGCTTTGAGAGATTGTTGAACAAACAGTTGACATCGGCTCTTGCTGACCTGGACTATGAGATCGATTGGTTTTTGGATTTCCAGCTGATCCACAAGGGCATCCAGTGCCTGGATGTACGCCTTCTGGGAGTAGTCAAATTGGGTTGGATCTGGCTACAGACACATAGCTGTCATGGCTGAGACTCTGACACCATGTGTAAGACTAATTACTACGCTCTTTCATCCAACCTCTAGAAGCACAGTAACATCATTGCTTATGCAGAAACCAGCAAGGAGTTGCATTATGTATAGCTGCAAAGGTCTGCAGCACAATCCGCATGCATGTTTACCTTATCTGAGGAGCCATGGCCAGGCCAGTCAGCAGCTATAGCTCTATACCCTTCTGCTCCCAGCATCTCACAAGTCTCTCTATATACATGCCAAAGCTCACACTTGCTGAGAGAATCAGTCTTGCGCAGACTATGAAAACTGAGTCCGTACCTGTAGCTGAAGGACGCAGATCCTATGCCATGTAACAGTAAAACTGGCCTTTTGTGCTTGTCTAAATCCTTTGCATCCTCCAGGTTTGTTCTATACGCCCACTTAAGGTCATTTGCTGTGATGCTTTCCCTGCATAATTCGTCAACTAGATTGACAGTGGGCTCGCGGCAGGCTCTCACAGGCGATCACTGTCACCTAGGAACTTTCGCTCTGACTGGAGTCAAAACTGCTCCCGTCTGCGGATCTATGTCCTCAAGCTGACTCACTGAAGCCTGTTGAGATCGCGCAATCTGCGCGGTGCGGTGACGACCGTGGCGAAGGCCGGTGGTGAGAAAAACATGTCGGCAGGGGCACGATGACAGGTGTTGTCTGCACGGCTGCTGACTTCGCAAACCCCATGGGCCGGTGCCACATACATGCGGAGAGCGCAAAGTCAACTCGCTCGCCATGAGGTACAGTGGGTTGCGAGGTAACTTTCCAGCAGCGATTGTGGTTCTCCAAGCCTATCGATTACTAAGGAAGCTTAGTCAATCCCATCCACAATGCAGAGCTCCTGAGCGCGCACGCCGGAAGACAATTCGCTATTGACGTGCCGCTCAGGGTGTAGCCTGAACTAAGCATGCGGTGCTAGTGGACCCCTTTCCCGTGCCACAGTGTGACGAGTATCTGCCAAAAAGCGTTGTCTTGAATATACATCAGCACTATGGCAGACTTGACTTTCAGTTTTGCGGACTATCACATGCGAGACGTTTCGGAAGCACTGATCATAGAGTGTGCGCAACTATTCAGCATTGACTATGGCTTCTGGAATGAACAAGGCTACAAGCCTGGAGGTTCTGTGCAGCTGAGTGCTCATAGGTTGAGAGCACAGTGTCTCTTCGATCCAGACACTTGTCGTCTGGCCGTAGCTCGACACACGTCCGGAGAACTTGTGGGTCAAGCTTTTTATTGTAACTTTCTATACAAGCCATCCGGACGACGTGTGTTTTGGGTCACACAGCTGGTTGTCAGCTCGAAATACAGAGGGTGTCATCTGTCTACAACAATGCTCGTGCAGCCGTGTGCTGACAAAAGTATATTCGCATGCGGTCTAGTCAGCTCTCACCCATATGCGGTCAAAGCTCTCGAATCAGCAACTAAAACCATTTGTGACCACGCACTGACTCTTCTACATGCTGAGAGAATCGTCAGGGCCAGCAGAGTTTCTTATATTCAGGACAGACCATTGGTGATCTCCATGGCAGACACATCGAGGCGGAGTGTTATGGTCACAGACTTTCAAGTCTGTCATGAAGAGGCTGATGCTAAACGCTCTGCTCTTGCAGACTGGCGGTTGGGGCCTCTTGAATCTGGCGAGGAATTTCTAGCTTTGGTATTTCCAGAATAAGACAGTTTGTGTGTCCAGACGTTGTGTAAGGATGATCTTGACTGCTTGTGGACTACTTTTGGTTCCAACAAGCTCACTTGCCAAAAGCAAAGTTCGATATCAAAGTGTTGCTTGAATAGTTATGTTAAGGACTGGGGTGAATAACAGTGGGATGCAATGTATGTTATTATCTTTATTCACTCATTGTTGTCCATTTCCGCGTCTTCTGAGATGGTCATACCTTCTAGAACGGCTTTCATTCCTGGGATGTACTTGCCCTTCAACTTGCAGCATGCGGCGCTGCTGTGGCAGTAGGTGTATCAGCAGCTGCTGTGGCAGGTTGCAGTGGCATGTTGCCAGATGACACCACTGTGCTGGCAAGTGAGTCTGCAGGGTTGGCAGGCAGCATTGCTGCAGCAACAGGCACATCAGCAGCTGCTGTTGCAGGTGAATCACTTGCATTGGCAAGTGGCACTACTGTGCTGGCCAGTGACTGCTGTGTGTCAGCGGTTGACTGCCTTGTTTTGGCAGATGCACTGGCCATTGCAGTGAGTGAGTTACCAGGAGTGTGAGCACTGAAGGGGAACTCTCTTACGAGGTCCTAATGTACTTCACAGACGGCAGGTAGTAGCTGTCTGATGGTAGGAGTTCACTAGGAATTTCCATGTACACCTTGGCAGCTACAGCACACAGCATATTGTTGAGGGTCTTGCATGCATTTGTAGAGCTGCAACACAAAGCATGCTGGTGCAGCACATGACTGCAGGATGTTCTGGATTGTATAAACGCCAGTTACAAACGACAGCAAAGAACAGTCTTGATTGCTGAACATGTCTGACGCCCCACACCTCCTGTCAGCAGTCAGAACGACACCTCTTTGGCACGAAGCATGCCAACAGCATCTCTGCTCATGAGCACTGTGACAGACAAAAGAGTCCTCTGCTGACTAGCATGCAGCAAATCTGGCAAACAAGCAAAGCTTGATTCCTGTGCACCAAGACTGCTGTGAATCAGAGCTCAGGTGACTTACCTAGGGCAAGCTGTTCAGTAACAGCTGGGTAGACAATGCACAGCCCTCCAGTGTCATGCTGGCTTGCCTGTGTACAAAAACAGGCTGGTATCTAACTCAGCACTGATGCATATGAACAGGAGCACCTGTTGGTCAGGTAGCCAGTGCTGAAACACAGTCATCATTCCTGTTTGCCAGCAGCAGCTTCATCAAGTTTCTGCTGGCAGCAAAGGCAGGGCCAGTGTCTACTGTATGTAAAGCTGATCTCGACATGCTTACACAAAACCCAGGATGCAATGCAGTCTGTGTGACGTCACGGATTGGCTTGCCCATCTCATCGTAGAACAAACAACGTGTGCCAGAGACACTTTGGATGACATGGCCTATTTGATTTGAACTGACCATGCTTTGTGCCTTCTCAGAGTGGGAACTGAGCAGATCAGGTGCACAATCAGACAGATGGTGACTGTTTGTTTATGCATGCAGACTGAAGGTTGTGCCAGGGGCGCAAGGCAGTACCTGAAGCAAGCATCTGTGCCAACAAGGCCTGCATTGTGCCATCAGGTGTCCAGCACACATTGCAGAAAGTGGAACAGCGTCGCTGTGGATGCAATACCCTCACAATGATGATGGAGTCCAAGGCATGGGACGATCACATGCTGCAGCTAAATTGCTGCCATTAAATCGTGATGTCGACGACCAGGGAGCCCAGAGCCATGTCAAGACAGCTTGCATTGCAACACCTGGAAGGAAGCTTTCAGCACAATCCTGTGTGGTCAAGGCTGACAGTCTTGAAACCTGTGTCTGCTTGTTGTCTTCATTGAATGTGCGTCTGCATTACAATGATGTGCTGGTAACAGGGCTGCACTGACTGTGCATAGGCGCCAGGCAGTGAACTGTTTGCAATCAACGCAACCTGTGTCTTCTAAATGCATACAAGTGCAGAACTGCATGTGCAGCCACAACCAAGCTTTTGGGTCAACTACCTGCCCACAGTAGTCAATGTGCAGATCAAGCAAACCATTGATGTTCAGCATTTGGTCAGACTAGCACGCAAACTCTACTGCCTATAGTAAACGCTTAGAGCTTATGTAGCCCTTATGTAGCCCCTGAGGCCAGGCTTGCAAACTGCAACAACCTTCATCATCTTAAGCCAAGCCAGGGCACTTGACTCATTTGACGCATACCTGGTGCCATACCTACAAGCCTGCATTCACCGACAGCACTGATGGGAATCATCTGAAGCTGGCATGGTGTTACATACACACTGATGATGTAAGTGCAGCTTTGCAGCTTTTATCAACCATTGCACAAGGGCTGGCACAAGCAAACAACAGCAACACAGAGTTGTTTACGGCATTTCTTCAGATCAGAAATCAAAAATCAGATGATCACAGGAAAGTGACAAAGGTGTGCTGTGCACAGCACCTGTAGCAGGAGCGTGATGAAGCTCATAGGCAGCCAAGTGTTTCACTTGGCCTTGCTTTGCAGGTCAACTCAGATAGGTCAGGTAGATAGAACATGCTTCAGGACTGTAAGGTGCGATACAAGCAGCACTACAAATCACATGTCCACAACATGACTGTCAGAGACCAAAATCAGCTTCTGACTGACACTGCCAACAAGGGCAAGGCGTTCTGGACACTGGTGCTGTTGCTACATGGAGACAAAGCACAAAGTCTTTGGCATGCTGTCACCTGGGGACTGCATTCACATGGAGTATGCCAAAGGACAGAAGCTGCCTGGGTGCTGAGGCCTCTCACATCTGTCTGTCCCAGCCGGACCCTTATGTGTCATTCAGCAGTCAGTGCCACTGCAGCTGCTGCGGGTGGTTCAGTATGGCAGATCTGATGACGACATTGGATACTAGCCGCTTGTGAGGCAATGGCAGGTGGGTGACTGGAGAGGTGTCATGTTGCTGTAGCCAGTGCTTCATGGCGCTCCTCTCATAGGTATGCCCATCACCAGCAATCACAGGCTCCACCATCACCTTCTGCACCACCAGCTCACCCATCACAGCCCAACACAGCACAGCACAGCATGGCAACCAGCTGTACAAGCACATGATTGATGTTTGAATGGCAGTACTATGCAGCAGGCAACAGCAGACAGTGTGACTGCGTCAGGGGGACTTGAAGGTGAATCTCCTCAAAGCCATGGAATGCACCCACCTTGGTGATTGGACACGATAGCAGCC
>JAABUL010007243.1_pt1 | contig 12106 bp, 1 predicted proteins | sample 5559151 | NCBI WGS metagenome assembly JAABUL01 (sample SAMN10711876, study PRJNA513368) | rock metagenome | isolation source: Antarctica rocks | place: Antarctica: Victoria Land, Pudding Butte sud | reverse complement strand
CACATCGATCAGGGGACTCAGAAGAGAAGAATCGGCGAAAGAGCTTGGTGGGGCCATTTCCTCCAGGTTCTTCAGCTCGCCATCCACCATCGTTTGTTGTTCCTCTTCCAGGTAATCAAGTTGACGAAGTAGCCGTTGCTGCTTCGCATTCGCCTCACGAAGCTCTTCTTTTAGTTTTTGACGCTGTTTCTCAAGGCGGCGCCATCGGGCGGTATCCAGGGGCGCCAGGTCGCACGGACAACCATCGCGAAGACACTCCACACACTTATCGGAACCCTCTGCAACACGACACTGCTTGCTCAAGCGAACGCATTGATGACAGGAGCGCATTGCAATGTAAGGGATACCAAGTTCTGCAACTTGGATAAGGTGGCGTTGGTAGAAAGAAACTTTGGACTTGACACGAGGCATGTTAAAGTTTGCTTTCGGGACGAAAGCCTAAAGGGGGGGGATAGTGTTACGAGCCTACGCCAGTATATAGCCTACGCACAGTATGTAGCACCAGGAACGGGTAGCTGCATATGCTCTTACAGCTCTACAGGGGAGCACTAGGAGCACTGCTCCCTTTGCTCCCCAGGGGAGCAACAGGAGCATAGGGGACTTGCTCCCTTTGCTCTGCGAGAGAGCAAGGAGAGCAAGGAGGATCTCCTTCAGTATATAGATCCTCGAACACGACTCCCTTATGGATCGTGTTCAACTCATTTTAAGTCTTGACTTATTGTTACGACTACTCAAGCTGCAAACCCTTGTTACCAAGTGATTGCTTGCATTGCCTGAAGACGCCTACAGACCTCTCCAACAGTACCAACCTACCCTGATACTCTAGTCGCCTAGATAGCAGCGTAACAGTATATACTTAATTATTTTTGTACAACAATCGACTATTATAAAAATCGAGTTATATACAACTTTGCGATATTTGTTTAACAACAAGTTTGTTACAAAGTTTATAATAATTTTCTTTTATAATTTCTTTGTTGCAAATAAGAATCGAAGCTTATTATATAATTTATAACAAAAAACTTTGATACGTTAGTAGATATTATATATTTTGATATATATTTTTATCTACTTAGCACAAACAAATTAGAAATATTTTTGCTAAAATAAATTTAGAGTTTTCTTAATTTTAAAATGTTTTGTTAAAAAGTTGTTATAATTTTTGCGAATTAATTTCTTTTTAATAATTGTATTTCTTAAAATATAAAACAATTTATTATATTTAACAAGACTCTTTTAGTTTAAAGCTTATGTTGTTTGTTTGCAACAAAACAACTTTTTAACTTCAATTCGAATCTTTTTAACTTAAATATCTTTAGTTTAGAGATTCTTTATTAAGAATCTTATTAATTTTTGAGATTTTTTATATAATTTCTCTAGTATGTCTTTAATTATTTTTTTTAAGATAATAACTTGTATTTCAATTAATTAAAATAGAGATACTAGTTCTTTTTAAACTTTCTTTCTACTTTATAATTGCAAAATCTTTGCGTTACTAGTAAATACTTTTGCTAATTATAATATAAGAGTTAAATTATTTAATATTTTTCGCTTGCTTTGCGTCAACGACTTTTTGTCAAACAATAATGTTAACTTATTTTGAAATATAAAAATTAAATTATTTAATGTTTTTCGCTTGCTTTGCGTTAACAAATTTTTGTCAAACAATAACGTCAATTTGTTTTGCAATATTAGCAACAATCTTGTGTTTAATAATAAAATCTCTTTATAATTGAGATGTTTTAACAATTTATTTGTTAAATTTTTCTTATTTAGACAATAAAAGATTTCAAAGTTATAGATAATTAACTTGAGCGCTTAGCGAGTTTGTCTTAAGTTTAGCTTCTTTTAATCTATAAATCTCTTAAAATTATTGTAATTCGATTATATCTTAATAGAGTAAACATTGCTTTTTAAATAGTGTCTTTATTGCTTAAAAGCAATTACAATAACTAGTAATTCTTGATTATACGTCTTATAATTTTGTTTCGTTAAAATTATCTTTCGCGATTAGAATATTATTAAGCGTTAATTTTTGTTGTTATTTTGTTAACTTAAGATGCTTGCGAGTGCAAAATTAGACGCGTCAATCTTTACTCTAATTTTTTTGTTTAAATTGTAGTAATAAAGTAGTAAAGTCAACATAAAGATATTGCAAAATTAACAAAACGCTTGCTTTATTTTATTTAATCAAACGAAAAAATCAAATTTTTTGTTATTCTTATTTTCTTTTAATAGATTAGTAAGAAAAGCAACTCTTTTCGAATAACAATATATAAAGCGTCTATAAAAGTTTACAAAGTCTAAAAATATTTAAAGCTCGCAATAAGTTTTTAATTTAAATTATTTCTTAATTGTTTTGATTTTTTTTAAGTCTATCTATATATCTTTTAAAGATACAATAAAGTTTAAAAATTCAATCTTAGTAATATTAAATTTACACTTTTTTAAATTAACGTATAGCAAATATTTGCGAAGACGTTTTAGCATTTATCTAATATAACGTCAATGCTTCGTCGAATTATTGTTATATATAAATATGTTATTTATATAAATTACGCAAGTTACATTAATTAGTTCTCGCAACACTTTATTAATATAAATCTAAAAAGTTGCGAATGCATTTGCTAGTTTAAATAATATAATTTAATATTCGAAATACTTATAGCGCGTGCGAAATATTATCTTTTATTTATTGTCGCGTTTAATGCGAATGCAATAATAGATATTCTTTAGATTTAAGGCAATAAAGCGCTTTGCTTTGCATAGACAATCTAGCGTTTTCGTAATTAAAGACAATAAATAACAATTTTTAATAATAATTGCATTTAGATCTTTATAATCGACGTATAAACGTAATTTATTGTTCGATTTTAATACAAATAGAATAGAAGCGTTTGCAAACAAAATTAAATACTTAATTCAATCTTTAACTAACGCATTATCAAAATATTGTCGAAGTATTGTCAACTCGTTTTGTAAAAAATTATAAAGAGACATAAATAATAACTCTTTATTGTTTTAAAACTTAATAGCGTAATTTTCTTTTTTTAATTTTGATAAAATTTTAGCTAATTTATTATTATAGATATCTTTTAGATTTCTTAATTTCTTAAGAATCTTAGACTTTGCTAGTTTTTTGCTTAATGTCTTTGTAATGTTAGCGCAAACAATTGCATAAATTGTGCTATGTTTAGCGAAATCTAAGACAAATTGCTTAAGATCAACTATTTTTAATTTTTTATTTAAGATTTTGAATTGTTAGCTTTGCGTCTTTAAATTAATTAATATGTTTTGTTTAAATAACATTAATATATTTAATATAGAATTAGAATTTATATATTTTATCGAATAAAATAAGTTAATGTATTCTTGATGTTAATCTTATAAGTTAATTAAGTAATAAATTAACTTATAGATGTTGTAACAAAAACAATTATTATTATTAAAAAAACTTAATATTAATAAGATAACAAATATAAATTGCAATTCTTATTATACTATATAGACATAATTAATAAGATTTATCTTAGCTTCTAAGTCGACTAAATTTATAACTTGACGTTTATTATTAAAAAGTTAAATTTAACTTTTTACTAAAATTAGATTTATCGTCTTTATTTGTTTTTTTTGTTTCGCTTGCAAGACGTTAACAAAGCTTAATTTTTTTTTGCATTTATCGTAATAATAACAATAGCGATAAACTTGTTTTATTTGTGTTTATTGAGACAATTTAATTTATAATGCTTCTTCTTATAATATTTAAAACATTTAATACTTCTTAAATAATTTATATTATTAATTTCGTAAATTTGTTTGCACAATATCGACAAGTTTTTAAAAATATATAACTTTTTACTTTTAATAAATTTGTTAATATTGTTTAAGCAACAATTTTAATAAAGTTTATTTAAAGAGATATTAAAATCTTTTGTAATTTATTAATTTCTAAAGTTGCTTGCGTTTGCTTTGCAAATGCGATTTAGTGTTTATTTTTGCATAATAATTATAATTAAAAGCTTATTGCAAATATTTAATATATTATTAATATTTAGAATCTTTATTTTTAAGTTTAGCTTTAGCTTAATTAAAAATATATAGATTCTATACTTCTTTAAAAGCGATACTAGATAAATCTTTAATTTATTTAGATATCTCTTAAAGACAATTATCTTTTAGTTTAATTTCTATTTAGCAATTTTTTATTTTTCGTAGATAAGAAGACGACAATTAGCAAAATTAGCTACTAAATTCAATAAAAACTCTTTAAATTTTTTAAAGATCTTGTTTTTTAATTTAGCGTTATTGTTTATTCTTAAATATTATTGCGTAATAATATTGTTTTTCAAAAATAACATACAATAGAGAATTTTGTTCTTATTCGTAATAAAGTACGTTAAAAATCGCATTATATTAATGTTAATTTCTCGAAATTAAATAATGTGCTTTTTTACGTTTTAACTTTTATACAATTTTAGCTTCTTAAGTTTTAGAGACTTAAATATTATTAATAACAATACAATAACAAGTTGTAAAATTTAAGAGTTTGTTTGTTTAGCTATTATAGCTTAAATCTATTAAGCATTTTGCAAGTTTCGAATCTTTGTTATTAAGATTTCTATTTATTAATGTAAAGTAAGAGTCTTAATCGTAGCTAAGCTATCTTTTTTTTTATTGTTACGTTAATAAGAATTATTTTTGCTAGCGTTTTGTAAACAATTGTTGTTTCGAAAAATATCAAAGTCTTCAAACTCTAATTTAATAGTTAAATAATTATTGTAACTTAAGCTATTATAATTCGATATAATACTATTACGTCTCGAATTTTTCTTTTCGAAAGATAGAACAATTAAAATTGTAAAATACAAATGCGTCTACTTCTTGTTAACGCACTAAAATATAAAAGACGTAAAATATAATAGACTTGTATTACTATATTTCAATTATATAGAATAAATAGTAGTAAGACTAATTGTTAAAGAACAACAAAAGACGAACTTTCTCTCTATTTAATACTTGTTATAACGTGCGAGCCTGTTTCTCGCTATCTAACTAGAAAAGAATGTTGTGCCATTCGAAGCTTCTATAGGCATTTAGGATTACGTGCCTTGTTATATCTTGAGGCGCTAGCGCGTTGGGGGCGCTATAACATTACAGTAGTTAAGTTAAGAGTTCGTAAGTTTAATTGCGTTATTTGCGCAAAAAATATTAAAATATTAAATATTATTCTACAAAAAATAGACGTTTTTTTGAATTTAATTAAGATCTTGTCTAAATTTAAGTTAAATTTCGCTCAAATTCTTGATTTATTAAATCTCTCGAAACTTTTGTTGTTTTATAAGAATATCAAAATTAACATTTATAATCAAAATTATTGTTTAATACTTTATTAAATAAAAAAGAAACTTTATTTAACAATCTTTACTATTTAGAAAAATCTAAAATATTATTAACAAAACAAAAATATCAATTTAATTACAATTTTATCTTTTAGATATTTCGAGTTTCTTAATGTTTTCTTTAAGAAAAAAATTAACATTTTGTTTTTTATTATTTCTACAATTACGTTATTTATTTTAAAGAAAATACTTAATCTTTAATTTTCGCTTTATACAATATAAGTTGTAATAAAGCTCTAGAATTTTGTTATTATCTAAATAAGAATTTTAATAAAAAATTTATTTAAACAAATTGTTTTTAAACAATAATTCTTGTTTTTTTTGTTAAAAAATTTAGAGATAAACTTAGATTTTGCGTAAATTACAAAGATCTAAATATTATTATAATTAAGAACAAATATTCTTTGTCTTTAATTTTCGAGATACTAAATCGTCTTAATTGAATCAAAATCTTTATTAAGTTAAATATTATTTTAGCGTTTAATTAATTATGTATTCGAGAAAAAGATAAAACTTTTATTGTCTTTTGCATTTGTTTTAAATTTTTTAAATTTTTTAAATATTTTGTTATATTTTTTAATTTATATAATAAATTTGTTTTGTTTTAAAAATATATTAACAATATTTTTCGAAAGTTTCTAGATAAGTTTTGTATTGCTTATCTAAATAATATTTTTATTTATAATAATAATAAATTAAAATATAAAATTTATATTAAATTTATTTTTCGAAAGTTGTGCAAAGTAAATTTATAAGCAAATATAATTAAATGCGAGTTTTATGTTACTTAAGTCTTGTATTTAGAATTAATAATTATTATTGAAAAAATTAAAATAAACTTGATTAAAATAGATATTATAGTTAATTGATTTATTCTAATTAACATTAAGAATATTTAAAGCTTTCTAAAATTTGCAAACTTCTATAAAAGATTTATTTACAATTATAATAAAATAGTTGTTTTGTTAATTTATTTAATTAGAAATAATTAATTTTTTGTCTAATTTAAGAAATATCAATTAGTATTTATTATTTTGAAGAAAGTTTTTATCTTTAATATAGTACTTTGTTACTACAATTTAAATTACAAAATTGTAATAAAAATTGATGCTTCGAACTATATATTCGAAGACATTTTCTCTTAATACAATAAAAAGAGAGTTTTTTATTTAGTTGCTTATTTTTCTAAGAAACACAATTTAATTAAGTATAATTATAAGATTTATAATAAAAAACTTATAACTATTGTTTGCGCATTCGAAGAATAACATCTTAAGTTTAAAAACTTAATCTATTTAGTTAAGATAATAACAACTTATAAAAATTTAAAGTATTTTATGTCAATTAAGCAACTACGTTGTTGTTAAGTTTAATAAAGCGAATTTTTGTTTTAATTTAACTATTGAATTACGTATTGTTTTAACAAAATTAACAAAAAACTAAACACTTTTATACGTCGCTTAAGAGATCTTTTTAAAAAAAGAGATACTTTTAACTCTTAATATTTGCATCAATATTAAACAATTCTAAAAATTTATATTTTAAATTTTAAAATCGTTGAAGATCTTTAATATCAAACTATTACTTTAAATCTTGTTTAATTATATTTTTTTTTTAATCTTTTTAGTTTTTTTTGTTATATTAGCTTCAATAAAGTTAGACGTAGAAGAACTTAACATTAATAACGTCAAATTTTAGTTAAATTAAGAAATTTCAAGTTTTAACAAAAATTTAAAAGACACTTTTATTTAAATTCTATAAAATCAAATCGAAGTTAGCAATCAATTTGTATCTTAAGTATTTAAAGCGTTTTGCAATAAAGTACGTTATTATAATAAAATTTCTCTAGTTAACTATAAAGAACGCTTTAACTTTTTGTATTTTCGAAAAAAAAAGTATGTTTTTAACTTGAATTGTCTTTGTCTTCGCGTAATTTAGTTTGCTTACAATAGTATCGTCGATAATTATCTAGAAAGAACGAAATGCTAAAAATTGATTAATCGAGCTTATTAGTAATCTAACATCTATAAGTATATCTAGCGCTTTGTACGAAATTGTTATACATATATTTGTTTTAAGTCTTTTAGACAAAAGACGCAAGAATAATTGCGTTCTTTTCTTGTTTTAAAACGTTGTTAACGTAATGTCTTTATAAACTACGTAGATTCTTTATTGTCTAATACCTTTATAAGTATTACGTATAGATACGTTCTTGTTTTGCGCTAATATTATAAAGAATAAATATTTAATATAGAAATATTAAAGAGATAATGCTTCGAACTATTTTAAGTTAACGCAAATAATTAAAGATATTCTTTCTTATCTAGTATTATTAATAGATATTAAATAAATTTTTAGTTTTGTTCGAAAAATATATTGATAAAATTGATCTTAAATAAGTTTGCAAACAATTAAGCAAATTATAATAATTAAGTACTATAATTATACTATAAATTTAAATTTAAAGAAGATTATTGTTAAATTGTAAAATATATATTGCAAAGTACAAAATAATAATTAACAAATTAATAAAAATAAAAATTCTTTTCAAATAAAATTCGAGATTGTTTTAAGTAAAATTTATTTATAGCTAGATTATTGTATAAAAGATTTTATATTTATAATATTATTATAAACAAACAAATATTATCAACAATAATATAGATAAATAATGTATTTAAAATAACTAGATACTTAATATTGTATTAAATTAATATTTTTAACTTTTTAAGAATTATATTATCTCTAATTTTAATATATATTTAAATATAATAAGAATAAATAATTAAATCTTAATAATTTAATAGTAGTGTATTTAATTTCTTGTAATAATAATACACAATCTATAATATTGTTTAAAATAGCATTATAATACTATTTAAAATTATACTATAGATTGCATATTATTAGCATAAAAAATTAAAAAAACAAAAATTCGATTTTTTTTTTAAGATATAATAATTTTCTTTTTGTACAATCTTCTATAAAATTATATAGAACAAGATTGTTAAACTCTTTAATTAGAGATATTAAGTTAATAATTTAACTTTAATTATTTAGATAATTTAAATATATAATTATAATATATTTTTTAATTATTATATTTAATAGAAAAGAACACAAAAAACATATATAATAAAATAATATATTTAATAAATAATATAACAAAATAATGCAAATAATAAAATACAATAAGTAGAATAACTTAAATTTTTAATTTTTTGCTAACTATTTCGAATTCCAATATAATAAAAATATTTGAACGTTAATTTTATTACTATTTATTATAGTAAAGTTCTAGATTTTACATTAATTGCTTTAACAATTGCAAATTCTTAAACTTAATAATCTTGCGATTAATATAAATAGCAAGAAGATTGCTATCTAAATATATAAAGCAAAACATCAATATATACTATATAGAAACAATAATAATGCAAATAGATAATATATTTACTAGAAAAGAAATTAATTATAAAACTCTTAATAATTTTCTAAAGAACTAACAAAATTAATACTTAAATTTGATATTTTTTATTGTCTTCTTTATTAGCAACTTTATTTTGCAAAATTTCTCGAATTAATTTTGCGAAAAATACCTTCGAAATTAACAAATTATTAGTCTTCTAATACTTGCAAATTTTATATAGAGCTATTATTTCAAATTTGTATTTGCGCTTCTTCTATATTACAAATACTTAGCTAATAATAACTTAATATATTATTTTTTTGCATTATCTTTTATATATTAAAAGCTATTTTAATTAATTTCTTTTTTTGTTATAATTAACTTGCGTTGTTATATTATTTGCAATTTCTTATCTACTATTTTACAAACTAAATTAAGTATATTAGCAATATATAATATATTAAATATATTACTTAAATATATTATTAATTTGTTTGATTCGAGCTATTAGAGTTTTAGAGCAAAACATATTGTTAAATTAAGAATTTTCAATACTAAATAAAAGAATTAACAATATAAAATGCAAGAATTAACAAGTTTTGCAATTAAAAATTTGATAGATAATACAATAGAGTAATGCGCAACAAGTACGTATACTTGTGTTCAATTTCAATAGTTAAAAAGTATATATTATGCAATAATTAATATAATAAAGATAATAATTTTTAATTGTAATAATATTAAATAAAAGTAATATTTAAACTCTAATTCTAATATTAAGCGCGTAAATTTATTTTATAATTGCGACAACTTTTTTGTTTAAACATTATATATTAATTAATACATTTAATATTGTCTATTGTCTTAATTTATATAATTAATATACAAATTTGTTTTGCATTATTTATATGCATTATTATTAAAACTAATCAAAAAAATAGATTTTTTAAAATCGAATTTTTTTTTATTTAGAAATTCGAATATTGCTAAATAGCTAATACTATATTATTAAATAAAAGACTTGCTTTGCATTATTTATATATATTATCTTTAAAACTAATTCAAAGCGCAAAATATCTATTTTATTAATTTTTTCGCAAATTATTGCTAGTAGAAATTGTGCTACAATATAAATTAAAGATAAAAAGTTATTTTACAAAAAGTAAAACGTTAATTATATAATACTTTACAAACGTCTAATTAAATTGCGAATAACAACTATTTTTAAAAAAATCTCTAGACAAGTTCAAATTAATATAGAAAAAAACATTAAAAATATAATAGCTAATAAAAGAGTAGAAAAAGAATTGTATAATAATGTATTTAAGTAATATATATATATTCAAAAAGTTAATTATATTGTAGCGCAATACTTTGAGATCAAACTAATAAAGAAAATCAAAAACAAAAATATTGCAAAATAGACTAAAATTAATACAATTGCTATACAAATAATCTTAAAGAGTAAAGATATAAATAAAACACAATTTCTTAATATTTAAGTATATATAAAGTCTAATATAAATAAAATAACTAATCTACGTATTAGCTTAATTTTAATTAATTTAAATTGAGTAAAAATATAATTAAATATATAATATTAATTATTGAAATAATTTAACAACGTATTCTATATTATAAAGAATTTAATAAGTTAAAGAAAGCGCACAATCTAGATGCGATTAACAAATTTGAAATTGAAAGATACTTTTGCAAGCAATAAAAATATTGCAAATTGCAAAATATCTAATTCTTTAAAATTAATAGATAATAATACTAAAGACTTAATTAAAATTAATAATAATAAAGTAAAAATAAAGTAAAAGAAGATAAAAAATAATGCAAAAATAATAAATAACAAATATAAAGATACAAAGTACAAAAACAACAATAATAATAACAATAATAAAGACAATAATAATAATGTTAAAAATAAAGTTAACTACAAGATTGTAGAGATCTTGAACTAGTTAATAGTATTAATAAGTTTAAGTATATTATCTAAATACATTACTATGCACTTTTCGATAAAATATAAAATCGAAGTTTATCGAGAGACTATAATAGTTGTGATCTATTTATTATATAAATATTAAATAGTTTATATATATTACTTTACTACATTACTATAGAATATTTAAATTAAAAAATAATAAAATTTAAAATCTAATTTTTGTTTATTAAATTCGTTATTAAATAACTTTATCTCCTAACAATTTAAGTCGATTTTTTCGAATTGATTTTCGATTTTAACTTTAGAAATTAATTCGATTTGACTCGATTTTCGATTTTAATTTTAGAAATCGACTTGCTAAGACTTTCGAGTTGAATTGATTCGAATTGTTAAGATTTGGGTCGATTAATCGATTCAAACTCGATTAATTGACTCGACGCGATCAGTCTAATCTTTACGAGACGACGATCTTAATTCTAAAATTCTATTTTTCGCAAAATTGTAGCGAGAAGCAAAAGATAAGATTTTGATGTTCGCAAAAACCATAGACTATTGTAGTTGTTCGCTACTTGCATTGTTGTACATACATCAACAAAATCTAATTTTGAATTTTGAAATCGCACGATTCGGGCAAAGTTCTCGCGTAAGAAGTTGCCTGCCTAACTATACATCATGCATGATAATGTTGGTCGTACGTACATCATGTACAATCGCACATTAGGCAGCGTTGAACCCTTGATTCAAATTTTGGAATATCTTCGAAATACGCATTTACAACGCTGTTGATTGAACGACAACTTTTATCAAAAGATAAATACAAACCGGTTGTTCTACTACTATAATCTTCTTAGTAGATCAAGATTCCTTTGCGATCTTGCAGTGCGATTAACATATATCTCGTTAACGATCGCGGCAACTTGATTGTCGAATAACTACTACTTTTACTAGACAATTGTTGCGTAGCAGGTTCTGAACCCTATCTTGCGATGACCAAGACCCGCTAAGGTAGCAACGTAGCTGGGCGCTCTTTGGGTTCCCCAGGTTCTTGATGGGGGTGAGGCGGCCGGAGAAATGAGTCAGGCGGTGGAGAGTAAAGTTATGATAACATAGAAGCATGCCAAGCCCTTTCAATAGGCTTGGCTCGCTAGGATCCATCGCTACTTCTGCGCCTTACTTGGGGGGAGTTGGGCCTCTCGACTAAGCCGTACCTTTCTCGCCGCTGCTCCCCTCTCTCCTCTCTCTCTCATCCTGCTCTCTGCTGATTCTTTATCTGATGTGGTGAGGTGGTCGGTCTGATCGCTGACGTATGAGAGGTGCAGCCTCGTTCACTCCTTCATTCACTGT
>JAABUL010007242.1_pt1 | contig 12106 bp, 7 predicted proteins | sample 5559151 | NCBI WGS metagenome assembly JAABUL01 (sample SAMN10711876, study PRJNA513368) | rock metagenome | isolation source: Antarctica rocks | place: Antarctica: Victoria Land, Pudding Butte sud | reverse complement strand
TAGAGGCGGTGGGAGGTGCGGCGGAGGGCGTAGCGGGCGTGGGGGGGGAGGTGGGTGGCGATTTGCTGGTGGAGTTCAGCTGGAAGGGTCGAGAGGGATGCCATTGTTGTGGTGGGAATGGTAGTATTTATGCTGGATGATATTGGTAGGGACGGACTAGTGCCGAATTTTTAGTGCGAATGGATAAGTACTTAGCGCTATGAATGATATTATTTACGGAGATGAAACTTTCATTCTAGATGCAATAGTGTAATTCTTGAAAAGATGTGTTTATAATCAATACAAACTAACTTGTATTAAGTCTCTAGCACCCTGAATTCAGGTAATCCCCGTAGAGATACAGTACTATGAAGTAATCCTTTAGCTTGAGGAGCATCGTCTGAAAACAGCTGTTGATTTGAATAGCTTAAAATCCCGCTATCACTGTTATCAAATAACATAAAGTAAGCTCTAGGCTTTAAAAGAACTCTCTGAAAACAGCTTTTGACAGGCTATTTGATAGCCATTGCCATAGATTAACATAAGCATTCGACTCCTAAATGACGGTTTGCAAGTAGCTACCGGCTTGGAACCGCCCTGGATTTCGTTGCCATTGCCATGGTATGACATGGGGATGGAGTCATTATTGAACTCCAAAGTATCAATGAGGGTAGGTATTGACTGGGAATCTCCTAAGATCTCGTTGCCATTGCCATGGAATAATATAAGTATCGTTGAAACCACGGTTGGAGGGTCTATCTGGAATGGTATTCAGGTTGATTTCAGGGCGCGTGGGAGTGATATAGCTGCGTTATCATGTTAGTATGTAGTATGAATTAGCGGTGTAAGGGGATAACTTACGCGGATGATGTGTATTTATAACGCGGGACTTCATTGCTTTTCTAGCGGATAGAACGAGATACGGGTCCATACTAGGTCTTTTCGTGATAGGATGAGTCGGTAATGCAAAGCTATGCTGATAGGCTTGGTGCCGTTGGCGTGGATTTGTAGGAGGAGTGGATGGGATTAGGTTATGTGGATGGTAGTAGTAGTGGTGTTTGTGATCGTTTCTTCGCTTGGATGAGGATGGATTGGTGTGTCTGATGGATGCGTTAGTTGAATTTATCAGTGGTCTACATTGATTAGGTTGTAGACTTACCTCGCTCTTCAAAAGCCAGCCAAAGTTTGGGTGATGACGACCCTCCCTTCTCATGCCTTGCCCGGTTCTTTCGGTAAGAGTTGTTGCTGATTGTCCATAGTGCAGATGGCGTCAGATGTGACCGCTGCCATTTGAGGAGGGTGAGTGCAATGCGTATGTCCAAAGGCCGCTCAAGTCTGCATTCGCATAAGGAGTTGAAATTGTGATTTTTCAAAGTGAAAGCTCTGAAGCAGATGAGTGTTGTGAAAGTTTACATCTGTGTACGCTAGAGGCTTAGCGCAAGGCTAGAATAGTCTAAGGTTTCCGCTCTAGAAGATTGGCACGGATTAGGGAAGAAAAGAACTGGAATCTACGACTCTTGCTTGTGCGACAAGATTGTATGATACACGATGATGTGTTTGGACTGGCAAGCAGTGGTGTCTATTATGGGAACAGAATTCACGATGATAGAAAATAGTACGAATGAGGCTTTGCATACCACTCGCAACTCTAAAGGCTCTCGAAGGGCTCGTACATTACAAGCTGTCTATGTCTAACAATGCAATGAAAAGATAGAAGTTCGCTCGCCGTGGAAAGACCATTCATTGATCCCTGTGATGCCTCGGAAGTTGAGTAAGCAGAGGCCGAATCTCATTGGAGGAACATATAGCAAAGGCATCCGAGAACTACCCGCACTCGATTGAAGATGATTATAATATTCGATGTAATACCGATGCTTGAAGCATGGTCAAAAGATGGAAAGAAGCAGAAGTCGAGGCCTTGGCGTCAAAATTTAGGATTATGCGGCGTAGTCAGCGCTAAAGCCTCAGCCCCGTCCAAAAATACACAAAGGATTCAGGGGGCAATCTTGAGGTGTTGTCCTTCTATTCCACAACATCTCTTTCGGTTTGCTCTTCTTTTCACTCAGTTGATGTCGAATCCATTCTTTCTAAGGGGCTCTGATATGTAGCAGGATTTGGCATGAACGCACGTCCGACGCGAAGCATGAGTCTCAGGCTAGTCGCGTGCACAGATACCATTGTCAGCTATGTTGCGAGCTTCGATACTTGGTCCTGAGCGAGACTGGACGACGTATAGCTTGTTTCTGTGCCATTTCCTTTCGACTTGGAATGCTAGATCTTATGAGTTTGCATCTGTACGCTCAAGCGCCGCTTTCCAATGTGGTATCGTGCAAGAGCTAATGTTGTCAGGTCCTGTTCACGGCTGCATCTTTTCCGGAGGGCTTGACTGCTGCTTCTTGGATGTTAGTACGACTTCCGGGTCTGAGTGGTGTTCGTCGCTGATTAGGTATCTCAGTGGCATCACTACCAGCGTGGCGATCATTCTTTTCGCATCATCCCTAGGCCGATGGGTTGATCATGCGCCTTCCAGACTCCGAAACCTTCTCACGACTGTGTCGGTCAACCGTGTCGTTGTCATTGCAGCTTGTTTGTGTTGGTCGCTCATCGTCAACAGCGGAGGAGAAATGAGTGAGAGCGTTATAGCGGATCCAGATTCTGCGACCGCTGAACCTCGCCCGTTGAAAATCCATCAGATGAAGGACTTGCTTTTTCTTGTGATCTTGCTGTTGGGAATTGCTGAGAGACTCTCTCGACTGGCGAACTTGCTATCCATTGAGCGCGACTGGGTTCCGACGTTGGCTGCTGCGGGCATGGACGCCAAGGAGCCACAACAATACGACTTGACGCATTTGAATGCCATTATGGGAAGGATTGATCTGATTTGCAAGCTCGGATCGCCAATTGCTGTATCGGCGTTTATGTCTACCACGGGGTCTCCACGTCTTGGATGCTTTGGGCTCATGGCGCTCAATCTCATCACTTGGCCATTGGAGTATTGGACGGCTCGACCAGTGTGGAGTGGCAATGAGCAGCTGCAGGAGCTTAAAGCGACAGATACACTCTCTGATGATGGGACAGGTGGCAATGAGGGTAGCCATGACTCCAATCTCCTGAATGGTCACAATTCGAGCCTCTGGCAACACGCTTCAGGTGCCATTCAAGGCTTGTGCTCGTGGATCAGCGAGTATGGACAAAGCCTGCAGCAGTACTTTGCCACCGAAGTATGGATGCCATCGTTGGCAATGAGCAGCCTGCACATCTCCGTCTTGACCTTTTCAGCAACCTTGACCATATTTCTCTTGCACTCTGGATTCTCGATGAGACTCATCACATTGGCTGAGGTTCTGAGTGCTGTTTTTGAACTGAGCAGCACCGTCATCTTTCCGTGGGGCGTCCACTTTCTGTCTTCTGTGCCGACGTATTATGCTGCTTTGACTGAGGATCCAGAAGCCAGCGAGACGACATCACCGACACGCGTATCTTCTGGAGTTGATAACGAGCTGCAATTGAGCAAAGGGCTCACCTCGGCTGCGCATCAGGATGTGGGGGTCTCCAGACTTGGTATGTGGGCTTTGGGTTTCATGCTGCTGTGCTTGGTCAGTACCAACGGCCCCATTGAATGATTGGAGACTGACTAGATGCCAGATTCCAACTGTCCCAGCCGTCATGAAGCTCTCCACAGAAAAAATTGAAGCGCCCAATCTTGTACAACCCTCCGCCTGGACCTTCCACCCCTTCGGCGTCATCTGCATCATCCTCTTCATCTCCGCTTCCCGTCTCGGCCGATGGACGAATGTACTCTGTACCCAACAGCTGGCGCAGAGCTGTGTTCACCCAGAGCAGCGCTCGATGTTTGCTGGTACGGAAGCGAGTCTTTCTTCAACGTTTGGACTTGGACACTGGATCGCTACTGTTGTATGGGGTCGGCATGATCAGTTTCACTGGATCGTATTGACTAGTCTGTTGGTTTCTGCTGGTAGCACATGCTTGTATGGGTTATGGTTCATGCCTCACAGAGGGAGTTTGGCGTGAGAATGGGATCGTTCGGTCATTAGGTACATGATACCAGCCTCAATGAGAGCTTATGTCACGGAGATGAGTCATTGCAGAAAGAGACGAGATAGGATCGTGTGGCAATGGAAGAAATGTCAGCGATACAAGATTATCGAGTGCGCTTCGTGCAGCTGCCTTTGAGGCCGTTACTTTGTCTTTGTCGTTCTCGACTGACTCCAATATTTGACCCTCTCGCAGCTACATTGCTCATTCCTTGTATCATCAAAAGGAAACGTGCTGGTGCAAGCTCCGTCGTCAGGATATGGCTTGTCTCCCTTGGTAGTGGAAACAGAAGAGGTTGGGGGGATTGGAGAGGCGGTATTTATGTCCCATCTCCGCTGTCACTCCTCTCTTCCCCCTGCACTTGCAGAATGACGCCCGAGAAAGTGATTGGATTTCACATCAAGAGAAGTGATAAAGGACGCTGCAATGAATGAATGATAGAATTCTTGACCTATGAGTCTTCACTGATCTAGCTCAAGCTTCACGACTTTCTCCGCCCTATCCTCCTTTGGGTTCATTCTTCTAGCACGACGACCGTGGGTATATTGGCGGTGAAGTGCTGGAGGGAAGGGGCTGGGAAGGGAATGTTGCGTTTGGATCTGCTTTCGTTTTACGCTCATGCGCTAGGACGAGCAATGATAGAGGCAGGCGAGGGTTTTGATAGCTTGTTATGTCATTGACCAGACCTTCCTTGTGCGCCTGTATTCAATGAGCCGGCTACTATCCCTCCGTGGAGAACTCGGTGACTACCTTCACACCTGTGGTGAAGCTTCATTGGATCTCTTAAAGCGTCTTGAACGTATTCATGCTTCACGGCATCGGGATTCCTCTCTGTACAGCTTCATCTGAGAATATTGGGTTTGAGAAATTCAGTTGGACATGGATCAGATCCCTATGATTTGAAATCCAATTTTATAGCCGTGTTTGATGTTTGCTAACGTGACGGTATAGCTCCTTCCGACTTATGCTGTTTGGATGTTGCATTCATGTATGTAGCCGTTGCTTTGTTCTTTTCATTGCTACTATGACTCAACCTCCTGAGATTAGACGAGCATGCAATTCGAGCTTCACTGCTTGACCTCCCCATAACATCGATCCGATTCTTCTAAGAGACAGGCTCCTATGCAGTGGATTCCTCAACCCTGGCTTGTGCAGGCACTGAAGCATGACTTGATGGAGCATAGGACGGGACTCCAATCCCAGTGCCAATTTTCGCTGTCGAGCATCAGCATTCACAGACACGCTCCCAGGGTCAATTTTCTCAATACCTCGAATGGAGCACCGACGAATCTGTGAGGGAGTCGACATAACCAAGCTATCTTTCATCCTGCCACATAAGTCAACCCAGCCGAAGCCTAAATCTCAAGTCCGTGTCACTGCTTCTGACCACACGCTCCTGGCCGTTCCTATGTTTCATTCCAGCAGCTGCTTTACCCTTTCACAAGAGGTATTGAGAAGTCATACACAGCCGTGAAATCCCTCAGAATTCCCACTGCCATCGTTCCGTCCTTATGAAAAGCCATATCCTAGCCCACATGTTCGTCCATCGAATTGTTCCATTGACTTCTTTCTATACATGAACCAATCCTGACGTCGCAGATCACAGTCTGCGCAGTCCATACAACAGTATAAGCCATCATGATCCTCAGCGCCTTTACCACTGGTCTCGTCCGTGCGTGTGTACTCGTCAACGATTGATTCCTGGATCTAGTCACACTCGGAAAAACATTGTAGGAACCTGAAATATTCCTCCACATCTGCTGGTGGATCCCAAATCTCCTCCTGAAATCTAGGATATTTCTATCGGCTCGAGGGCTCAGCGGTAGTGATTCGTTCGAGGCGGATAAGTGGAAGGTGTTCTGAGCATAGAACATCGGCATAGCTTATTGACGGGGTTTGTTGAGATACGAGGGGTGCGCTGAGAGGGTGAGAGCGACTACTCTGAAGTGGCTTTGGCGCTCGTCGTGGGTGTGGGGACTTGAGGGTGTTGTAGGTCTCTGCCCAGAATGTTGCTGGAGATCTGGTTGGGAAAGGATAACCCGTCAGCGAAGATTTACCACGTCGCACAGGAAGGACTTAGTGGTGAGGTGGATTTAATAGTATTCCGGAAGAGGATCGAGTCCTCGAGCCTAGTAAATTAAAGGGAAGGATAAGGGACTGGATGCGCTATAATAGGAATTTAGATAATAGCTTTAGCTTTAAGTCTTTTAATAGGAGCGTAGTTAAAGTGAAGTTAAGCTACTATTATTAATAGTAATATACTTAGGAGTAGTAGTAAGGATCTATTAAATAATAACTAATATATTAATATATTAATAGCCCTTTCTTTAAAGGCTCTTAAAGTAGAGATATACTTTAATCTAAGTTCTTAATTAAGTCCTTTAATTATTAGTAATAGCTTAATATTACTCTTTAAGGAAGTCGATTTATACTTATTATCTCCTAGTAATATAGTCTCTTACCTTCTTAATATTTAAGTATAATACCTACTAACCCTAGCTATTAATAATAGCCTTCCTATCTATTAGGACTTAAGCTCCTTAGATTATTATAACTTAAGGGCTATCTATTTTATTATCTATACATTATATAAGAATAATTAGACTAATAAAAGGTAGCTTATAATATAGAATATTAGTAGGAATAAGAAAAACTACTAATAAGTAATTATCCTAATAATAAAGCGATATATCTTATAAGAACTTCTAGATAATTATAATAAGAGATTTATTAAAACTAGTCTTATTAGCTTAGCTTATTATATTATATTATATTATAAAATATTGAATAAAGAACGTATAACTATTAAGTAGATATTAAGAGAGTAAAAGCTTACTTAAGGCTTTTAAGTAAGCTATAGATAGTACTTATATACCTATATAATAGCCTAATCCGGCGACTAATATTATATCTAATATTAAAGACTCCTACCTCCTTCTAATATATATTTCTCTATAAAACCCGCTGAAATCCTAGAGTTAATATTCCTTTAATTACTATAATATTCTAGCGTTATATATAATTAATAAGTATATTTAAGAGCTAGAATTATTATTATAAAAGCGTATACCTTATAAAATATTATAGCCGCTACTACCTAAAAGTCTTAAAAAAGTATATTAAAAGAGCGCGGCTAAATATTTCTTCTACTATTAAAGATATTAGAAAGATATAAATATAATAAAACCTAAATTTACTTAAATAATAATTATAAAATTATAAATTAATATAGTATTAACCCCTGTAAATATAAGATCTATTTAAAACCTAACCTAAACCCGCTTATAAAAAAATATAATAACTAGTAAAACGGCTCTTTAAACTTTATAAGGGTATATAATTATTCCCCGACCCTTATTTATCTTAAATGAAGTATATATCTAATAAAGTATTAATAGTAGTATATAGTATTAATAAGGTCTTTTAGAGATCTATTACTTTATACCTTAATCTATCTAATATAATAGAGTTATAGCTTAATTAGTTATAAGAGCTAAGAGGATTTTTAAAATAATAAATTTTATAGAGGATAGAAAGGATTTTAAGGAGGATCTTATAAAAGTATAGATAGTTATTACCTTCTATTTATAATAGTAATAGGTATAAGTTAAATATTTATTAAGGCTTAATTAAATTATATAAGAGTTAATAGGATTAAGAATCTAAGAATAATAAGGATATAATTATTAGGAAATACTCTTTAAATTATATTATATTAGAAAATATAGATTATAAAGTAAAAATAAGAGCTTATTTTAAGATTAATTTATAGTCCCTTAATAAGACTACTTCTTATAGAAAGCTTAATAAGTTAATATTAAGTAAATATTAAGATTAAGAAGCCTTAAAAAGCTAGGATAATATTAATATTATACTTTATCTTTATAAGATTTTAAAATAATAAAGCGTATAAATCTATTATAATTTATAAGTATTATTATTAGACATAAATATTTAATAGGCTTAAGCGTATATATATAATCCTAGGATTAATAGGAGTTACTTTAATAAAAGTTAAGATATTTCTAGGGATTAATAATATTTATATTATATTAATAAGTATATCTACGTTATTTATATATAGTTAACTTAGAATATATTATAAATAGTTAGCTAAAGACGCTTATTTAATAGATTAAGTTTATAATACTTCCCGTCTTTATATATTAAAGATATTAATTATATTAGCGTAGTTACTTAAAATACTTCCTTTAATAAATAGTAGAGCCTTTTTATTCTTATAGATTTATTCTTAAGAGGTCCTTACTATTAATAACTTAATATAATATAGAGTATTATTAATTATATATTATCTAAGAGAAAGTAATATTAGAAGAGGAAATAAGCGTATCTACTCTTATATTATAAGGTCTAGACTTAAGCCCTAGGCTTTATTATAAGACCTAGATTACTTATTTATTAAAAGATAATATTTTATTACTTTATTATTTTATTATTCCTCTTAGCTCTATTAAGTATATTATTACCTCCCTTTAACCTATTAATTAACTTCTAACCTTCTAATACTACCTTTTTCCCCGGAATCCTTTAGGATACTAAATAGCCTTTAATATTATAAAGATATAATAATATTTATAATTAACTTATAATAGATTTTATAACCTACGGTTATCAGGCGAATATTAATCTCCTTTATTAAATAATTAGAAATCTTAATAATATTATCTTAATCCTACTTACTTTACTATATAATAAATTCAGCGGCGCGTTATTTTATTTTATTAAAGGTATTATCTATATTATAATAAATTTTATAGGAGTTAGCGTATAGACTATAAGTATAACGCTAGTAGTATAATAGGTAAGAGATCTTATAATAAATAAGTATAGATTAAGGGAGATTAGGATTATAACTATTTAGGCTATTAGCGCTTTATAACCTATTATATAACTAGAGGTACTATTTAATTATATATAAATTAAGTAGCTACTAGATTAGGTATATTAAGTAGGTAAGTTTAATTTAATAGAAAAACTCTCATAGAAATAAATATAATATAAGATCTATCTAATAATTCTAACTATTATAATAATAGAAAACGCGTTAAGATCTTCCCTTAATTAATTAATATATAGTATAAAAGCTAAGCGGAGAGCCTACTTAATTTAATTTAATTTCCTATTAAATAAAGAGATTAGAATACCTAGCTTAAATATAGTATTATTCTCCCTTTACTTCTAGGTCTCTATATTAATTAAAGTAGAAGTCGTTTTACCCGCTATAATTTATAGTACTTATAAGAAGCCCGTCCTATTATAAGTTATATAATACTTATTAATCTTTATATAAAAGTTATTATTAAAGAAAGGTAAGCTCTTCCTATTAATATTAAATAACCTTAAATATTATTAAGGAGAGATATATAATTATTAATAAAAAGCGGTACTAGTATATTAGTTAAGAGCGTAAATATATTAATTTAGAGACGTAGGAATAATTATTATCTATTAATTAGTAATACTATTATTAAGTATATTAATATATCTATTAATAAAGTGATTTAGATAGGCTAGAACTAATCCTATAAATCTCTAAGATAGGGATAGAGAGTAATATTTATATATATTAATAAATTATGATAGATTATAAAATATAAGGTAGTTATTTAATAGCTATTAAACCTTCCTTAATATTAATAATAAGTATTAATATTACTTATATAACGGAGATATTATAGAGATAATAGTAGCCTATTAAGTTTATAATTATATAAATATCTCCGCTAATTATATCCTTCTCTATTATATAACCTTAACTAGACTTTATATTTAGGAGAAGCGCGCTATATAAGCTAATATAGGCTTCCCTAGAATATACGCTCGATTAATAGTCGGGAAATAATATAACCTCTAATTAAGTCCCTCCTTTACGCCCTTCCTAGTTAATTATATACTCCTTTAGTAGCTCTAATTTCCTTTAACCTACTATATACCTCTTAACGTCTTATAGGTGAAGTCTACACTATCGCCAGTACCTTAATCGGGCCTGGGACGTACTCTCGCCCTCGCTCAGGCTTCAGAAAGTGCTTTAATCGATGTTGCGAACCTATAGAAACAGCCTTATAGTGGAGCTGGATACGAGACTTAATATGATCAACGATGCCGGAATTCCTCTCGACGACGTCAAGCTAACTCACAAGACCGATGACTATACCTCCGTCCACATCATGGGCGTCAGCGCTAGAGGTGGCTTTCTAGTCTATAAGTACGTCGAAAGGCAGAAAGAGCTATACACGAGCGGCGATAGGGAATGAAGTATCAATACAGGCGGGCGTCGGTGGGCTCGTGTGTGGTAGGTGTTGTTACATGCAGCGCTCGGAGAGAGCTGTGGTGCAGATGACCAGGACTATGGCGCTGAACCATGCGCCCTATCGAATGCACTGCAAGGCTATCAATCATCGACTCTTAGTCCGCTGTTGGGAAAGGGAAGGTGGCGCTGAGGGGATTCAAGCCACGAACACTGCGAGGATCTAGTCGTTGATCGAATATGACATTGCATCGGCCCAGCTTGATGGTCGTCCATTCAGCGATCTCGGTCAGCTAGTAGATATACCTAAGGCGGCGCACTCTTTCACCAGCGACGATCCGCGCTGGACTTCTGCTGTTCCGTGCCGGATGATGGTGAGCGTTCTCTTATAATCACACCCCAGTCTTCTATAGCATACTACCAATGGCTTTACAGATGGCGACGTCGCCCGTGGAATATTAGCTGGAGCCCCTAGCCACTGAAACAGATTTGGAGCGCTAAAGAGTACTATGAGATGGGGCATAAGCACCAACATTCTACAAGCAGATGGGTGACTTGGCTCTCGTTCGACTGCGCAAAATCTTTGAACTTTTCCCATGCCATGTACGCACCGCTCTACATAGTACAAATGTCACGTCTCTATGTCCCCTTCTATAACATCCGCACGAAATCTTGCATGCTGAGGTGTGCCATTCCAAGAACGCAAGATACAACATTCGGTCACGCCTCACTTCTCGATAAATCGTTCGAGGCGAGTTTCATACTGTTTCCTTTCCAGCATGGTATATGATGAGATCATGCAGTTCTCTGTGTGTTCTACATTCATCAAAGAGATTCTATCACGCCTTTGCTATGAATTAGCATTTCTCCATCATTAAGCTTGTATTACACCCATGTTATTAGTGGTTTACCTTCATTCTATCTTTAGTACTCTTGTCACACTTCAAGTATGCACGTACTGCAATGCATCCATCGTCAATGAAACATTCATGTGCAGCTTCATGTGGCCTCATTTTGGAGTTTGGTATAAAAATGTCTATTCGGGGTCTTTTATGTCTATTTTGGAGCGTGGGTATGAAGTGGTATCACTGCATGCTATCTATAGCACCGCCCTCTTACCTCAAGTACGCACGTAATGCATTGATCCTCAAAGAACTCTTCGTGGAGCGCTATTAATAATTGTATTTCCGAATGGGCAGGTGATGAGACAGTAGAGCCTTTTGGACTGTGTACTGTTGTCTTTTACTGATGCATACTGCATTTCAAGTTGGTGCTGTTGTAGCATCTTGAGATGTTGTTTGTGTCTCGGACTTCGAAATTTTGATGCGGAGGTTTTTGTTTATTGGTGATTGTGTGATGTGTCATAAGGCTTTGATGGAGGGATTGCAATTGTGGGTGCTGAAGGCTTGTGGCTGTGAAGGGGGTTGGGGATGGGGTTGGTTGACTGCGTTGATTGGTATTCTGTGTCCCTGTGGGTGAGGCAATATGATCCTGTAAGTCTCTGAGTGTCCTGTCATTTACGATGCTGGCTATTTCTGTCTACAGCGAATGGGATCTACGTCCTATTGGGACAGTCATATGTTTTGTGGGTCCTCGGTTGTTGGAAAATCTTTCTACTTTCAGCGACTGAGTGCTCGACTGTCCCATTCGTGGTTGATTCTTGCTATTTCCAACCGGTTCCCTCCGCACGTATTGACAAAGCCTCATGATACAGTGAGTAGGTAACTCTTCTATTTTCAGTTGGGTCTCTAGCAATGAATGGATCAGTATGGTTCGTTACTAATACCGAGGGCGCCTTGTCGT
>JAABUL010007241.1_pt1 | contig 12107 bp, 11 predicted proteins | sample 5559151 | NCBI WGS metagenome assembly JAABUL01 (sample SAMN10711876, study PRJNA513368) | rock metagenome | isolation source: Antarctica rocks | place: Antarctica: Victoria Land, Pudding Butte sud | reverse complement strand
TGGCTGACAGGCTGCCCGATGACCTCGCCGCCGCGGTCACCAAGCGGATGCGCGCCGCCTACCACGCCGAGACCGCACTGCTGGCCCAGGCGCAGTTGGAAGCCCTGGTCCGTGAGCTGGACCGGACGCTATGTCACCGAGAGCGAATACGACGACGGACCGATCGCCTTCCTCGACACCGACGCCGACAGCGTCGAAGCGCTCCTCCAGCTCGTGAAGGCGATACTGCGGACACGGCAGCCCGAGCACCCCTCCAGCGGTGGGTGTTGACCAGGACCTGTCAGCGGCCCGCGGTAACTTCGTCGGTATGCCCGCCACTGCCCTTGATCAGAGCGCCGAGGCTGGCACGGCGATCGAGCTGTTCTCCGGCGGTGGCGGTCTCGCCATGGCTCTACACACCGCCCGCTTCCGACACCTGCTCCTCAATGAGTTCAACAAACGGGCCTGCGCGAGCCTCCGCGCCAACTCCGCCATCGACTACCTACCCGACGAAGCGCCACCAGCAGCCCTTACTGATCCTTGGCCGTTAATCGAAGGCAGCATCCGCGACGTCGACTTCACTCCGTTTAGCGGCGAGGTCGACCTAGTCGCCGGCGGCGTCCCCTGCCAGCCCTTCAGTCTCGGCGGAGCGCACCGAGGCCACCTCGACGAGCGCAACCTCTGGCCCGAGTTCAACCGATGCGTCCGTGAGACCCGTCCCCGGGTCATCGTCGCGGAGAACGTCCGCGGCCTGCTTCGCCCCTCCTTCGTCCCCTACTGGGACTACATCCGCCGCGAACTCGCGGCACCCTTCGAACAGCGCATCGAAGGGGAATCTTGGCTCGACCACGACCACCGCCTCGTCAAGGCGCTCCGCAACGGAGGCCACCCGACCGAGCGCTACGACATTGCGTTCAAACTCATCAACGCCGCCGACTACGGAGTTCCACAACAACGCTGGCGCGTGCTGCTCGTCGGGTTCCGCAAAGACCTGAACATCACATGGACCTTCCCCAACGCCACACACAGCGCCGGCTCGCTACTGCGCGCGCAACTCTCCGGCGAATACTCCGCCCGCCACCGCACCGCGCCGATTCGCGAACACCCGGGCGTCATACCCCCGGAAGATGGCCTGCAACCATGGCGGACCGTGAGAGATGCCATCGCCGACCTGCCCGAACCGATCGAACGGCAGGAGTCCCCCGGCTACATACACCACGTCGGATGGCCAGGCGCTCGCGAATATCCCGGGCATACCCCGAACGACCTGGACAAGGCGGCCAAGACAGTCAAGGCGGGCGTCCACGGCGTACCCGGAGGGGAGTCAGTGCTGCGCCGCGACGACGGCAGCATCCGCTACCTCACCGTCCGCGAAGTAGCCCGCATCATGACCTTTCCCGACGATTGGCGTCTCGAGGGCCCACGCGGTGAGCAGATGCGTCAACTTGGCAACGCCGTTCCAGTCGACCTCGGCGCCGTTCTCGGCCGAGCCATCGCCACCGTCCTGGACAGACCATGAATACAAACACCCCACCCCGCCGAGAAACCACCGCGATCCCTCGGGATCCGGCGACAACCAGCCGCATCATGCGTTCCGTACGCTCCAAGAACACCGGCCCCGAACTGGCACTCCGCCGTGCCGTACACGCCCGCGGTGGCCGCTTCCGGCTGCACGCGTCCGACGTTCCCGGCCGCCCAGACATGGTCGTGCGCAGCCGCAAAATCGCTATTTTCATCGACGGTGACCTCTGGCACGGAAACCCCGACGAGTGGAAACGTCGCGGGCGTCCTGATCTCGCATCCCTGTTTCCGACGCGCACCACGTGGTGGGTTCAGAAGATCGAACGCAACATGGAACGCGACAGGGCGGTCAACAGCGAACTACGCCAACAAGGCTGGCGGGTAGTTCGGCTCTGGGCCAGCGACGTGCTGGCCAACACCGACGCCAGCGCCGATCACATCCTTAGCATCTTGCGGAGCCAGACGTGACCGCCCACCGGCGCGAACCGCAACCCAATCCCGCCATCCACTGTCCCGCGCATGGCCTGCCCACCACCCAGCGAACGGCCGATCAAGGCATCGCCGCGAGTGACCGCAACGCACGCCTGATCGCTCGAGTCGGTGGGGGTGCGGTCGCGGCCAGCGGGGCGCCGCGGTGCTTTTCCTACAGCCGTGGAACCAACCCATACCCGAGCTGGCCGGCCTCGTCGTCCGGAACCGACGAACGAAACTTCGGGGATGTCATTGACTGCCCCCGGCAGCGACACGGTGCCGCGCGTCGCTTGGCGGGCCACGCGCTACAAGCTCGGCCGCAAACCTCGCCCTCACATACCTGCGCTCTGACCCACGCCTGAAAGGCCCCCATGGACATCACCCCCTCCCCGCGCATCCTGCGGATGCTCGGCGAGATCGAGTTCGACGAGTGGCAATGCATCGCCGAGCTTGTCGACAACGCCTTCGACGACTTCACCGAGATCAGCCACGTGGGCCAGCCGTGGCCAGGCGGATTCAAGGTGAGCATTACCCTGCCCGGCCGCGCCGCCAGCCTGGTCGGCGCTGAAGTTGTCGTCCGAGACACCGGCCGCGGCATGACCAGAGAGACACTCGAACGCGCCGTCAAAGCGGGTTGGTCCAGCAATGACCGATTCGACAAACTGGGCTTATTTGGGATGGGCTTCAACGTCAGCACCGCTCGTCTAGGGCGACGAACCCGCGTACTGACTACCCGCACTGGGGATCCCGAATGGATCGGTGTCGAGATCGATCTCGACAACATCGGCCCCGATTACCAGGCCCTGGACATCACCGAACCTAAGGACGACCCGAGCGAACACGGAACCCGGATCGAGATCAGCCGACTGATCCAGGACCGGGCCGAATGGCTACGTCGCAACGCCGACGGCCTTAGTGCCACCCTCGGCCGTGTGTACGGGTGGCTACTGGACAACCGCCCGTTTGAGCTCTACATCCAAGGCATCAAGGTCAAACCCCGCCGCGCATGCCGGTGGGGAGACGACCGCTACGTGATCTACGGCAGCGGCGCCAGCGCCGAAAAGATTCCCGCCTACATCGAGATCGACGAGAAGTTCGAACCCGCCGACGCGTGCGAGATCTGCGGCAACTGGCAGAACATCGGCAAGAGTGTCTGCGACCAGTGTGGCAGCGATCAACTCCACGAGCGTGAACGACGCCTGCACGGATGGCTCGGGGTCCAGCGCCACCTCGACAAACGCGACTTCGGCATCGACTTCCTCCGCAATGGCCGCAAGATCCTGCAGTACGACAAGCGCCTGTTCAACTGGACCAACCCCAACGAGCCCGGAGCCGGCGTCGACGTCGAGTACCCCGTCGAACTGGCCAACCAGGGTGGACGTCTCATCGGCGAGATCCATCTCGATTACGTGCCCGTCCACTACGACAAGACCGCCTTCGAATACAGCGACCGCGGCTGGAAGGGGGCGGTCGACTTCCTCCGCGGAGAAGCGCCGCTGCAACCCCAGAAGGCTAAACTCGCTGGCTACAGCGAGAACTCGACACCACTGGCCCGTCTCTTCAAGGGCTACCGCCGGAACGACGCTGGTACGCGCTACCTCATACCTGGCGACGGCGCCCGGCCCCTGCACGAGGAAACCCGCCAGTGGGCGCGCAAGTTCTGGGCGGGGGACCCTGAATACCAGACCGACCAGAAGTGGTGGGACCAGGTCGTCGCGCACGACGAACGACAAAAGCAAGCCAAGCTCGACAAAGCCACCGGAACAACCAACAGCGGCGCTGACGAGGCCGCCGTCCTCGCCGCGCTCGGCGGCACCACCACCACCGGCAGCTCGCAATCCACGACGACAGCCACCGGCACACCCAGCTCTCCCGAAGCGTCGGCGGCGGAACCGGCCGAATCGAGTAAACCCGAGACTCTCCAGGAACGCATCACCCGCTACACCAATGCCGGGTCACTCCTGCCCGAGCTATCCCGTGACTTCGGCCTTGCCGAGTTGGGCTCCATCAAGGTCACCACCCGTGAGATCAGCGGCGCCATCGACGACGCCGACGGTCACCCCACCCCGGTATGGCTGGCACAAGGCGCGGGCGGTACCGCCACCGCCTTCGTTGACAGCACCCACGAGGCGTTCACCAAACTCGGCCTCGAGCCGGCGGAACTCGTGCTCACCGAACTCAGCGCGGCGCTGAAGGTGAAGGCGGACAGTCCGCTCACGCTGTCGCAGATAGCCGCACGTCTACGGAGCACGTGTCTTCCCGACACCGCGGTTGACCCGGGCGTAATCACCACGCAGGCCGGCGAGCTGCTCGCCGACATCCGACAGCGCATGGCCGACAACGTAGTCAATGACCCCCAACGCGCGCTGAGCTATCTCGATCCCGATGAACAGACCTTCACCGAGAACGCCCTCATCGCTGACGGAGGGGATGGCATGACCGCCACCCTGGGCGGCAGCGGCACGTTCTTGCTCTACGTACCACCGCTCTATCTGGTCAAGCTCCTAGAGAACTGGCCCGAAGCCTTCATGGAAGGCCACGTGTTCATCGGCCCATACGCCTCACTCACGTCCCAGTCATCGCGCCGACTCAGCCTGGCCAGGATCGTCGGCTACCTCAACGACGTCGCCACTTTGCGCACCTTCCAAGTATCACCCAGCGTGACCCAGCTGCGTCGAACACGCCTGAGCATGCAACTCCTGCAACAAGAACTGGCGCCCGACCAAACATGACAAGCTTCCTGTCCCCAACGGCGCTCCTCCAAGGCGGGCCCCGCGGCCTCACCCACGCCACCGAGCGCGCTCTCTGGCATCTCGGATTCACCGACGTCCGCCTCATCGACGGCGCCGGCGACCAGGGAGCGGACCTACTCGCTGTCCGCGACCGTCAACAATGGGTCATCCAGTGCAAGTACTCCAGCCGTGGCGCGATCGACCGAACCGGCGTCGACGACGCCGAACGAGCCCGATCCCGATACGGGGCCGACCATGCCGTCGTCGTCACCAACACCAACCTGAACGCCAGCGCCGAAACACGCCGCAAGTCGCTGAGCAGCGTCGGCATCAAGATCGACGCCTGGACGGGACCAACACTCTCAGCGATCTACGATCAGATGCCCCCGCAAGTACCCACCACATACCAACTGCGGGACTACCAGGCCACCGCCGCAGACCGGCTCGCCCACGACCTCAAAGAGAAGCGCCGCGCGCTTCTCGTCCTCGCCACCGGTCTCGGTAAAACCGTCGTCGGCGGCGAAGTCATCCGGCGCCATCTTCACAACCATCCCGGCGCGCAGGTACTCGTCGTTGCCCACATGAAGGAACTCGTCGAGCAACTAGAAAAGGCCCTATGGAGACACTTCGACAAAGACGTCCCCACCCAGGTCCTGACCGGGGACACCAACCCCAGCAGCTTCGACGGTGTCACCATCGGCACGGTCGACTCGGTGCTGGGACTCGTACGTACCGGATGGCGACCCAGCCTCATCATGGTCGACGAGACTCACCACGTTGGTGAGACCGGCATGTTCGCGCAGCTCCTCGACCTCTGCGAGAACGCTGATCAGTTCGGAGTCACCGCCACCCCGTGGCGCGGAGACAAGTTCGACATCACCGCGCGCTTCGGTCAGCCGTCCTACACCCTCGGCATCGCCGAGGGGATGGCCGCCGGATACCTCGTCAAAGTCGACTACCGCATGTACGTCGACAATCTTGACTGGGGGTTCGTCCGCGAGATGAGCGCGCACGATTACTCCGTCAAAGAACTAAACAAGGCCCTCTTTCTGCCGCAACGCGACGAAGAGATCGTCGACCAGCTACGCGAGGCCTGGCGCGACATCACCGACCCTCGAGCGATCGTGTTCTGCCAAACCATCGAACACGCGGAGAGGATGGCTACGCTGCTCGCCGGATCAGACCAAAGCTGGCGTCGAGCCGCCTACCTGCACAGCGGGCTGAGTCGGCAGCAACGCCAAATACTGCTCAACGGATTCCGACTCGGTCGAGTACCGATCATCACCTGCGTCGACGTCTTCAACGAAGGCGTCGACGTTCCCGACGTCAACCTCATTGCCTTCCTACGCGTCACCCACAGTCGGCGAATCTTCGTCCAGCAGCTCGGCCGGGGATTGCGCCTACGCGAAGGAAAGAGCAGCCTGAAAGTTCTCGACTTCGTTACCGACGTTCGCCGAGTCGCCGCGGGCATCGACCTGCGCCGCTCACTCGCGGCAATCCGTGGCGGCGCGACCGAGGAACTTGCTCTACCGCTGCCCGGCGGGTCGCACATCACCTTCAGCGACGACACGGCGGGATCACTGCTCGACTACTGGATCCAAGACGCCGCCGACCTGGAGACCGCTGCCGACGAAGTACGTCTGCAATTCCCCACCGCAGCCGGGATCGACTGATATGCGCATACCGAAAGAGATCGAGACCCAAGTCGTCATCAAACTGTATAAAGACACCGCAACCCTCGATTGGGCCAGCTTCACACCCCACCAGCGATCAGCCCAGTACACCAAGTGGGTAGACGACCCCGACGTCGGTGGCAAGCTCCAGCGATACCTAACCGCGAGCGATACCCGCCTGTGGATCAAAGACGGCCCCATGAAGGAATGGAGCCGATCCCTCAGTGGCGTCGGCAAGTACGCCAGCCTCATCGAAGGAGCCGACGACACCCCAACCCGACTCGTCCGCAAGACACTCGGAGCGGACTGGGAATTGGTGCCCAACAGCCAACGCGTTAAGCCACTTCGTGTCATCGCCCGCAAAGGAGAAGAGGAGACCGTCCTCACCTGGGCGCCAGCAAGCGGCCTGAAACACCTGGTCTGGGCGGCGCTCAGCGCCAGCGCCGAAGGCGACCTCCGAGACTGGGTGCTCTGCGTCATCGAAACCTTCACCAAGCCCACACCGGCCAACGACAAGCAAGCCCACCAGCGGCTCGCCACCCGAGTCAATCTGCGACTAGTACACACGGCGCTATGAGCAGCTCCGACAATGAAGTCCCTGCCAGCTGGCTCGACGAAGCCTGGCATGCCCTCTCCGAACGATCTCAAGGCATCCTCAGCCGCCGACTCCACGGCGACGTCCTCGAGGCCATCGGTGGCGACGTCGGCATCACCCGCGAGCGTGTCCGTCAACTTCAGGAGGAGGCCGAGAACGAACTCCTCGAGGCCCAGCGCCGCCACGACCCCGGCCTGCCTCACCTGCTCCTCACCATCCTTGGGGATCGCGCGGCGGTCCCTGATGCCGAGATCGCCCAGCTCCCGCGTTCAAGCATCAATACCGCCCGAGCGATATTGCTTCGCAAGCTCGGAGTTGTGACTCCCGGAACCTGGGCCGGTGGTCTTCCGGGCTATTGGACACGCAAGCCATACGACCTCGCCGCACGCCTACGGCAACTCGCAGCGCTCGCGCCCATGTCCAGCAGCGAAACCGAGACCGCCGCCGACGACCTCGGCATCCCCGTTGGCCTCCCTATCGAACAGCTACTGCTCTCACCAGGCAGTAAACTCACCAACCACCGCCTCGGGTGGATACGCGTCGGCCGCGTCGGCCGCGACCTCGCCTACCTCTGGCTGCGTGATCAAGGCGAACCACGCGAAGTCAGCGAGATCGCCACCATCACCGGCACGTCCGACCACGCCATCCGCGAAACGATGCGTCGCGACGATGACTTCGCCCAAGTCCGTCCCGAAGGTACTTGGGCACTCAAGGACTGGCATCTGCCCGGGTCAGACAACCACTACAGCAACGCGGTGGACGTCGTGGTCGACGTACTCCGCGAACTCGGCGCACTCGACTTCGACCAGCTCCGCACCGAGAGTCAGAACCGGTACCCGGTTACCGCATGGCGGATCACGCAATGCCTATCCAGCGACCGCGTCGGCCTGATGCCAGACGGCCGCTACAACCTGACCGAACGCGGGGCCGTTCCAATCGAAGATCCCGAACCAGAAAAGCCACCGACGATTCAATCTCACGGGAACGTCGTTGGCATACAGTTAACCGTCGACCACGACGTCCTACGTGGAAGTGGAATAGGCGTGAGCCGTTGGCTCACCTGGCACCTAGGTCTTCGCACGGCGCCGTCCACCCGCCACTTCACCTTGGGGGAGGGCCAGCTCGGCGAAGTAACCGTCAAGAGGTCGACCAGCACCTCCCAGCTCTCAAGCCTACGGACGGCAGTGTTGGCGATGAACCTCGTAGAGGGCTGCACGATCGCAGTGCTCCTGCGTACCGACAATGACACAGCCTCCATCCACCACACCTGCGACCACTGTCCCGCAGCAGCCATCTAACCGTGACCCAGGTCGGGCTGCGGTGTAACCGAAAGTCGTGGCGGCACTGCCTTCGCAGGAAAGGAAGCGGCATCAAACCGGGGACGGTTCACAGCGAGAGGTGTGTCCGCGAAGTCCGCGTGGGCGGATGTCGAGAACGCCCGCCGCTTCGCCCACGAGTGCTTGCTCAGTCATCCGGCTCAGGCATCCGGAGTGAGCGCCTTCAGCAGCTCGGACGTCTGGCGGAGCATAGCCACGTCCTCGCGGCTGGGGAGGTCACTGCTGAAGTGCATAAAACTGTTGCGGATGTCGCGCACGACGCCGACGCGCTCGAGGAACGCGACGCGGTCGAGATCCCAGCGCAGCCGGTCGAACCGGTCGGGCTTCTCGATGAGCCGCTGGAGCTCCCCGAAGGACAGATCCGCTGCGGAGCCCACCTCGCGGGAGTCGGACGGGTCCCGTATCGCGGTCAGCTCGTCAATGGTGAACGCGTCGCCGATCGCGGAGCGCAGCCGGCGCTCGATCTCCCCCAGCAGGAAGAAGGGGCCGGCGAGATCCGCGAACTCCTCGGTGACGTCGGTAGCCGTGATCACCCCAACGAGCTGGTTGTGCTCACGGACGAACACGAACCCTGCCTCGGCGATGCGGGGGAGCAGCGGAAGCAGGTCATCGGTGGGCGCGACGGACACCGCAGGCACTGACGCATTCCGGACCTCGTCGACCTCGCCGCCAATGCGGGCCCGGCCGATCGACTCCCACGAGATTGCCCGTGGCTCGACCTTCAGCGTGGTGCAGACGGCGAGCTGCGAGAAGTCGTTCATCGCCATGATCGTCTGCGCGTGCTGCACGCTGTGGTTCGGAGCAACGAACGTGACGGGCTTGTGGGCTGACTGCAGGGTGTGAACACGTAGGAACTGTTCCTGGAACGGGTCTTCATGCTCGATAGGCTTACCCGACGGGGCTGCGACCAGGGTGACCGTGTTGTCGACGGAACCCACTGTGAAGTCGGGTTTCGTGGTCAGGCCCGCCGCAGAGAGCCGCTCGCTGATGCGCTTCACCACAACTGCGCCCCGTGCGCGTGCGCCGAGATGGCCAATGAGCGCCCGGACCGTGATCTGGACCGGGTCGCTCGTGGCTCGTGCCAGGGCCTCAGTCAGCAGCTCGCCGAAAGGGTCTTTGTTCTTCTCGCTCGTCATCGCGGGACTCCCACTTTCAAACCGCCACGGTGTGTGCCGTTCGTTCCCTACGGGGCCTTGTAGGTGTCGACGTCGGCCACGCGGCCAGTACATCGGTTTTTGGGGTTGGGCGCACCTACCGAGCTGTATAGAAGTCATTTTGGGGGTGGCGCCGTAGCGCCCATCGACCCGCATGGATGGAGCACAAACGATCTTAGTCTCAATCGGTCAGCGCATCACGTGGCAACGGTAGCGGTATGCGCGATCGCGCCTCGACTCATTTGCGGCGGCAGTGCGTAAGGGCATCGAGGCCGCCTGCGGTATCGATTAATCGACCGACAATACCTCAGCGGCTTGAGACCGTCGTCAACCGAAAAGGCTCGTCGCGAATCATGGCGAGCGCCAGGCCAGCTGACGTGGTCCGACCTACCGTCGGTTGGCGTACACCCCAACTCGACGTCAGGTAGGGAACTGTTGGAACATCAGTTGGAGCGGGTCCCTGGCATCCGGCGGGCCGCACTAACTACAACAGCCACGAACGGCAGATAACAGGTGGAGCGGACCCGCCGGACCTGCTCACCGTAGACACTGGATCTAACGGTGTTTCCGGCCCGACGCGCTGGCGAGTGTCAGCGGTGAAGGTGCCGTGATGATGACGACACTGAACGACATGACCGCGAAGAAGAACCCTGAGCCTTCAGCTGAGGAGATCGCAGCCCGGGAGCTGGTCCGTTTGGCCAAGGAGCAGGGATTGTCCTTGACCGGGCCCGACGGGCTGCTCAAGCAGTTCACCAAGTCGGTGCTGGAAACGGCGCTGAACGAGGAGATGACGGAGCACCTGGGGCATGAGAAGAACCGGGTACCCGGTGCCCGAGACTCGACCAACGTCCGCAACGTCACCAGATCCAAGACGGTGCTGACGCACGCCAGCGGACAGGTCGAGCTGGAGGTGCCCCGCGACCGGGAAGGCACCTTCGAACCGGTCATCGTCCGTAAACGACAACGACGACTCACCGAGGTCGACGAGATCGTCTTGTCGTTGTATGCCCGTGGGTTGACCACCGGGGAGATCGCGGCGCATTTCGACCAGATCTATGGCGCCTCGGTCAGCAAGGAGACCATCAGCCGGATCACCGACAAGGTGATCGAGGAGATGCAGGCCTGGTCCACCCGCCCCCTGCAGGAGGTCTACGCGGCGATCTTCATCGACGCGATCGTGGTCAAGGTCCGTGACGGCCAAGTCGCCAATCGGCCTATCTACGCGGCGATCGGGGTCAGCTTGGCCGGGGAGAAGGACGTGTTGGGGTTGTGGGCCGGCACCGGCGGTGAGGGCGCGAAGTTCTGGATGAGCGTGCTGAGCGACCTGCGCAACCGAGGCGTCAAGGACACCTTCTTCGTGGTCTGCGATGGCCTGAAGGGTCTGCCCGAGGTGGTCGGGCACGTGTGGCCGCTGACCACGGTCCAGACGTGCATCATCCATCTGATCCGCAACACCTTCCGCCTCGCCTCGCGGAAGGACTGGGACGCGCTCAAACACGACGTGAAACCGATCTACACCGCGGTCAACGCCGAGGCCGCTCGCGCAGCGTTGGAGGAGCTGACCGAGAAGTGGGGCCCCAAGTACGGTGCGATCATCCGGCTCTGGAACAACGCCTGGGAGGAGTTCATCCCCTTCCTGGACTACGACGTGGAGATCCGCACCGTGCTGTGCTCGACCAACGCCATCGAGAGTCTGAACGCCCGCTACCGAAGGGCCGTCAAGGCCAGAGGCCACTTCCCGACCGAGCAAGCCGCCATGAAATGCCTGTACCTGGTCACCAGATCCCTGGACCCCACCGGGCAAGGCAGGGCACGATGGACCATACGGTGGAAGCCAGCGCTCAACGCGTTCGCCATCACCTTCGCCGACCGCTGGCCGGCAGCAGAAACCTACTAATGAAAACTGCCGGAAACACCGTTACCGAGACAGCCCCGCTGATCGGGCGGTGCCCCGTCGCAGGGCCGGTAGTCGTGGCGGTGGCCAGGCTGCCCTCACCGCGCATGTGCCGCCTTGCGGGCCGCCCGAACACGACGTTGCGCCGAGCAGGGCGGCGAGGCCACCGCCGAGGAGAGCGGCGAGCCCAGAAACCCACAGGACGGTGCCGATGGTGAGCGGGTTGGTGTGGAAGCAGTATGTCGACCACCAGCGGGAGACGGTGCTGCCCACGACCGACGGCCTGACCCGCGAACAGACGGCACCGGTCCTCCCGCCCTCGACGCCCACGCTCAGCGGCTTGCACATCTACCCGGCGCTGGTGGGGACCCCGGACGTTCACCGAGACGTCGCTGGAGATTCACCGCCTGGGCGTAGCCCCCGCCCGGGCGTGGAGGCAGGCTGGTGTGATGGCGTGGTCAGGGCACGGGGTGGGGGCGTGGCACAACGTGGCGGTCGGCGTCGTTTTTGAGCTGTTGCCGCAGCGCCGCCGGCGCACCGCCCCGATCCACGGCGGCCTCCGCAGCCACCGAGGATCGGCACCCGCGATGCGCCAGGCCGTCCCGTGAGTTCGCACCTGAGCCCCAGTGCGCAGACGGTGTTGACCCGTCGGGACAACCTTGCCGAGCTGTGTTGGCGAGATGGCCTGCCTGATGGCAGCCCCACGCCCACCGCGGACTCCCTACCCGGCGGGGCGGTGCTTCTGCGGGTC
>JAABUL010007236.1_pt1 | contig 12131 bp, 15 predicted proteins | sample 5559151 | NCBI WGS metagenome assembly JAABUL01 (sample SAMN10711876, study PRJNA513368) | rock metagenome | isolation source: Antarctica rocks | place: Antarctica: Victoria Land, Pudding Butte sud | reverse complement strand
GGCTCGCTGCTCAGCCCGTGTGGAAGCGAGCATAGCTCCGGAATCTTTCAGAAGACAACAAAGCCGCATACCCACGAACGTTCACGCTTGAATCAGGGTTGGTCAGATTCTAGGCCAAAAGAACCGATGTTCATCAACCGTGAATTGTCTCGCCGAGGCCAGGGGAATGCAGTCCGTATATCCGGCTGACTCGAGAAGCTAGTGGGGGGTGTGTCGAGCTGCTTGGCGGAAACGATGGTGTCGGTAAGAGTGTTTGTAACAATAGACTGCTTAAATGCAGCCAAATTATCTAGATCAATAGGACCTGAAGTTCAGGGGATCATCAGCGGATGTGGTAGCAGTAAATTACGGGGTGGAACCGGAAAGCTCGCCTAAGCTTGTATACCTATCACCAATGCACCGATAGCAATCCCTCGAATAGATACCTTGTGGCGGCGATTTAGGTGTGAGCAGGACGTTCAAATGTAGCCCTGTTCTACAGACGTACAACAAACGCAAGGCTGACTTCTCAGTATGCCCACCCGATCTTTGTGACTTGGTCGACAGACAAATACTCACCCTAAAGATGGGTCTTCCAGCGCTAACAACGATGCCAACATTAGCATGCGCAACTCGATAAGTGCAAGGGCAAGAGCATTAAGTGATCATGGCCGTGTTCGAGTGGCTTCGGCGCCAGCAGAAGTGGAAGGGTTTGGACGACGATATCGACAACATCGCGACGGCTGAACATCTCCTTCCTTACCGCTCCTTGGGCAATCAACGGGTCGTCTAGATAGCCGTTGATGGTGAGTGCTGGCAACAGTGACATCTCTCTGACCTCTTCAACGTGCGCAGTTCAACACAATCCATATCGACTGGGTAAGTTTACCTTACGCTACAGAGGTCCTTGTCCTTGAGGAAGCGACTAACCCACTCTAACATCAGTGCAAGAACATCAGGCAGGGTAATGGTCTGCGTACATTTGACTACTATACATGTCCAGTGTCTGGGATCATACTGTAGCGTTCTTGCCGGGAGGACAGCGGTGGACCGAGCTTTACGATCAAGGACGTTGACAAGCATTGCTAGCCATTCGCTGACTCGAACGTGTTTAGAGCCACTTCTAATGATTGGCTTATCATCGTCAGACACTAGCAGAGGTACCTGGCGGTGCTGTGGAGCCACCAAATAAGCATGCGCAATCCTGCAAGCTATGCTGGGTTGGCGGAATCTTGCCCTGCTCATTGTGTGGCGAGGTTCCACTCTGCCGCGTCGTGCTCTCTTCAGTATCATTCCAATACTTGCGTGCACGGCGCGAAGAAGCCAAATGCGCAAGGCAAGAAGAGGCGCTCCGGGGAGGAGAGGAGCAGCACCAACGAGAGGAAGCTCAACTTGCAGCTGCATCGGCCGTCGCTCAGGATCTGACCGGGTTCTGCAGGATTGTCGTCGGCTATCAGCCAAGATCGAAGCCGTTACTCAAGCATTTAGAGCCTCATCAGAATACCTTGGGATGGGACTGGCGTTAGTTGAAGCACAGTATGCGAGAGGCCTTGCAGCGTACGTAACTCCTGCGATTATGGCAGCAAGCGGCTGGTTTTACGGCGCCTGGATGGTCGACATTTCTAGTGGATCTACTGAGACACAACAGGAATCTCGACACTAATTGTATGCAAGCGGATCACGTTGGAGCAAGCTAGAACACTGTCAAGCGAATTTGAGGTGTGTCCATCCATCTTGCGGGAGGTGGATTATTGGCGCAAGGTGCAGCCGCAGTCGTGTGTCGATGAAGAGCTAGCACGGCAGGGGCTGTCCAGAGTAGATAAAGCAACCTTGAACTGGAGGATGGCACAGTGCATTCAACCCTCGTTCGCGCGGCTTTGAAGTCTCAGAACCCCGACTGCAGGCCAACGAACACTAACGTTACCGACCACATGAACATGGTACCACACAAGTCCCCAGACTCAATACTGTGTGTATTTGCGACAAGGCGCTCGTGTTTGATCCTTCCATTAATTCATCTCCGACTACCAACCCTGCGACATATACGGAACTAAGCAAAAGGATGGAGGCTGTGCTCTTAAACACAGACGAGTGAAACTGTCTTCTTCAAGAGCTTTTGGTGGATTGTATTTGCTAGCGTCGATAAAGTTCGGCACTCTATTAGGGAATGCGGATCGAAGTTGCCCCGAACAAGACGTTTGTATGGACGGCATTACGGCTATCTGGACGTTTCCTACCACTGGGGAATCGGCAATCGTGCCGGCTGCTGCGGCACTTCGTTGTGGATGACCTTACTGTTGCCCGCCTTGCGGATCCGGGTTCGCAGCAGAACTGATTTGTGGCGGGTGAGCATTCCAAGAGTGTTAAGCTGCATGTCGGGCGAGCCTTCGGCCTGTGTGCGCTCGATCCGTTGTCGGTTCAGGAGGATCAGGAGCAACTGCACTTTGGAGTAGTTTCACGGAAGTCACTCTTTCCCGGATTCGGGCTTCTGTCCGTACACGAACCAACTTGTCACAGAATTAGCGGTCCACGTTAGAACGCCAGAATGCAAGGTACTTACCACCAATGGTACGGGTGTAACTCCTTGTCGTGTAGGGCGCTCCGCATGTGCGCGCAGAAGATTTCGACTTCTTGCGCAGTGAACTATCACAGCTCTGTCAGTTGTGGACCGATAAATATGACGTAGTCGTCGTCAATGAGGCACGATCTGAAAAGACATACGCTCAAATGGTTGATGAGTCGACGGCTGCAGAAGTCGGCAATGCCCTTGCTGATGCGCTCTTGATTCCACCGCCCAACTAGCACGCCCAAAGGAGTCTAGTTAGCGTACCAGCAGCACAAGCACAATCATCCCTAAATTCAACTCACCTATCTTCCGATGCTCATCCTCCGACCAATCCCCAATATCCCACTGCATGCGGTATTCCGTCACGTTCACAAACCCCGCCGCCTGCATCCGGCTCTTGATCTTGTTGCCGACGTCGAAGTTTAGGCCAGTTTTTTCGCCGGCATCCGTCATCAGGCTTTCCCACTTGGCGAAAGGGTGGTTCGCCGGGAGCTGGCCGTGGTCGGAGAGGAAGGAGAAGCTGGGTTCGTGCTGCTCATACCAGCCCCCTGGCTCGAGAGCTCTGCAACGTCAACCAGGCACCTTACGTCAGAATGGGCTAGATATACGGATTGTAGTGCGGTTGTGGTGCTTAGCTCACTTCAACGCTTGCTGGTATATTGCTGGCCAACTCGGGCTCGTGCCAAGAAGCTCCCGCCCGTGGATGAGATTGTACTTGCTTTCATCCAGCCATTCGAGGTTGTAGTCATCGACTTGGAAGAAGGCATTAATTGGCACCAAGAGGGGTTGGATGGGGGAGACGTCTATGCCGGTAACTGTAGCGTTGAGGTATCTTTCGGCGACTTCAATCACCCATATGCCTGTAGATGTTCACGATCTTCCGTTAGCGTCGCTCGATCTGCCACGTAATCAATGTCGAACGTAGGGCATCTCGAGTCATCGCCCAGCCACATCATACCGGTGCCTGTTCCAACATCTAGAATATTCTTCGGTTCTTTGACCGGAGCTAGGAACAACTCATTCTTTAGTGCAAGAGTCCAGACATGATGGCTCAGATCCTGCTGCTTCTGCGCCTTCTCGTCGTTCGGACCCCAATGCTCCGTCGAACCGTAGGAGTGATATGTCCGCCCGTATTCTTTGCGGTACTCTTTAGTGAATGGATCCAGCGAAGTGGTCTCACTTCCCTGCACGGAGGGACCGTACGCTGAATCTACTTCGTCCGGGGCAGTTTCGTCGACAAGACCGTCGTCGGGCGCGGCGGCGTCGACTTCTGCCACAGGCGTGGCGAAGTGCTCAGTACTGTGTGACATCTAAAGGGGAAGGGAAAAAGTCGATCCTAGTCTTGATCAGCAGAAGTAGGAGAGGACATTAGACGTGAAGTATTCTCAAGACATCTACGAGGTCTTATAAGTTACCGCAGCGTTCGAGCTCCGATCCGTTCATTCGCAAGACCCACCCAACCTCTACATTCAGACTCGGCTGCATGGTCACCCCGCCTCGGGGCGCTTCAACCGACGACCAAAGCCACGATTTTTAGAACAGCGCACGGTAATGAAGCATTACACGTTCGAATGATCGATCGGACACGTGAACTATACGTAAGTATGCTTGCTTATGGACTTCATTGGCCCGACCGTTGCAGTGTTGAGATTTTCAAAGATACCTTGGCCATCGTGGCTATCGAGCGAAATGCAAGAGGCTCGCGGCTGTAGAAGATTAAGAAGGGGCCAAGTTAGAGTTCTTTAACTCCGCACAGTCTCAGCATCAAGGACATCTCCAAACGATGCGATCGTGGAATGAAGTTTGCAAACGCTCCATGGTTAGCGTACGTAGAGCAGGTAATGTGAAGTAACTTCTAAAGACGCTTGCTTAGCGTCTCTGTAGATCTGGATCGGAGTGTCTAGCCTATCCATGCGCAGGGGAAGACGGGCGGTACCAGATCCCGCGCTTAGAATGAGCTTGGACTGCAAGCCCACACGTTCTTCGACCTCCACGAACTGTTCCACCAGAACCTTCAGAAAATCTGCTGTGGCCTGGTCAGGAGAAAACTCCAGGTACGCCCTTTTTTTTTTTGGAAAGGCCGTACTACTGGGATGAGACCGCCATCGAGGTTGTCTCACTCCCCTTGGATCGCGGTCCCATAAATGAGGAGGAGTCCAAGCGCCAGAAAGTGGCGCTTCGGCGCACATCCGTATCCACTCCCACCTTGGAAAGAATTGGTGTGGGGAACGAACTCTGTTGAGAAGGCGGCATTACACGCTATACCTCGTCGGGTGGCTACATGTAGCCACCCGATGAGGTATAGCGACACCCTCTCTATCTCTCTCTCCTCCTTACAACTCCATTTCGAATATCAAACACCGAAAATGCGCGCACGACTATACCCATTCGCTGGCACTGACGGAGAGTACATTGAGCTTCTTGAGAGTATAGTTGTTCGGTTCAATGAGCGCCATTCCTCATACACCGGTCCACCCACTGATATTCTTCCTCCGATCACCAGCGCGAACGCGTGCTCGGAGCCTCCTCGCCTCCCGGCAGCTTGCAGCCTCCGCAAGCGGAAGCGCAAGCGTTCACCCGAACGCAGCCACTTCATACAATGGAATCCGGTTGAGTCTACCACTGGATCTACGGAGCCACCGGAATCTAGAAGGAATCCAGTTGAGTCTACCACTAGATCTGCGGAGCCACCGGAATCTAGATGGAAAAAGGTTGCACGCCGACTTATCAAAGCAACTCCAGACGCCACAAATTGGAAAGCGGCGATCCGTAAAGCAAATCTGTATGGAATCATAGGTACAGACAATGCAGCCTCCTATCTGCTCGACGAAGGAGGTGCCGTCTCTTCGTCCTTGGTGGTCAACGCACTCGAAGATGGATCACTTGACTTGCTCGATCGAGTTCGACGATATGCGACATCTACATCAGAACGGAAAGCAAGCGCGTCGACGCTCGTAAAGCTCGCAGTGTTTCAACAGTTTCTCCTTCTGTCCGCCTGTGTTGTGCTCCTCGATACTGGAACGATTCCCCAGGACGCTGTGATGGACATCGTGAAGATTTGCATTGGTGAAAAGAGTAGAACATATTGTCAGCGGATCTTGAACGCGGTCAAATACATCAATTGCCTTCTTGACAATCTCAACGGACACGGCTGGGGTCATCGAGCCGCCGAGCTCATACTGCTATGTTAGTTGGCCCCGTGCTATGACAAAGCTCCTGACTCACGATTCTAGGGGCATACGATCCAGTATCTTACTATCACCTCGCTTGTTCCGCCGAGGAGAGCCTGAAATTTCTAAGACAAAATCTGACCACACCTCGGTTCCTCATGCCCGAAGACCAGGCGCCAACGCGGACCCGCCTCTTCATTCCAGGCTTGGTGTACCAGGTGCTGAATACAAGTATCAGGTGAGTGAGCTGCCGAAGTGACGAGTTCTACGTGCCATACGCTAAGCTTAACGCAGCATGAGGCGGATCAGCGAGGCGCTTGGATACAAGCATTCCGTGATGTTTGCGTCCAATCCATGGCTAGCGTTCTCATGAATCCGTGAAGATTCATAGGTTCAGGCAGAAAAACAAGCCCGAACCACCTCCAGTAGGCGGGAAATACACAATTGCCCGACTGTCCACGCATACATCCTGCCCTTTCTTCAGCGACATGAAAAAGCCATTGGTGGTATCCAGATCGATGAGTGCGACGAAAACCACTGTTTGTCTTTTGTCCGCATCTCTTCCCAGTCCCTCCGACACTGGCAGCCATGTTGCAGTTGTGAACGCTTTGAGGCGAAACATGCAGAAAGACCGGACGAGCGCAGGTCCTCCTCGCTCGGGTGCACGGCCGACGTGGGTGGATGCGCGTTCGATGTTTTGCTCGCGCTGCGTTGGACTGGTCAGCATGGCCCCGTGAAAGACATATCGACCTCAGCAACTGTACCGCTACCCAATTGTCTACCCATGCAGAGACTTTAGTTGCCCAGTCCACTTTCTCGAGCATCTCGAAAGGTACTACCTTCTCGGGATGACGTTTCCATACGTCCGCTATTTCCGCGTCCTCAATGAACTTGCTTGCATCTGCGAGGTCCTCCTCCGAGAACCCCTCTCCGATAGCACCTTGAGCTGCGTAATGTACCATGGAGTGGTTGGTGTCCTCCATCGCCGACGATTGTATTAGGAATGGAGACGAACTGATCGAAAGTTGGGATGTGACCCGAGCTTTTCGCCAAGAACTCGCGAAGTTGGTTTACTAATTCCTCGGATCTTGCTACGTGCCGAATTTTCACATACCCAACTGCACTTCATGGAGCCACTCTCCGCCAACTTTCACCGCGCCGCAGCGTCTTACAGCACGATTACGCTTTTCGAAGAGCAGCACCATGATGTCGATGCGGCTGTACTGCATGAGCTCGCCAAGATGTTCGTCCGACATAAGCTGCATGAAGACTTTGGCATCTCACTACTACACCGTCACGACGACATCGCCAACGACCTAGTTATGGTCCACACTAGGAGCTTGGAAGAAGACCGCCAGGTAGACAGGTGTCGACCGGAAATCTTGGGACTGCGTCCCATCTTTCCGATCCTTTTCTTCTTGTACGGGCAGCGCGAATATCTTCCGTACGAATTTTCGGCACACATCCCCAAGCAGTCTACTCAAACACCCAACAAGGAATTCTTGGAAGAGTTTGCCTCCTTCCTGCAGAACAGACGTCTTGAGGACACTCTTGGTCTGTTCCGGAGGGAAGGACCAGAAGAACATTGGCTAGAGCAGACACTGCCACAAGATACCGGCACTATAGCAACCATTACCGCTTTGGATAATGTTGTTGGCTGCGTTGCTACGAGATGGATTTTCGTACGCACCGAGCAAACCATCTTAGTCAAGACTGTAGCAGACTGCATACCTACTTCATCGGCGGGCCACGACCGGCCACCACCGAAGTGAATACCGGGAGTAGCACGGAATTGCAAGCCGCGTGCCTTATGCATCCGCACACAGATTTCACATGACATCTGGCAGGATGGACTTATCCTAACGAGTCCTGGCAGTAATAGCGGAGGACGGCTCCATGGAGAGCTTGTCAAATCAAACGGACTGTGTTGTAACTCATCACTTGTAGCTTCAGAGTTTGACTTAGCAATTGACAAGTTATTGACAGATATTTGTTCCATTCGAAATCGCCTTCTCCAATGGCCGTGGAGCCTTGACCATCATAAACGTGGTGGGTCCAATAGAAAGGAAAGGCCCTCCTTTTGCTTAACTTTTGTCAAATGCAGCTTTAGCGTCCAACTTTCCTGTCCAAGACTGTTGGTATCGGATCGAGTCCTCATTGCCCGGTGCCACTAGATCGGATCGTTGGACCCTTATCCGTGTGGCGTCTGGGGTCCCGACATAGGTCAACTTTTAGCGCCCCGAATTCTAGCTATAAGAGAAGACCTTGAATTACAGTTGTCAGGCTTCCAGTCTCCCCCGACCCACCACAGTCTCATGCGGTCCAAACCCAGATCCGCGATCCCATTGTACGATTCATGACCCTAGTCTGACCACCAATGTGGAGATGTTACTACGAGGTTTGACGCCCCTCCGATTCACATCTTCCTCTACTGGGTTCTCGTGCTCTTGTAGAGTCCGACCGGAGTCTTGTGAAGGTGAGACGACCTTTGTAGGAGAGGACGATGCGGGCACAACACACCAAAGAGGAATATATGCTGCCATCTCCCATTGCTTCCCTCTTCCTACTTCCTTTGCTCTATCGATATTTACACCCTTACTACGGCCAAACATCAAGCAGTATCGCGGCTTCTTTGTGGCGTTATCATTCTTCACATTCTGCAGCCTAGTACGCGCGAACAACACTACCGAGGCGGAGCTTCAGGCATTGAACCGCGGTCTACCACCATGCAGCGTAAGTCGTGCATTCAGCATGTATCTAAAATTACTAACTGGCGCCGCAATATGACTGGTCGCCGACAGATGCAGCCGGCATATGCATCAACGCCAATCTCAACGCCGACGTCTTGCAATGTATGAGTGGCACCTGCATCATAAAGGAGACATTGACCTCTTTAAAATATTCGGCCGATGAAAGCGGAGCACCAATTCGAGACAACGGACCATTGACCCGGACAGTGTCCTGGTCGTTCTTCGGTCTTGCCCTTCTGGCTATTGCGCTCCGTTTCGTCGCCCGCTCTTCATGGTCGGGCGGGCCAGGGCACGGCTGGGACGACTGGACTATGCTCGTCGTTCTTGCGTTTTTGATTGGTATGGAGGTGTGTGTCGAGCTAAGTGCGAATATGCAAACCCTGAAGATACTTGGAACTCGCTGATGTGTACGACTAGTCGTCCAGATAGGTCTGGGTCGAGATATCTGGATGCTGGTGCCTGGGTGGCACGACGTTACGTCGATCAACAAAGTATGCACTGCTAATTCTGTGCGTCGGCATGCTTGCTAACAGCTCGCAAGCTATTCTGGATCAGTGAGATGTGTTATACCGTGGTCGTCAACTTTATGAAGATCTCAATCTTGCTCTTCTACCTACGAATCTTCCCGAGCACAGTCACAAAGTGGTTCCGCATCGTATGCTTCGTTATCATTGGCGCATGCGCAGCCAATACTGTAGCCTTGGTGGTCTCTATTGCCTTCGAGTGTGAGAAGCCCGCTCAACGTGCTATACCTTCGTGGAGCTAAATTTGCCGCTAGACATACACAAGATGGAGCGGCGAAGTCGAGGCGAATACATCAACGTCAGGACCCAAGTGCTATTCCTGGCGACGATCAATATAACCCTCGATCTGGTCGTCTGCGTTCTACCTATACCCAAGATCTGGATGCTCAAGATGTCAACGAGCAAGAGGATTGGAGCTTGCTTCATCTTTCTCATGGGCCTGTTCGTGACCGTTGTCAGCATTATCCGCCTCCCAAAGCTGGCTCAGTACATACGCTCCTCCAACCCGACAGAGAATTTCGTCCCGATCGTCATCTGGAGCCAAGCAGAGGTCAACCTTGGTGTCGTCTGTTCTTGTATGCCAAGCCCCGCGCGGTTGATCCGGCAATTCTGGAATGCGACTATTGGTACTCTAGTCACCAGGGTATCGGAGATTACAAGCGGTCGAAGTCCGGAGAAGCCCATCGACGGACAAATCGAGGTCAACGGCGAAGCGTTTATCGTACCCATCAATAGTTACACGAAGACCAAGGAGACATCGGTGTTCAGCAGGAAGATAGACTCGACAGACTGGCTAGAGCTGATGGGTAAGTATTCGAGCAACAGCACGATGGAGGACGGCACTACCCATAAGTACAGCACGGAATGGTAGTACAGCACTTGTTTCGTCGATCCGTTGGAGGTCTGCATGTCTGGTCCAGGCTCGTTGTTCCAGCTAAGAAACCTCTTCATCGCGCCTAGAACCTCATCGACATCTTCGAACAAATGCCAATGCCCCACCTGAGGCAGGATGTACTTAGTGGCATTCATAGTATCTGCGAGCTTCGTGGAGTGTGCCGGTGGCGAGACCTTTGTCTTTCTCTCCAGTAATGATGAGCGAATCGCTCTGTCCCAGCTTCGAGAAATCGATGCTGTTAAGGTCTTTGGCTCCAGCAAGCGCGGTGCTTGATAGCACAGTCAGCTCCAGCTGCCAGAAGGAGGCGTGGCGGCTGTCCAATAAGAACAAGTTTGTTGACGATGCCTGAGTGCTGCACAAGCAACGCAGCCACGAGATAGCCCATGGAGTGCGCTACCCACATAAGATGTCTACACTCCGGTCTCCCTCTCATCCGTCACTGTCCACAGCCCGCCCACTAATCCAATTGATTTGCTCCCCTCCGCCACCCCCGTCTTCTGCACTGCCTTCCTGCGCGGCATCGCTTGCGTAAGTGCGGCTACGAGGAGGGAAGGGGAAGTCTGCCGCTCTGCTCGGTGGAGGGGACAGCGAGACAGGCGAGGACCGAGGGCGGAAGGGGGTCGCTGTTTCAAGGGTTGATGGACCGTCCGCCCTTACCAAGGACTACGTGGAGCAATTGCACGCCCCAGGGCGTATCAACTCGGGCATTGTTCGGTGGGTGGAACAAATCTAACTCCCGGCTGAGTTCGAAGCCATTACGTAGAACAGGGTGGAGTGGCTACTTAGCCGTGGCCGCGGCCTGTAAGGCATACATGTTATGTCTGCAGTGTAAATCAACCCACCTTCCTTATATCTTTCTCAACTGATAGTCGAACGCCCGAAGAATGTCGGACGGCTGTAACCTGTAACGATTGCAAAGGAAATGTTACGCGTGATCTTGGACCGCATTTGTATTGCCGGCAACCAACCATTCCAAATCTCCTTTGTTTTGCCCAGGAATCTTGGACGAGTCCATTCACACAAGGTGAGCCCGCAGTCACTCTTCACTCGGCTTGAGAAGAATGCTCCATAGCCGTGCCTGAACCAAGTTAGGACAGCTTGGGTGGCTAGTATCCCCATAACATCGAGGCTCCACCATCCCTATAGAACGATTGCCGCTCTGCTTCGAACGCTCGGTGATAACTGTATTAGTGACCCGAATTGTGACGTGTTGCGAGGCGTGTAGGTCTGTTGCATAGTTTAGTACGGACGAGGACGGGAAGCCTAACATAGGGTAGAACATACTCCGAGTTCTGGGTTGGCGTATTATAGAACAGGCCTCGAATGCAGTCATGGTTGTCGACCGTTTCCCGCGGGTTTAAGGCGTCGCCGAATGAGTTGCGGTCCTGAAAGACACACGGTAGGTTAGCCGTAGTTTGTAAAGATTGCTTAACTTTCTCGTTGTTAGACCTCGACGAACAAGAGGTGTACGAAGTGAACGCTTCTTCGGGTTTTCACTCTATAGCGAGTCTTGTCTGTTCCGGTCAAAGGACGTCTTAAGAGAGTCGGTAGAGTCGGAAGGTGGAAAGATAGCAAGAACAACGCGTGATTCGCGCTCATATATTCCAGTAAGGTCTTGTGCCGATAAACACGGGGCGTCTATCTTCAACAAGGTCGGGATTGACGTTGTAGATGGATCGGAACGAACACCGGCACGAACGAGACAACGGTCAAATCATGCGATCTTCACTTAAGTGCACGCGCGATCGTTGAGTGGGACAGTCTAGATCGGCATTGCTCGGTTCTGGTATACCTCTACTTGACGAGGATTCAACCCAGAGCTGGGTGCTTAACAAGTAGGAGGCGAGCTAGCGCCAGGAGGGTGATCACCCGGCCCGTCGTTCTGTTTGAAATGGACTAAACCACATTAGAGCGGCAGGATAGAGTCCTTCACGATTCCCATTCCCGACCACCCTGCCCCAATCCATTTGCTTCAGACATGCCAGGAGCGTGCATTCCATTGGCCAGGTCGGGCAGGGGTATCGTTTGCGGCGTTGCGCATGAATCACCCGTCGAAAGTCCAGAGGGGAAGGTGTCGCTATACCTCATCGGGTGGCTACATGTAGCCACCCGATGAGGTATAGCGTGTAATCCCGCCTTCTCAACAGAGTTCGTTCTCCACACAACGCCAACCTAGCGCAACCGGCCCGATGTCCCTGCGTATCTCGGGAGACGGGATTGAAGAGTTGGATGCTTCTGTGGCCCATA
>JAABUL010007235.1_pt1 | contig 12132 bp, 14 predicted proteins | sample 5559151 | NCBI WGS metagenome assembly JAABUL01 (sample SAMN10711876, study PRJNA513368) | rock metagenome | isolation source: Antarctica rocks | place: Antarctica: Victoria Land, Pudding Butte sud | reverse complement strand
CATGATGACTTGTCTTAGTCCCTGTTATCTTATCCAATCTAGCGGGGAACAACTCTATATAAAAATAAAGTAAGGGTTTACGTTAATTAATGGAACTAACCAGAATCTCACGACATTAACTGTAGACAGCCGTGCAACGCTTGTAAATAGATTTTTCCTCCCTTCTTATTAAAAAAGGGAATAATAATCTAAATATTCAAATTGTGGTAAGGTTTTTTGCGGATTATCAAATTAAACAGTCGAGATAGGTAGGTCTTTTCAGACTTTCCCCCTCCAAGAACCGTGCATGCGAGTTTCCCCACACACGGCTCAAACAGAAATCTTAGTTATATCAACTTAGCAGCCATCGCCGCAAACATTCATAATCTTTTCTTAACATACAGTAAGATTAACACTTGTCAGATTCTGCCGATGATTAAGTCAGCCAATTTTCATTGAAGTTACATTGGAGATATTTATTAGGAATATTCTTTATTAATTATACTTTCTATTTCGTCCATACCTTCACTTTTTAAATGTTTATTTTCTTTTATAATGTCCGCTACTAAGCAAAAATTATGAAAACTTTTGGATTTGTAGCCAGTTAGTGTATGTTCATTAAAAAATGGAATAATACTATCTCTGATATCAGGAAAGCTAGTTACTTTAAAGTCTCCGGCTAAATTCCCCTTTCTTGTAGAAAAATTACCACAATTGAAAAAATTAACGAGACTTTTCAATAATTCCTTATCCCTAATATGCTGAGTGATGGTGAAGACCAACCTTACATATCCTTTGTGTACATTTTTTTTATAAATACCTTTATAAAAGTTACCTTCTGCTTCAGTAAAGCCCAAAACTCAATATGGGTTTAGACTCGTTTCCAAAGGGCTATATTTATATAATCTTTTACTAGGAACGATATTAGCAAAACTAGACTTGAGATTGTAAGATAAACCCTTATTTATAGAAGCTTTTATGGACACGACTTCCCGTAAACTGGCTTCAGTTAACGGTCCTTTTCCTAAAATATATATAACTTTTTTAAATAGTTCGAAATCATTTCTTTTGTCTGTTAACAAGTTATATTTATCAAAATGAGGTATTATATTTGTGATTATATCTTTAACGGAACTCACTTTGTACCTCATCATGTTCTTGCTATGTTTGTATATGTTTCCTACAGTAAAATATGCCAACATACCTTTCAGTATGTTTAAATCTTTGGTGTCTAAAGCAACCTCGAAGCTGACGCTAACTATGTATCCGATAGTACGATTAGTATTCTTACTAATTGAAATGGTTCAACAACCTTCTCCATCTATAATCCCTGATATGTACCAAGAATTTAAAACAGGGGAGAATTCTACATCTTTGTATTTTATTATGTTCATGTTTATTATCTTTTTAATTTTAATCTTTTATTATATATCTAATTTATTCTTACCCAATAGTAACTTTATCCTTACTAAAAACCTATTTCAATGAAGATTTATAGTAAGGCATTTGCTTTTTAATCTCTCCTATACCCTCTCATCGATACGATCATTTATTAAGTATAAATCGCCACCTTATTAATGCAAGTATTGCAAAATAAGGAGATAGTAGGGCTTACCGTGTTCAAATATTAATACATTATTTTAAAACTTAGGAGGAGAACTTTATTCCGATGGACTAACTGTTTCCCTAAAGACTAGCATGTCAGGTCTTTACAATCCATAATCGTAGCGTTACGAAACGTCATCATTCTCTTTGCTTTCGCTCTCCATATTTTACATCACACTAGCTCCTACACATACAATAACATATGTTATTATATATATATCGTTATTTAAAACAGGCTACATTGTCATTGTACCTTCACACTTTATATTACTAACCAGCGTGTACAAATAGTGTTGGCTTGAGAAAAAAGCCAGTGGAATCGCACCACATTATTAATATCCGCTTTTCACGTCGTGTCACATACTTCACTACTGGTTTCAGAAACGGTCTAATGATTTCAGTTCCAATGTTGCCAAATTACTCTTGAGGTGGAATGCTTACACTTTCATTTATAGAATAAACTATTATATGTCTAATCTATGACATTCATCATTTTCTGCTTTGACTATTGGGGTATCTAATCCTGTTCGCTACAAAAAGCCTTCGTCCTTCAACGTCAGTTATCACATAAGGAGATGCTTTCGCCTATACCTGTGCCATAGTATTTCTTCCAAAATAAGGTATGACAGAATTTCATCTCTACACCAGCAGTACTTTAAAACCCCCTCGTAAGTAACTCTAGTACATTAGTCCCATATTGCAGGCTTGATATACCGTCTAGGTACCCTTTAAACCTATTAAAGATGAATAACACTAGTCTTCTACGTATTACCGCGACTGCTGGCACGTAATTTGGTCAAGACACATAGGCAGACAATGTCATTATCATAATTCTACCTAGAATTTTATTCGACATAGTCGATATTGCATCAATTATTTAAACATTGATGCAATTAGCTATTGCTATACATTCCTCCAAGTTGCTGGTTCAGCCGTTAGGCTATTGACCAATATTCCTCACTGCTGTAATTCCCATCGTGGGCTTTGTTCAGGCCCACTGTGATCGATCAACCTCTCAGTTTCGACTGCGTGTATAAAGCTAGTTGGGCTTTTACCCTAACTACTACAACTACACGAGATACACACTTCTAAGAGCAAAACATAAGTTTCTTTATTATTATAAGGGATCTTTCTCCTTACTCCAAGGCGGTTGTGTTATCATATACTCACCTGTTCACCACTACTAGTTAATTGCTAAAACTAGTCGTTCGATTAGCATGTGTCAAGCATTTGGACAGCGTTCATTCAGAGCCATCATCAAACTCAACTAATATATTTATATGTTTCCTATGATGCTATACGAAGTATGGCTCCGCAGGCATTATCCTTTCATGTTAGTTAATAAAGTTATGTGTATGTAAAAATTATTAACTTTATAGTAATATACTATTGATATACTACTAATATAGTATTTTAACTATTAAATCAAATTACAAGACTCTACGCATTACTCCTGGTTTATAAAGTGAAACAGACACTATCTATAACTTAGCTACAAACAAAAACTGCTAATTTAACTGTTCTTCTTGGTAAACTACTACTTACGCCATAATACGCCTTTATTAGGTTAAAAATCCTTAACCCATCCACTCTGTTTAACGTTTAAGCTATTTCATATGCTTATTTACTAAGTAATGCTGAGGCTCAAGCTTAGCCATCGCAATGCTTATGTGCTCAGGTAGGTCTGGCGGAAATATATAAAACTATGCTTTGTTCTTTATGCTTTAAATTTATTGGATACGCATAAACTTGATATATGATGCCTGCGGAGCCATACTTCGTACTTCGTATAGCAACACATTATTTTCTTGTTTTGCTTACACATTTTAACACTAGCTATGATAACGATAAAAGTTTAATAAAGGTTTCAGCAAGTATGGGTAAAGGACTTGTTGATAAATATATAAGCGCTCTAAAGAAGGATGAAGAGGAGAAAAATAAAGTTAAGTATCTAGATAACAATTGAGTGAAATACTCCTTATGGTAAGCTACTTGAAAGGTTAACAATAAATTATACAGTGTTTTACTTAACGGTGTTTTTCTTCCAAATTAGGTTGTTGAAGCTTTAATCCCATAGATTTTATCTCTGTATGCTTTAAAGACATCTTTAGTTATACTAAAATTATAACCTTTAATAACCTCAGTCTTGTAACCGTTAGCTTGGGCAAGTTTTAATTGTTCACTAAAATATCAGCCCTCTCATTTACCTAAAAGTGTGTAAAACCATCTCTGTTTATAGTAGGTAGTAGACCTAGATAACCATCTAGGCGAGATTATACTCTACATAAAAAGAACCAAAAAAAAATTATCTCTTGACTTAAAGGTAACTTAAAGGTAACTTAAAGGTAACTTAAAGGTAACTTAAGGGTAACTTAAAGGTAACTTAAAGGTAGGGGGTATAGCCAATAAAAGAACAATCGAGTCCTGGTAAATCCTGTAGAGCCTCGTAAGGATACAATGAATTTACATCAGAGTAATACAAATTTCTACCAAGGGGTTTATATACCTCGGTTATACGTTATACGTTATACGTTATACGTTATACCACTGCAATAAGCTTTCTTGATGTTATGGTATAAACTGCGTGTGTTTATGTTAGATACGTTTTTATTGTAGTGAGACCTTAAAAATATATCAACAGCCGTACTAGATATAGTTAAACTATCAACCATGTTTACTATATAATCATTAAATATGTGTACATTAGCCTTATTTATTACTTGGTATAAAGATGGATCATGACCTGACAAATACTTTAAAGCTTCTGCTTTAAATGATGAATCATGGGCTTTAATCAATTAATAAATAAGGCTTTAGTCCTGTATATAATAAGTTTTCTTTACTACTAAATTTATGAGGAAAGAAACCTATAAGAGTCGTAACCTGATAGTGTATGGCTAAAGCACGTAAATTATTATTCAATAAAGCCAAACTATCACAGATAGTTACACTATATATAACTTTATTACCTCCAACCAATTTTACACCCTTACCTCTCTTGTTAGTAAGAAATATCTTACTTATCTTAAGTCTAACATTCTCATTTTATAAGACACTAATATTGTATTTAAAGCCTTTTTATTCGTGTGACACCTTTTCATTTTCTGCTAATATTTCATTATATTTATTTAAAATATTTAAGATATATACAATATAAAAGCAACCTAAGTTATCACAATATAAAAGCCACCTAAATTATCACAATAAAAAAAATTGTTTTATCATATTTCTGTCTAACAATTTAATTAATAAGTTTTAAAATTAACTGAATCAATGTAATAAGTAACAGGTTTATTTAGGTTTTCATTTGTTAGAAAACCTGCAACAAATACTTTAGACGAATCTTCTTTAGATATGTTTGTTTCTAAATCTATAACCCCTATATAGGGATTAGGTCTAAATTGATATTTATGACCAGGCTTAGTTATAGGATATAAGCTTATATCCTTTTTGTGTAGTATTGTTTTATTATCTTTAATAAATAATACAACGTTACCTGTCTTCCTGTGTATAACACCATTATCAACTAGATTGTTTCTAACACGTGTTATAACAACACCATGCAAAAGATATAATATTTTATCAATGGTAGATTCGTTTAACATCTTGTAAGCTAAAACATTAACAGTTGATTTTTTAGCTATATAATAGAATTTGTATGAGTTATCTAATGGTAAAATTTTATCGGGATCGTTAACAGATAGTAATACAGCTTTATCCTTAATACGATCCAATAAGTTAAGAGTAGTATTAGCTATATGTAAAGTAATTTCCTATATGTTATTATTATCTAAGGAAACTTTTAAAGGAGCAACTAAAGATCTTTCATCAATAAATATATACTGATTATGCTATTCGTTTTCTTGTATTCAGATATATTGTTATCTGAGACAAAATTAGACAAATCCACACTCAATACAAAGAATTATTGAATATCCTTTTGCCTAAAAGTAATTTCTATATAATTAACACCATGATAGGCTAAATTCTAGTCACCTAAGAGTTGTTGCACCCTAGTTATAACAATATTGTTTAGATCAATAATTACATTCTGGTTATTATAATAAAATGACCATTGGTTACTGCTGATGCTTGCTTGCTTGCTTGCTTGCTTGCTTGCTTGCTTGCTTGCTTGCTTGCTTGCTTGCTTGCTTGCTTGCTTGCTTGCTTGCTTGCTTGCTTGCGAAGCTAGCAAGCAACCGCAACACATACCATATTCGTTAAGCAGAGACCTAACTCTAACAGTTGCAATAAATCTAGTGTTCAAGGGTAAAATCATAATAACTTTTTGAGAAAATTCCTTAAAACTGTACATTACCCTAACATATATATTAACCGTAAAAGGTTTATTGAAACGGTGAGTATAATAAGAAGGTATAGGAGCTGTAAAAGGATCATAACAAGAGCTAGTTGAAGCATAAAATCTTTTGCTATAAGGGCAAGATAAACCCTTATAACTACTTAAAGCGAAACCGATACCCAAACCGGTACCGAGACCGATAGCGCATCCTTTCAGGAAAACAAGGGAGTGAGACATTGTTCCTGGTGTCTTAATATTAGTATTAGTTATCTTTAAGGTGTGATACTTTATAAATGTACGATGCAATGGTGCAAAGGTATGAGATAATTAATATAGTTACGCCTATAATGCTATATAACATAGCCTTAGGGTTAAGCCATCTAAATCTACCATGACTTAACCTAACTGGATACAAGTAAGCCGGTTCCTGTTATTGTTTATGAATCTAAATAAAGGCTAGGTTTAGGATTGCTGTTTCAGAGCTATACTATACTAGATTAAACTTTTATAAATTTAATGATATATAAGTAGTATACTGTTTATTTTCTGCTAAAGACCAACGTTCACACATTTACATATATTTACATAACATTTTAAAATTATCTGTAAACATATGCATAAACCAAATAAGCTTTGGACTTCCCTATGCTGTTTATTTAAAAACAGCACTAAACAATGTGTATCGCAGTAATATACTTTATACATGGTGCATCATGTGGTTAATATTAAATAAAAACGTTATTTATATATGAGTAGAAACGCCTAAAGGCACGTAAACAGGCAATCAAATTTAAATAAAACTGCTTAAAATATTACATATGCATAACTAGATATAAGATTGTATAGATTATATCTGTAATCTTATAACTTATCTATAAAAACTCGTGTAGTAAATATACGAACAAATCTTGGTAAAATATATTTTGAAAATACATATATCATCATTATTAGCAATATAAAAGCAAAAGTTATTTGGTTTAAGAAATAAAAAGGTACTAATTGTGGCATGTAAATAAAAAACATTGTATGTTGGTGCTATCGTTTTTGATTTATGATTTATGCATCGCAACCTAATTATAGGTAAAAGGATAATGGAAGGTGAAAGCCTCAAACCACCAATCAATAGAAAACACATAATTAACGAAATTGTACCGTAAACAACCAAACATGAATACGGTTATGATTAAACACATTATTTACATTATATGACTATTGCCTAAATAGTATAAGTTTATTGTAACATATTATCAAAGCTAAGTGAACTTACCAATATTAAAAACGTAATAGCCAAAAGCAATATTTATATAGAAATAAGCATTAAACTTAGATTTTTTATGTTTAACACATAGCCTAAGATTTCTATTATAGATGTATTAGTAATAGATTAATTATTTATCGTTATTACTTATATCTGTATTTTTATTTTTCTTAGATTCCCTATAAGTTTTGTTATATAATCTTTTCTGAAGTCTGGCCTGGTATGTAGCTTCATACCTTTTACTATTAGCTCTCACTCTTTCTATGTTCAATTCACGGTATTCTTTTCTTTTTTCCTTAGGTACTGGTTTATTTTTTCGCCGTCCTTGCGGTCCTTGCGGTCCTTGTGGTCCTAGTGGTCCTTGGGGTCCTTGGGGTCCTTGGGGTCCTTGGGGTCCTTGGGGTCCTTGAGGTCCTTGGTTTTGTGGCCCCTTAGGATTCAGCACGTAATCTATCATCATTCTAGGGTCCATGAGCGTAAAATACGGTTTACCCATAAGTATAACATGCAAAACATTAAACAACAAAATAAACGACACAAAAAATAAAATACAACTCAGAGTAATACATATTAAGTACAAGTATTTATGTTCGAACTTTAAATCTTTGTTTATATGTTTTACGTGAAATCATAACGAAATAGAAAACAATAAACTATGTATGCCCAATAAAAATTGTAAAAGTAAAGTAAAAAACAAAGATTCAAAACAGATAATATTAAAACAAGAAATAGTAATAATGATAAGTAAGTTGAAAAGATAACTACGGCTTAGTTGGCTACAAATAGAATACGTATAAAAAGCTATAACATGTTTTAACTTGGTAAGATTGACTTTTTGTTTTACAATTATCAATTGTAAGTAATATATATACAGTGTTGACTGTATATATGTTAAGTTAGTAGCAAAAGCAGCAAAAATTATTCGGTGGATAAGCTCCATCGTGTTGTCTATTTTTCTGTTTCTGTTCATATTAATGTAAATCTAAGGCGTCTTTCACGTATGAAGACGATAACACCACTAACACTTGTGCTTGTATAAAAGCTATTCCTAGTTCTAAACCTGAAAACGCTATTATAAAAGCTAAAGGTATTAAACCTACAAAAAAAGAAACAAATCCTGAGGTCATAATATTATAAGCAAATCCGCTTAGAATATTAAGTAACATGTGTCCACTTAATATGTTTGCTGCTAACCTAAGTCCTAATGAAACATTTCTTGCTAGGTATGAAATAAACTCTATTAATACCAGTAAGGGTAATAAGCCTAAAGGACAACCTGAAGGTACAAATAAAGAAAAAAATCTTAAACTGTGTTTTTGAAATCCTAAGATAGTTGCTCCTAAAACCACAGTAAAACTTATAAAAAATGTTAAGATAAAGTGGGAGGTAGACGCAAAACTATAAGGTACCATACCTATAAGATTATTTATTAATATGAATGTAAATAGGGCGTAAATAAAAGGAAAATATGTTTGTCCTTTATTTGTATCTATTTGATTTATTACTATACTGTGTATAGTAGCATATATAGACTCTTGACTTATTGATCAGTTATTAGCTATTACTTTATTGTAATTAGTGGCTAAAAGATTTAAAGTTAAGACTAGAAATGCGGCAATTGTTAAGTAAAGTCCTATGTTAGTTAAAGAAATATGTAAATTAGCTAAGATGGGAGCATCTACACTTAACAGAATTCTTATTTCAAACTGATCTAAAGGGCTTGTTATTACAGAGTAAAGAAAATGTGACATAGTGAGTAAAACAAGATGGCATTAATTAAAAAACATAGTATATTCAGGATGCCTGCGGAGCCATACTTCGTACTTCGTACTTCGTATAGCAACACATATGCGTATTCTCTTTGGTTGCTGAGACTTCGTCTATGCATCAAATATTTCATGGAAAAGGGAGCAGGCCTAATGGGTTGAATTACAAATAAGATAAAAGACAAAAAGAAAGATATCTAATACTAGATAAAGCAAAGGGCTCTGGATAGACCAAAAGCGATACACAAAGGGTCAAAAGGTGGAAAATAAAAAGTGTAATAAAAATAAGATTATTAGATAGATATATGCACTATCTATTGATGATAACCATATATTACACCTTCCTTAACACAACTAAAACAATTAAACTTTAAATCAGTTGTTATGTAAATGGACTATATCACCTTCATTTTATCTAACTAAAAGCTAACTCAGTACCTATTATTATGTGCTATTAGCTTGAGCGAACACTGCAGCAAACTTTGGCATATTATCCGATATGCTTGTACCTGTAGTGATAAAATTTATGTGGTTATACGCTTGGAGGACTTCGGTGGTAACATCATGCCTGCGGAGCCATACTTCGTACTCCGTATAGCAACACAAGATCCCGATATTAAAACTCCAAGTAACCCTAAAATAATACCTGAATTAACCACAGCAGATGTATGAGGGTTACTTAAATTTAAGCAAAGCTGAGGTAGGTTAGATGTAACACCATCCATATAAGTTGAACTCATAGACAAAATGGTTTTACATGGATAATACAAAAACTCAGCCTTTGTGTGTTTTAAATATTTACAAACATCTTTAATGTCTAAGACATCTAGAACCCCATTACTCATAACTCATATATATACCATTCAGTTACACTGAGTATCAGTTGGGGGCGAAGCAAGCAACAAAGGCTATACTAGCTTCATTTACTATATAAAAGCGAAACAATGGAGGACAATGTAATATATAAGACATTACAAAATAAATAAATATAATATAATAAATAAGGGGTTGCTATACGAAGTATGGCATCACCCCCATAAAAAACAAGCGTATTCTGGTTTATAAGTAAAAAGCGTATAGGTAAAAGAGTATAAGTTACCCTGCAACATTTGCTCGTTTCGTATACATTAATAGTGATAGGGAAACCAAGGCAGACCAAGGAGACCAAGGGAGACCAAGGGAGACCAAAGGGGGGAGAAACCCTAATTTTATTTTTATAACTGTAATCATAGCAAATATTATTAAAAAAAGTCTACTGTAATAGGTGCTTTGAAGGATACACCTAATGTACAATTGAGATTTATAATAAAAAGATATTACTCGATATGATTTCAAAGCTGTATAGTATACATGGTAGTAATATGATAAAAGCTATAACTAATGGTAGTAATATAGTTCAACAAAAAGACATAAGTTGATCATAACGTATTCTAGGAAATGAAGCTCTGGCCCATATGAAAACGAATATCATAACACAAGTTTTAAATCCTAATGTTAAACCATATATCATACCTTCTATTAACGGATCAGATAAAAAAGTTTCATAGCCAGAATTTATGATAGATATATATAAATAAAAGTCAATCTCTTTAATCAAATAAACAATGTATGCAAAATTAAACAAATAACCACCTAGAAATAATATACTTGTTAGTATACAAATAAGAACAATGCTAGCATATTCTGCTAGAAAAAAAAATACAAATATAACTGCAGCATGTTCTGTCATAAAACCGCTAACTAATTCGGATTCCATATGTAATGTGTATGAAAATTAAACTAATGGTTTAGTTTATTTATTGTTCACTTTAAACCTATATAGGTTTTTATAAACAAGGTCTGAACCTAAATATTTGATGCCTGCGGAGCCATACTTCGTATAGCAACTACTGTAACTTTAGATATATTTAAATGTTCGGCTAATTGAACGTTATTTTTAAAATTTTTAATTAAATTATCCTTTAAGTCATATATACCAACTCCGTACGGGTGTTTACTTAATCTATCACTTATTTTTTTCTTAGTTTCTTCATTATGTTGTTTATGCTTCGCAACAAACATAGGGTTCAACTCACCTGGTTTTACCGTACATAGGATGATTAGACTTATTGTGATACCTTTTTAACATTTTTAACTTAGCTTCGTCTGTATGTTTGTAACCTTCAAGACTTGTAGCTGTTCTCATAAAGTTATATAAATCATTAAAGGGATATTTTTTAATGTAACTTGTTTCTAAGTCTGTGAAAGCTTTGTTACTTATTATTTTACTATGATAAGTAAAGTATTCATATACACAAAAGTCAAACTTATCTAAACCATGCTTTGATATAGCACTTTGTAAAGCAGTATTAGATTTTTTATTTGCAAGATGTTCAATAAGTCTTAGATACAGATCTTTGGCACTACCTATGTACCGTTTATTATTTACAGTACTTATAAAACAGTATATACCTGCCTTTTTTCTTAACAATTCATTGTAAGAAAGAACTGTTTCATTGTGATTTAAATTATGAAAAACTTTTATGGGCATAGGAGTAGCTAAATTGTTTGTGGGTTGAGATAAACAAGCAGAAATAAGAGTAGAATAGCCTCTTCTATGTTCGATGTGAGGACTAAACCCCGTTTTACGTTTGTTATGTGTAGAGGCTATAGGTTTAAGACCAATACATTACTCTTACATTCACACGTAAGGTTGGACTATATCATATTAAACACATTGTAGTTATGTGTTTAATGATTGCGTGTAGTCTCTGAAGATCCTACTAGGATATGTTAATATCTTTTGGTTTCCTGCTGATTGCCCTATACGATATAAAGGTTTTCCAGCATACAGCAATCTTTTACGAGACCAAATCATATTGTTTATGTTAAATAGCCTCGGCTAAATCAAAAGGAGCTCTATTAGTTTCTGCTATAGACCCTATAAAAAATATTATAAATATAGGTAACAAGGGTACTATATATCAGATTGCTTTTTGTGCTTCTGTGATAACAGTTAAACTCAAGCTACCTGATAGCAATATTACAAGTAAGATAGCTGAGCTTAAAATTAGTTCATAACTAATTAATTGGGCTGTACTTCTTAACGATCCTAAAAATGCATACTTGGAATTAGCAGATCAACCTGCTAATAGTATACCGTAAGTGGATAAAGAAGAAACAGCCAAGATATAAAGTATTCCTAAATCAAAATCTGATATAGCTAGACCAGGACCATATGGTAT
>JAABUL010007234.1_pt1 | contig 12132 bp, 7 predicted proteins | sample 5559151 | NCBI WGS metagenome assembly JAABUL01 (sample SAMN10711876, study PRJNA513368) | rock metagenome | isolation source: Antarctica rocks | place: Antarctica: Victoria Land, Pudding Butte sud | reverse complement strand
TCAATTGATCGAATCAAGCCGTTCTTGCAGTCGTTTATAGGTGACGATCCTGATCTATCTGATGATATACTGACCGCCAGTGATTGGAGGAGGCTGACTAGCATGAGGGACTTTCTAGCGCCGTTCTTTCAGATCACCAAATATACAGAGGGGCGACATGCCACGATCAATAGAGTTCTTCCATCATTAGACTTCCTCCTTGATAGATACGAGCTCGGAGCTCTTTCGCACACTGAGGACGACTTCATGAAGCTAGCCATTGATGCTGGATGGAAGAAGCTCAAGGAATACTGGAACAAGGACGTTGATCGTGCCTCTATCTATATTGCCGCCATTGCCCTCGATCCTACAAGAAAGATGTCTTACTTCGCCGCCCACTGGCAATTAGATTGGATCGAACAGGCGAGGCAGCAACTGCAGGAACTATGGCGAACCTACTACTATACTCCTACATCTACAAGACCTCCGCCTGAAGCAGCTATAGAGGAGGCAGAGGCCCCAGAATTCCTGCGATGGATGGATGCAACGCAGCCGGTGACGGCGGTGGATGAGTTGGAGCAGTTTCTAAACGAGCCGCTTGTTTATGGCAACATCAACATCATCACCTGGTGGAGGGGGCAAAGAGATCGACTACCGATGCTTACACGGATGGCCATGGATACCTTTTCTATACCGGCGATGTCATCTGAACCGGAACGCATATTCTCGTCTACCAAGCACATCATCAGTGACGAAAGAGCGAGCTTAAAAGCGGACACGGTGGAAGCATTAGAGTGCGTGAAGCATTGGATGCAAGCTGGTATATATACAGATGAGGATCTAAATGCCGTTATGGCGGCGGCGGTGGAGGTGGAGGAGGATATCTAAATGTCCGCAGAAGAGGTGGATATTTACTATAAACGATCGTCTATATAGCCTCAAAAGCACCGCACTATCAGTGCACTAACAGTGCAAACAGTGCAGTTTAGTATTGCCTCAAAACCGCACCGTTTGCGCTAAATTCAGGCCAAACGGTTTGGTTTAAGGTCCAAACTGCACGGTTGGCACGGTTGGGAGCCTTCCGCCCACCAATATTCCCCGGCCATTGCTTCGGCACCGAACAACACAACGTTGTTCAGCTTCTTTCTAAAGCGCAATGATACGGAAATTACAACGCAAACCTCTGATCTCTAGATCAATTCACAGTCGAAAGCACTCTTATGTTAATTTAAATCAATGTTTTTATGTTATAGTAAATTTCATATAATACAATTTACATAATAATCTAAGTCAAAAACCTTTCAAGTACTCTTGATTTCAATTTATTATGTTTATAGTTCTCTTTTTTTTACGATATAGGCCAGGTCAGGCCAGGTCAGGTCTAGCTTGCCACTAGCCCCATTGGTACTAGCGTGTACCCGACCGCGCACATACGTCCTGCGTGCTCACTTCTATATTTACTTCTTATGCTTGTAGTATTAGTTAATACATACCCACATGTTACGACCCTAGCTCGTTACAGCTGGTATATAACCTACAGAGTAGTCTGTAGCACATAGCACGGTTACCTGCATGCTCGACGGCTTGGCAGACGAGCATTGCTCGACACGCTAGTGAGCGAGCTCGACACGCTCGACAGCGAGCATGGCGAGCAAGGAGGATCTCCTTTAGTATATAGATCTCCTTAGACACGACTCCCTTATGGATCGTGTTCAACTCATCTATCAAGTCACCCCCTATCATAGATACTAAGCTGCAACCCTTGTTACCAAGTGATTGCTTGCATTGCCTGAAGACGCCTACAGACCTCTCCAACAGTACCAACCTACCCTGATACTCTAGTCACCTAGATAGCAGTGTAACACCACATGACTCTTCTGTGCAGGCCCTGACATTAAATCGCGTTATCGAACTCGATTCGGGAAATCGAATTAAATCTTGGCAATTCGCTTCGAATGATTCGGTTCCAAAAGTTGTAATCGAGTACTCGATTCGAGTCAAGAACTTGAAATCGAAAATCGAATCGAAAAATCGACTCGAATCGCCAAGATTGCAATTTTAGTACATTTTTTGGGGAAAATGAACTCATTTCTCAAGTTAATAAGCGGTCCGAAGCAGGTTCAGCACCCACTGCTGCTAAAGGGAATAAGCACATTGACCAACCTTCATAGAAATGCATTTCAAGCTCTGCTCATCGAGTTGGCTTTGCTTAGGCTCAATTTGCAGTGTGAGCAGGAGTTCTTGATGGGCAGATCCTTCACGTGACCATGCTATAGCAACCTCGTGGGAGTCCTTGAGAAAATATGCGTGTCGACTGCTCAAGGCGACGGCAAAGCAGAGGAGGAGCGCAATTAGTAGCGCACGGATAAAGGTCGGCATGTTGGAGCAACCTTAGGATACGAGATAAAGTAGTCGTATATAAGATACCAAGTTTCATAGGACGAGCATGTGAAGGTGGCGCAGTGAGAGGAAATCTGTGTGGATGGAATGAATGGAAGTGCGTTAACCAGAAGAGGGCGACAGCTAGCATCCGCAGGGATCGCAGTCACACCGGCCAGCTTCAGGCAAAGTCGCTCTCGTCAGCCTGGCCATGCCTGCTCATCTGCTCATCGTCAGTCTGATCGTCAGTTTCAGTTCTTGCTGACCGACCACCATCGGTATGCCGATACTTACTTTGTCGACAGAAACTAGGCTGATCGATTATTTTTCCTACATAGAGGACCCCATTGGTGCCGCTGACTTGTCAGTGAAACAGATCCGGCACTGATCTGGTCGTTAGTGCTGCGCTAGTGACTCGGGCGTGTAAAGAGAGCTGATATATGCTGACTCCCACCATAAAGTAACAAGTCTAGCTCCAGTGGTCAGCACGGAACAAAGAATGCAAGATCTGCCGGAACTGTTTGACAGACAAGCCCAAGGGGGGAGGAGAAAACAGGCTAAAAAACAGATCATCGAGTAGGCTCATCGAAAGTGCGGGCAATGTTTCAACAATGTTCCAGGTTAGAGCCCAGGTCAGACCGACTGCCGTCGGTCAGCAAACAACTTAGGCTAGCAGTCAGATTGACATTACAGGCTTACTCGCACCATGCTTACGGTGTGATCGCAAAACCTCCAGGAGCAACGTGACAACCGTCGGTCTAGTCTCGAACACCCAGGACTTAGAAGCGATTAAACGTCGGAGTATAGGTAACCTGCCAAAGAGTAGAGAAGGATGGCCAAACGCCATGGATCGTTTTCTCCTTTTAACCCTACTCGACCTGTATATGACTCAATTCTGGTCGGCGAGCCAGCCGAAACTGCAAATACGATATCCTACACCCCCGACGAAGAACGAGCCGTTGTCAGAAAGCTCGATCATCGTCTTGTCCTCTTCGTCGCATTCCTGTATATGCTTTCGTTCCTGGACCGATCAGGTAAGCATGAATGAGTTGACCATCCTCAATACCAACCCACTGAAGCATCAACCCAGACATCGGAAACGCCAGAATCGCAGGCCTATCCGAAGATCTCCATCTGAGCTCCTCTCAATATGAGTCGCTTTTAAGGAGCTTCTACTGCACACACATTGCCTCCCAATGGATGACCCTGCTGTATCGAGTCGTTCCCGCTCACATCTACATGAGTCTGATTGCATCATTACAAGCTCTGGCGGGATCCTTCTGCTCCATGTTCATTCTCCGTGCGTTGCTTAGCGTTGGGGAAGCTGCTTTCTCGCCCGGTATCTCGTTCCTGCTTTCGTTCTTCTTCAAACGGGATGAGCTCGCGTTTCAAGCGGGCCTTTTCATATCTGCGGCGCCGCTCGCTACATCGTTTGCGGGCAGTTTCCTGGCAATCTAGATGCAAGCGTCGTCTCATCAGGAATTCTCTCTACCCGGATAGGGATTCTACCCAAGCCAGAGCTTCTAAATGTAAGAAAATATATGTATTTACCTGCAAAAAGCATTAAATATATCAAAATAATTAATTAGCAGTCGTGCAGTTGTGCAGCTTTAAATCCTTACATCGTTGATTACGCACGACCCATGTCTATTTTTCTACTAACTATAACACAAGGGGTTCTACAATCGGGCTTGGCTACTTGTCTTCGATCCTTTGGGAATGTTACTCCCGTTACTATCTTTGGGTCTCACCGACAGGCTCTCTGGTTCGGAATTCACCAGTTGCTAATCGCTCATACCGTGACGGCGAAGGGGAAAAATAGGGGTAGAGGAGTCGAAAGAGACAAGCTAGAAAATTGCAAGGACACAGCTCCAAGGGAACCAAAATATTACTTAGAAGCTACTGCAATTTCTTTCTCCAAGATCAGTTTCCCATCCGATGCCAGCCCTTTCAACTGCACAGATGTACCACTCAGCAGCTTCTCTACTTGCCATCTTTGAGTGGTACCTGCCAAGCCATTGCGAACTTTTTCATCCACACAGAAACTGGGTCCTCTAGAAGATACTTTCGGACATTCTCGCGAAACTTGGCAACAAGACTCGTCAGTCGAGCACGCCTCTCACGTGCTTGACTCCTCTTACGCAAATCGTCCTTACGAACGTGTCTTCTTACTCAACTTTGTAAAAGTAAGTGCGCTCCTCGCCGACAAGCTGTTCCAATGCTGCTCAAATGAGGGCGCACTATAAAGCTGTTAGGTTTGTCTGCTTTCAATTTGAGGCTTACTGAAGTAGTTTACTCCTCTTCTTGGGTGGGGTAGGTTACAGGAGTCGGTATAGGTGTTGACGCTATAAGCGTTGGTGTTAATGGTGAGCCGTATTTTTGACCATAGTATGTACCTTGGAATGGACTAGCTAGGGGCTCAAATGAAGGCGAAGTTGGAGTGATTTGACTGGTCTCCCGAGATACTAAGGTTCTGCCTATCATCTTTTGTTGTTGGATATTGTATGCTTATTGGGAGTACAAAAGCGTCATTTAACATGCAATACTGGCAAACCGAGTAAACCGTGTTGACTCGATGATGGCGACCCTCGATGGTATAGTATTTACAGTAGTAAAACATATCTGGTTGAGTCGAAAGTGTCAAGAAATGAGAAATAATACAACTAAGGAGATTCCTCTTGGTGGGCAGACTCGATTTCTATCCAGACAGGTAACAAGCAGAGCAAGCAGAGCACAAAAGAGAAAATAGATCTCTTTGACTATCAAGCCCAGCAGAGTATTCGGTCAGCAAGATCTTCTTGCTGACCGACCATCGTTGTTCTGACTGAACTCTCACGAACATAGCGGAAGTGCAACACTTCACCCCACTACCAGTCGCTAGCTGCGCTGCTGATACCCCTATCCAATTTAAAGTGGTCGGAAACTGGGGCAAGCTGCCTTCTGGCGGGCCCTTCGAAAGACACAGATAACCGTCACTGATCTCTTGAGTGGTATACAGTCTCGACCCCACCGCACGACAGATACGGCAAACATCCGACACCCGTCGAGGTGAACCAGCTGATAGGTGTAGGTACCGTCAAGCGATGCGGTGTTTTGACCACTGCCCATAGATCTTCTGCGACGAGATGGTTCCTCATTCGTCTAAATCATTGCTCGCTTGTGGCTCGGCTGAGCACTCCAATTGTCTTTCGTACGTCGTTCCCCATGTTGTATATAGTATAGTTGACGGGAGAAAAGAAGATATAAGCATGAAGAGGGAAGAGGGAAGACAGCACGGGGCAGCTTCGCTCTTCGTAAAGTTCGTCGAGGCGGTGAAGGTTATGTATACACTATTCCTTTAGCGATCTAGTGGAGCGGTCGTTGGCAATCTAGCCACGTTGTCGCCGTGCTTGCCTCTGGCGGTATAGTATAGTGTGCTCCCTCTGGAGCAGTCATTGGAGCCCTCAATGACTCTACTCGTTCGTTCTTCGACGGACTCGTATCGAGCTGCCGATCTTGCTGTGGACTGAGCGGTCAAGTCCGAATACCTCGCTCTGCTTGTTGCCCTCCGTATCAAGCTGCCGTGTGGATTGAGCGGTGTCAGTCCTTATACCTCGCCGTGCTCGTTGCCCTCCGTATCGAGCTGCCGTATGGAGTCGCCGTTGACTTCGCTGCTTCGTCAAACCGTTAGGCGCGGCGCAGTTACCGATGTGAGCCTTCTCACTGCCGTTTATCCTCCCTGAGGAATCGTGATCGAGCGAATCTGTTTGTCGTTGCGGAATGCCCTTCGCAAGGACGCGTACCAGACGGCCGGGGTGCTCGTTGTCGTCCGAATCGAGCTGTATGAGATACCAGAGACTGTTTTACGGGGTCGGAAGCCTTCGCGAACCTGGGCTCATAACCTATTGAAAGGTGTGACTACAGCTAGATAGATTGACTATGTTCATTACAGTGCAGTATACTCGGTTCTCTGGGACCTTCAGTATACTGTATTGTATTGAATATAGCAAGTCTACCTAGTTATAACCAGCCGCCAGTGCCCACACCTTTCAATAGTCTTGATTAATAGAAAAGGTTACGTAACGCAATTATGTAATTGCGCTAACTATATACAATATAGACTTAACTATTAAACTAAGATTTATAGTCTTAATAAATAGAGTTATAACAAGCAACAATAATATATAAAAGTGTATAGATTTCTAGTATTATTAAGTGATTAGATTATATAAATAAGACATTAACTTATATTTGCTATAGATTAAGTCTAAGAAATTGTCAATTTTCGATATAAATTATAAAATGGTCAATAAAATCATTATTGTTAATTAAGAGAGTTATATCATAACTAAGATCTATATTTAGAGTTTTTTTTATAAAAGTTATAATAAGCAACAATTGTCAAACCCGTGCACCAAAGAGGAATAGGTTTATCTCTAGAGTCGGGCATAAGTTAATCAAAAGAATAGCTATGCAACGTCAGGAGATTTTGCGCCTATTCTACTATATAGATTGCGTCCGGAGGTGCATGATCGCAACAACAATAATATATAAGAATATATAGATTGCTATTGCTAGATAAGTAAAGGGAGCCCCTAGGCCAAAACTAGATCTACAACCCCAAAACCAAACCTACTATCCCGGACCTGCATAGATTTCATTGCGTCGTCGACAGTTCACAGGGCGAAACCCCGATCGAGTTAGATCCACGCACCGACTTTCTTCCGGTTAGGGAAAGCGTCCAGTTTTGATGGTAAAATCGGTTATTTCTCACACGTCTCTCATTGCATTTGCAGGTCAAAACAAAGCTCTTATCGAATGCGAACTGGAGCTGCATTAAGACCTCTAATTCACACGTCTAATGCCTCTGAATTAGCCAGGAAAACGACCGATTTCTGGCTCTGACTTGCAACAACCATGACCTGTGAGTATATTGATTCTAGTGGCTTTGAATTTCGCTTGAAGATTGCAGTAGAGGATGAAATCATAGACCTTTCGAAGTTGCTGGCTCTCTCCTGGATCTCACGCCATGAGATGTTGGGACTGCTATAGTTCCAAATTAGAAGAAGTATGAGTGCTGCGAGCAGGGCGAACGGAAGATATCGTAGAGAAAACACTAACATGGTAGAGGAGGATAAGCAAGACCGCGGCGTCACGATGGAGGTCGGCAAAGTATATGAGAAGAATCTTCTGTCTTGAAGCAAAAACAACCAAGTATATTGGGCGAAAGCAAGTCCACAGATCATATTTCAACAATCTGATTTTGGGTACCAGTCGAGGCCCGAAACACTCCGAAAGAGCAACGAGCGATGTTGCGACGATGCCACCATGGTAATTTCACGACGGAAACTTATGATATCATCCATGACAGTACCAAAATAAGCTGAACAAAGAGGCAAAAGCAAGGTCGTAATGGCGTATCCTGCTGACTGCGAAATCATGCTTATTTCACACAATCAGAGTTGCGTAGACATAAGCTAATATTAGCGCTTTCGCAAAGGCACCAACGATTACTGCTCCTCGGTTTTATTCAGGACAGGAGAGTTCACTTAGTGAGCTAGGCCAGAACGGTTTGGTTTGGGGTTATTTTCAAAGTTCTTTAGCACGGCCGCATAGGCGCTTCGAAATAATTGTAAACTGACTATCCTGGCTATAATCTAGACAAGATCTAGGCGAATTCTGCAGCGAATCGAGTATTGCTGCGGGGGAGCAAGAGACTCATTCCCCGCCCAAATAATTTTGGAACCACGCAAATTCTAGCTCAGATAAGTCTAGCTTGACAATATACCTTGGATATCTCTGAAACGCAATGCTGAAACGATTATGCACTCCGCCGCCATAGATAGATATCTCGGATCTCGGAACGGCCATTCTTCTATGATTTTAGCGGTCGCAAGTCGCCTGATGACGGTCTCCTTGTCCGGCATGACTGTCAGGTCCAGCCCTATGTGGGCAATATTCTCTCCCCAGACATCAGTGTTCGACCGGTCAAATCTCATGCCATATGCCAGAAGACGCAGCGCTGCTGTCACCGTATATGTACGGTCTCCAATATCAATGATAGCGTCGTCATCTTCTGCCCGATGCCCGACTGGCTTCGTCAACGGTTCTTGTAATTGTAGGTGCTTAGCAACATCTGACCAGGCTCGGTACGACACAGACGAGTCTTGGTGGGAAAGTTGACCCCAGAATGCAGTAGCAAAGTTTATAGTGAGTATCTCAGCGTTGGTACCTTCAAGAAAGCTGTAGCCGAACACATTCTTGGTAAGATCGACGGTGCTGTTGCAGAGCAGGCAAAGTCGCTTATATTGCGGGAGGTGGGAGACGGCTTCCCACAAGTAGGTGTTCAAGACTCGGCATTCAATAAGGGTGAGAAAATCAACATAGAGAAGAATCGATCGAAGGAGTTCGGGTGCAAGATTGAGAAGCATGCCGGGGCAAAGTATGCAATAATATAGAAATTTTAATTGATTGAATGTTAAGAACTTATATCGGTCTAGAATATAAGCAGTGTCATACTTAACTACGTGTGGTGGTAACGATGGGTCCCTCGGGGGTCGGGGGTCGGGGGAAAAGGTCAGTCGTTGGTGTTAAATAGGCTATTATACGTTCAACAATCTGTCACAATCTTAGTTGACTTCGGAGTCGATGTCGCTGTGATATGTATAATTTGGGTGATGGTAGCGACCGCTGCGAGGGCCTTCGTCGCCTCGGAATAGAGCGGGCATATTCAGGTGCATAGAATTGAATCTAGCATCCGTGAAAACGCAGAATTCACTAATAAATCCCCTGGCCATAATATCTGCAAGGGTTACAGAAGAAGAAGTGCTGCACCACTCGCCGATGTCGTTCATCGCCCTCTACTATCCACTTTTCGAGGCTTTGACCCAAAGACTTTGAAGAGGCAGGAGAGGGACACCGTTGCCAGAGCGGACGCACATTGATGGCCTGTTGCCAGAGAGGACGTACATTGATGGCTCTGTTCTCGGATTTGGCCATCATAGTCATCGTGTAATGCTGGTGGCACTTGCCTCAGCCCTCAGACCTAATGCTCATTCTACATCGACACTAAATCACTGACTAGTGTCAAAAGCAGTAAGGTGTTGATTCAAGTGGGTTTCTTCTTTTTTCGCATTAGGTCTGAGGGCGAAACCCCGTAAACATGGCGAATTTATCCTATATTAGCAGCGTTTGCATACCAAATTTTATACTATGATTTTCACAATAACAATATCATGTTCGCCATGCAACAGTACTTTGAACACAATTTTTTATGTTAAATAGACTACGTTCGTCGCTAGATCTTAATATGCTTTATTTAATAGCAATGAATATATAAAATAATTTTTCGACAGTTATATATACTACAATTGTACTACAATTGTACAACAATTAAACTACTTATTACTTTGACTATACAATACAATTCTAAACCTTCTATTAATTAGTTCTTACTTAAAATTTTAGCATTACTCTTTGCTAATTAATACGCTAGATAGTTTCGTAATTATAAAAATACTCAATACTTGCTTTAAAAGAAATAATAAAGCGTTCGACAATAGAGGAAATATTGTATTACAAATTAACTATTTGAATAATTTCTAATAAGAAATTTACACTTAAGTTAGCAATTTTAATTATAGTATTAATCTTTTGTATTCAAACTTAACTAAGATATTTGATATTTGTTTATCTTAAAAGAAACAATTATTATAAACTTAATATATATCTTTCGCTTTTTGTATTAAACTCGAATAGTTTTTTATATATTTGTTTATGTTATTAACGCAAATACAAGTGTATATATTATTCTTACATTTGAATTCGACAATATAGCGCTGAAAGAAAGTTAGCAAACTAATTTTATTCTTGTTTTAAGATATTTCATTTACTAACATTTAATTTCATTATTTAGTTAATTAAAAACGTAATATATACTATTTGAATTATCTAAAGATATAATATCTATAATATAAATATAAATAAAATTGTTTTCTCAACAATTAGATCTAATAGTAACTCGATAGAAAATAACTTTATCTTCTGTGTACGCGCAAAAAACACAAATATTATTCGAAAACAACTCGATAAAATCGAAGACGTCTTTGCATGTCAGTTGATAGATATTTTATTTAGATAGATAGTCAAGTTGTTTGTATTGTATAGTAACTCTATTTTTATTAGATATTAATAAAACAATAGCAATAACAAAAAGCGCAATAAATATCTTTAAATTTTAAAAAATAGAGATTAAAGTCTTTAATTGTTCGAATTTGTTTAATATCAATAAAAAAGTTATAATCAATATTTTTTCGAACAATATTAACATTTTATTTAATTATTCAAAATTAAATTGTAGAAGAAGTTAAATATACATTATATATTGTAAATTATAATATAACAAACTCTTTCGTCTTTGTATTTAAGAAATAGACAGATACTATTAGTATCTATATTTAATAAATAATTAGAATTAGAGTTATAATAACTAGTATATAGTTGATTAACAAGAATACTAGCTATACACAACTAACGATATACAGAAAATAAATATAAGTACTATAAGTATTAAGACACTAGCTACTACTATATAGTTAGAGTAGTAAAAGCTTAATTGTTGTACAATCGTAGTACAATTGTAGTACAACTATCGAAAAATTGTCGAAAAACTAATCAAAAATTGTTAAACGATTGTTTTTCAATCGATTAACAACTAGGAAAATTCTATATCTCGATTATTCTATTGTTTATTGTCTTAATAATTAATAATCGCAAATATAATTTTCAGAATTAAATTGCAACTGTATAACAATTGATTAGAAAATTAAAACTTAATTAATTAATTAATTAATTAGACTTACTAATTACTAGATTAGTAGAGAGAGATATAAGAGAAAATATAGATAAGAAGATTACTTACGCGTATATGCTTTTTATAAATTACGTAACTTTTTTTAGTTATGACTTGATAATATTAATATTAATCGAAATAAATACTTTTCAAAATAAGTTAAAACTTAAAATTTAAGTTTAAACTCTAAAAAACGTTTTAATAACTTTATATATTAACAAATTAACGATTTAGATATTTTATTGCTCGATATATTAAGAGTTAAAATCTTGATTAAGCTAGCTTCGAAACTTAGAATAAATTTTGAAATTTTTTAGAATTTTCTATATCAAAATTAGCATCTATAGATATCTATAGATTAAACGATTGTTGTTTAAATGTTAAACAACTATAGAAATGTAAATTTCTGATCTTAAACTGTTGAACAATCGTTAAACATCTATAAAAATCTAAATTTTCAATCTTAAACTGTTGAACAACTGTTGAACAACTATAAAATATCTAGATTTCAGTTGTTCAACCGACGTACAACTATTGTTTAACTGTTGTTTTTATTAGTAGGAAGCTCTACATATACTTGTACTATATTTGAGATTAAAGAGCAAAGATCTAGAAAGTAATTGAAGAGCAAAGTCTATCTAGTCTAAAATTGTAATACTATTCTCTTATTTTACTCGCGAACTTTGGCAAAGTAATATCGGGTCTTTCAATAAGCGTTTCTAGTTAACTCTAGTTAATCTCGAATACTTGTTAAGTATAATCTTCAATAAATATCGAATATATGTTAAGTATCTAAAATTAAATTTTGAGCGATTGTCAAATAACGAAAAATTTAAAAAAATCTTGAATATAAAAAATTGAGAAAATACAAAAAATTACTAACTTTAATTTTAAGAAGAAATCTAAATTACGTAACGTAAAAATCGTAGAATCGATAATAAGAT
>JAABUL010007231.1_pt1 | contig 12132 bp, 2 predicted proteins | sample 5559151 | NCBI WGS metagenome assembly JAABUL01 (sample SAMN10711876, study PRJNA513368) | rock metagenome | isolation source: Antarctica rocks | place: Antarctica: Victoria Land, Pudding Butte sud | reverse complement strand
ATATAGTAAAAATAATTATTTACAATATTGTACTAGAAATATCTTGATTGAAGCAGTACAATTCAGAAGTCGACTAAAATATACAAGTATTCAGATTTGCGCAATATAATTACGCAATTTATATTTAATCTATGTATCGGCAGTATTCGATAGTAGATAAAAGAACAAATCGAAATCCGATTGCAAATAGCAAATTTGTATTTTTGCAAAAAAACAATCTATTAGAGTCCGACTCGACAGATATCGACAGAAATCAGTCGAATTACAAAATCAGAATAATTGAAAAAAATTGCAAATCTTCTGAAAATCTTGAAATATCTGATAAAGCAAAGAAACCGTTATATATATTACAGATATATAACAGATAGAAATATCTATTTCAGAAAAAGAAAACAACAGAGATTCTCTCTAAATATCAATTGTAGAATTACAAAATCAGACTTAAATTAGATAAACAGTTTATATTTGAATCTATATATATTCTATTCAAAAAGAAGCTCGAAGTACTCCGCGGATATCTGATAGAAAACAAAAAAAAAAATTTATCAGAAAATTTTAATTATAGATAGAATATTCGATTCTTTTTATATCTAAAAAGAACGGAATTCTCTGTCTATATATCGATTATCGGAAACTAAATAATATTATAGTTAAGAACCGATATTTACTATTTAATATCAGCAAGCTTCAGAATCGATTATTCGAAACAAAATATTTTATTAAACTGAACTTACAAGAAACGTACAATCAGATTAGAATAAAAACAAAGAAAGAGTAAAAAATAATTTTCTGTATACAATATAGATTATACAAATATATAATAATATTGTTCGAACTTACAAATGTTCCGGCAACGTATCAGAAAATAATCAATAATATACTATAACAATATCTGAATCGATTTGTTATAGTATACTTGAACAATATTATAATTTATTTAAAAATTTTAAAAAAATATATCAGTTATATCTCTAAAGTTTTGAAATATCTGACAGTAAAAAATTTATATTTTAAGTCAGAGAAATACGAATTCTATCGAGAGAAAATTAATTTTCTAAAATTTGTTATTAAACAATATAAAATACGTATAAATCTCAAAAAACTACAAGCAGTCAGAGAATAGAAACTATCTACTAATATCAAGAAAATACAATTTTTTTTAAATTTTATAAACTACAATAAAAAATTTATCAAGAACTACTTAACAAATACAATATTAATAACAAATTTTACAAAGAAGAATATATTATAGATATAAGAATTTGCAGAAAAAAAATTATTTCAGAATCTCAAACAAGAATATTTGAAGAAATCAGTATTAAAGATATACAATTTACAATTGTTAAATAGAATAGAAACCGACGCATCAGATCTAGCTATCGAAGTATATTATAGTCAGTTATATAACAATATATAATATTCAGTAGTATATCTCTCGAGAAAACTCTTGCCAGCCGAACAGAACTATAATATCTATAATAAGAAACTACTTGCTATAGTAGCTGTCTTGAAGTTATAGAGAGTATATATCGAAAAATTATCAGAACTTACAATTTTTACAGACTACAAAAATTTTGTGCACTTTATTACAATTAAACAGTTTAACAGAAAGCAAATGCAATAGTCAGAACAACTTAAACAATATAAATTTAAAATACAGTATATATTAGACAAGAAAAATGACAGAGCAGATATATTCAGCAGAAAAAATAATTATATAAAAACAAAAAAATTGTTTAATTACAGTATATTTAAAATCAACAAAAACAAATTACTATCAGCAAACAAATATAAACTAAATACTATACTACAGATACTTCGAGACAATACAGAAAAATTTTTAATAGAGAAAAGAAAACTTCAGATATCTATCGACAAAATCGACAAATATATAAAAAAGTACTATAATAGACAACTGCAAGAGTATTTGAAAGTAATTAAAATTTTTCAGTTTTTATATCAGTATTGTCAGTTTTCACAGATAAGACAAGCTGTTAAAATATATATTAAACAATATTTTAGTTATTAGCAAAACAAATATAATACGCACGCAAACTATAACAAAATTCAATATCAGAAACTATCTGAATTGTTATAGAATAAAATTATATTAAATTTTATTATCAAGTTGTCTAAGTCGACAGATTCAGCAACTGAAAACAGATATAACTCGATACTGATAATAGTTGACAAACTTATCAAGTATTTGTATATTATTGCATGCAAGAAAAAGTTTATAGCAGAACAACTGAAATATATTGTATTGAATCGATTTATACAGTATTATAATATATTCAAAAAACTAATTAGTAACAGAGACAAGCTCTTTATATCTAACTATTAAAAAACGCTTATTTTAATATTAGATACAAGACTTCGAATATCTACTGTCTACTATTCGATTACAAATAGTCAGACAGAACAAACAAATCAGAGTTTAAAACAGTATCTGAAACACTATATTAATAATATTTACAGCAATTAAATATCTTTTCTATCTATAGCGCAACTGGCACTTAATACAAAGATTTCGAATATTACTAAGATAATTCTATTCTTTGTTAACTATAGCAAAAAATTCAATCTTTTCGGAAAAGAGCGCAAATATCTGTCAGTACAATCAGCTATCGAAAAAATAGCAATACTGAAAAAAATATACAATAATATTTTTAAAATACAAGAAAAATCGATCAAATATCAGAATAAGAAGCAAAAAACGATATCTTAATTAAAAGAGAAAAATAAAATATATTTTCTGACAAAAAATCTGAAAATAATAAAATCAAAAAAAAAAATTGAATTATATCAAAGTCGAACCGTTTTTTATCAAAAAAACTAAAAAATCAGTTAACTATAAACTCGACTTATCCAAGAACGTCAAAGTATTTTCAGTATTTTATATATTGTTGTTGAAATCAGCCGACTCTAGTATATCTATACAGAAAATATTCTATTACAAATTACAGAAAAAAAGCAGATACAAAATAGAATAGATTCTGAAACAACAAAATTAGAAATATCTAGTTAAATAAAAAGAATATTCTATTTTCGAAAATATATAGAAATCTGTTTACTATCTCGATAATTGCAATAAATTTATTTGAAAATTTCAGCAGAATTAAGATTCTGATCGAGTTAATTAAGATTTTCCGCAGCAAAATTGTTCGAATCAAGTTATATATTCAAAAACAATATCGAGACAATTATTTTTTTTATTACAGCAGTCTTCTCGAGACTTTTTAAACAATCGAGTTTTTCTATATTGAATAATTTTTTATCGAAAATAGTTTGTTTTCTGTTTCTAAATTTATTTTTTTATTTTTGCAGATATTCTAGTTTTGTCTGCAATACGCGCAGTTGTTCTGCAATTACACAAAGCTGTTTTGCTGTAGCAATCTGTATTATTTTTGTTTTTAACTTTTTTTTTTCAGCTTCTCTATCGCTCGGTCGATAGAAAAGAAATTAACTGTATAAACAATCAATTTGTATTTTTTATTTGTACAAATACACTTTTTGCAACGTTTCGACAGCAAGAATAGACAATATTTTTTTTGTTTTGCAGTACAGCGCGTGCAGACAACTATTGCAATAGAATTTTGTTTGTTGATATAATTAGCTAGAGTTTTGAATTTCTTGAATTAACAAAAGAATATTGAATATAGTAATTTTTTGAAACAAAGAAGAAAGAAAAAAGAGATAATATTACAAGCTGATACAGTATCAGACAATTTGATAGATCTGCTAGATTATATTTGATAAGAATTGATTCTGAAATTATATAATATATCAGACAGACCAGATATATCAGACAATTGTCTAGTATAGCTAGTATAACTGATATATCAGACAAGTCAGATATATCAGACAGCTATCTAGTATAGCTAGCAGAGTTAGCAAAAAGAATTTTTTTTAGTATATAGATTTTCTAAAATACAACTCTCTTATAGATTGTATTTAATTTATCTATCAAGTTACTCTCTATTATAGATACAAGCTGCAATCTCTTGTTATCAAATAATTGCTTGTATTGCCTGAAGACGTCTACAGATCTTTTTAACAGTATCAATCTATTCTGATACTCTAGTCAGCTAGATAGCAGCGTAACATATATATAGAATGCAATTTTTTATTTGTCTCTTTTTTATATATAAATACGATAGTATATATTTTTAAGATCGAACTTAATAAAGTAGCATATATCTATTAGTTAATTTAGTGTTTTTTTAATAAAAGATAGTAAATATTTGTTTTTAATAGTTATTAAGTTTAGTTCTTAATAATTTACACAAAATTAAAAAGTATTATTTCTTTTAAAAACAAATAGTATTAAAATATTTGCGCAATTTGTAAATTTGCAAATACATTTTAATATTTGATTTTCGAGCAAGTAATTTTAAAGTACAACAAGTTCTTTTTCGAATAATATATATAGAAATTTAAACAACAATTTTGTGTCAAATTGTAAATCTATAGTATAATTATTTTTGTTATATTTTGAAAGTAGAGAGATATTAGTTTTGAAAAAACAATTTTTGTACAATAAAATTTTTATTAAAATCTAAGAAATTAAGAAAAAAATTACTTTTACAATAATACTAATACTATTTGTTACAAATGCGTAGACTAAAGTATTCTCTATATATAATAGAAAATTTTTGAAGAAATCTATTATAATTTTGTTTTCTATTACTTAATATCTTTATATAAGAGTTTGTTAATTAATATACAAATTTGTTTCTATTATTTATAGTAGCTTAACAATTATATTTTAGACAATTTTTAAAAAAAAGTAGAAAACTTAATACAATATATATTTTTTGTTGTTATTATTGCGAATTTTAATATCTATATTGTAGAATTCTAGAAATTGTATTTCGATTTTGTAAAAAATCTCGATTTTAATAGACAAAAAATTTGTATTCTTTAAATATTATATTTTTGCTTATTGTTTAAAAATACAATTGATATATATTTCTCTATTTAGAAATACTATTTTTTTGTAGTATTTGTCTAATATATATATAAATAGTTTTGTTAAAATTGTATTAATTTTTGCTTTGCAATTTGCGATAGTAACAATAATTGTTGCAAATCTCTTTAGTTTTTCGAATTGTTAAAAATCTTGTTAATATATCGAAACAATAGTATTTTTTGTATAATATACGATGTACTTGATTTCGCAACAATTGTTGTATTAACTTGCAAATTTTTCTTTTTAAAAAAAGAGCAATTGAAAAAGATATATTTTTGTTAATTACAATTGTAATATGTGCGAATTTTGTTTGTATAATTATTGCTATTTGCGCTATTTTATAGAAAAAATATAGTAGTATTTTTACGTCAATTCTATTAAAAGAGATTGCAAAAATCTAATCTAAAAATTGTTTTGTTCGATTTTTGTTTAAAACAACTATCTTTTAAAATAAAACAAAATTTATAACTTGATTTTTGAAATTAATTTCTATAATTATTTTGCGAGATAATAGCATCTTCTACACGCGCAATTAGCGCAACAAACGCGTCTCTTATTATAGAAAAATTAGAAACAATAATAACTTTTTTATAAGTTTTATCTTTTAGTTTATTTAAAAATATATTTTGTTTCTAAAATTTAGTAAAGAATTCTAAATCTATTTTTAAATTTTTTAAATAAACAACAAAGTTGCTTATACTTTGTGTAAAATTTTGCTTAATATAGCTATATTTAATTGCAATAGCTAGTTAACAATTCTTGAATAATTTTATAAAATTTATTAAATATTGTAAGAATTATTTAAATATCTAAATATTTAGAGCGATAAAATTTATTTTTTTGTAGTTGTTTTATTGCGTTGTCAAACTATTGCACAAGAAAAGTTAATATTAGCAAATTTTATAATTTTCGATAGAAAAGAATTTTAAATTAAATTCAAATATAATTTTTGTATTTTTAATTTAGTTTTTTTATTTTTTAAATTTTTTTTTGTAGTAGTTATCTAGATAGAACAATCTTAAATCGAATATTAATTTTTGTTTTTTTAAAAATAATTTGTTGTTTTTTAAAGTATTGTTTTTCGAAAACGTTGTACAATATTGTTGCGTAAACAATATACTTATCTTGTTATCTTATAATAAAGTTTGAAATTTTTGATTTTCTTTTAAAAGAAGTTGATATTTACGTTTGACAACAAACTATTTCGATTTTTTTTTTTTTTTTCTAAAAAAGTTTTGTAGTTAATTTCGAAATTGTCAAAAGTAAAGCTTGTATTTGTTTCGAGTTTATTTTTAATTAAAAATTTGTTATTGAAGTTGCTATACTCTTTGTTTAATAATTTTTAAAAATCGATAACTATAAAGAATTCTTTAATTGCAATTGTATTGTTTTTTGCAATAGTTGTTTTTGTTGTAAATTTGTTTTTGTTAAAACAAGTTGCTTTTTTAAATTCTTAATTCGATATTTTAACAAACAATTGCTTTTAGAAAATTAAACAATTTATTATTGTAAAATTACACAATTGTATAATAGAAGTAACGCTATTAAAACGCACGTTGTGCGTATAAAGAGCAAAATAGAAAAATAGATCTACAATTATAGAAAAAATAAATCGTAAGAATTTAGAGAGAAATTCTCGAAAAGAAAACTTTTTATTGTTAAAACAAGATCTAAACGCTATCTTAATATATAACGTAATTCGGCTACAAGTTACGACAGAGTTTGGAATATTATAGTTATAGCATTATATTAAGCTAACCTTAATTCAAAATTCGATAATAAGAAAAAAAAATATATTAATATTAAAGATTACTTTGCTTTTAATAAAAGAAAAGAAATATATAAAGAAATTATATATTTTATATTGCGTTAAGATTAACAACATTAATTAAAAACTAATAATCGATAATACTACTTATATTTTATACAAACAAAATAACAATTTAACTCTTTGTCTAATATTGTACTTTTTTGTTCTTATTTTCTTTAATAATATTTTTAGAGTTTTAAATCTTAATTGTTTTAAAGCAATCTCTTAAATAAAGATTTCGAAATTACAACAAATTATATAGCTTAAGTAAAAAGATAATATATTAAATAAGTATATTTTTTAAAGAACAAAGAAGAGAATTAATAAAATAAAAATTTAAATTAAGTTTTGTTGTACTATTTTATTAGTAAGTATTTTAGAAAGATTAAATAAGATACAAAGTTTTGCAAGAACTTAATATTATATATTATTTATTAAGTTACAAGCAATATTATAAACAATATTTATTATTGTTATAATTTATTCTTTAATTTATTTGCTAATACAATTTAAATAATATAACAAAAGTTGTTCGTAACTAGACTATAAGTTATTCTTAAAAAAAGATATTTAAATATTATATATCTTAATCGATTAAATATAATATTTAATTTACTTATCTTAATATTAAGTTAAAAGTATAACTTATTATAGTTATAAGAAAAATAATCTTGTTATAAGATTAACGCGCATTAATTGAACTCTTGTTTCTAGAAACAAATAAAGTCGATTGTTAAGATTAAATTGTTAATCTTAGAAACAAAAGAGTTTGTTTAATTTAATTGTACTAAACAAAATATATAATTCTAGAACAAGCTTAGATTAACGAAAAAATACTTGTTTGTAAATTTTATATTGCAAATTAGATTCTAAGAAACAAGATACAATACTAGAGAAGTTAACGTTTAAAGAAAAAAAAGAAAGAATTTTTCGCAACAATTAATTTTTTAGAAATTTAAAATTAGCTTATCGACTTGTTCGAATATTGCGTTTCTTCTCTTTTTATATTATCTTAATATTATTTTTTAAAATATATTTGTTTAACTTGCAAGTTATTTAAATTAATATAAATATCTTCTTATTTAAGACAAACAATACTTTTGTATCTTTTAACTCTTTATAATTTTATACAATTATATATTTGTTAAAAGTCTCGAAAATTAAAGACAATAAATTTTAAGAAAAAGATCGAAAATATAATCTCGAAATTAAGTTTATTAAAAGAAGAGATATATCTAATTTGTTATGTTGTAAGAATCTATTTTTTCTATCTAGATAATATAATTTTGTCGCATTAATATTAACAAAAAAACTTTAATAACAACAATAAACTTACAAAGTATCTTAAGAATTAATATTATATATTCTTATATTATAATTTTGTCTTAGTTAATTAAATTCTATATTTTTATTTAGTTTGCAACAATATACTTAAGAATATCTTGCAATCTTAAAATTATATAACAAAGATATATAAAATTTAATTTACAAGAAGTTGTAATTAATTTGCAATAATAAACTAACAGAAATATATTATATTTAAAAGTATTGTATATAATTAAGCAGCAAATAGTCTATTTTAAAATTTCTTATACTAGAATTAATTATAATAAATAGTAATATTACAAAATTATTTATTAAAGAAGATTGTTTCAATAGCTAAATAGATCGAGCTTTGCTTATACTTATTTTATTAAACTCTTTTTGATATTTTTTATTAAATTATATAAAGATTATCTACAATTTAAACTACTTTGTTAATTATACAATTATTATATATAAATTAAATCTTAAAGTTCGAATTATTACTATAAAAGTATTAAAACAAATTATTAAGTTTAATTAACTTGTCTTGTTTACTTTATAAAAATATTAACTTTATATCTTGTTTAAAATTATATAATATATCTCTTGTATATATATTAAATATTAGATTGTAAATTAATTTTATTTTACCAAATAAAATAAAATAAGATAAAAGAATAAGAAATAAGTTAAAACAAATTAATATAAAGTAAATTATTTTATTTATTATTAAAAATTATTATTATAATTTTTTAACAATTTATTTATTAATCTTTTGGCAAGTTTTTCTGCGAGTCTTTCTACAAGTCTTTCTGCAAGTCTTTTTATTAATCTTTTTATTAATCTTTTTATTTAGTTTTTTATTTAATCATAAAACAAATTTAATATTTAAATATTAAACTAATTAATATATATTTTAATATATATTTAAAGACGTAATTAAATGCGTATAAGATAATAAAAAAAGATTTAAAAAAAGATTAAATATTATTTCCGCTTTATAATTAAATAGAAAACTAAGTAGAAAGATTAATAAAAAGATTAATAAAAAGATTAATAAAAAGATTGATAAAAAGATTAATAAAAAGATTAATAAAAAGATTGATAAAAAGATTAATAAAGTTGATAGAAAAATTAATAAAGAATTATAATAGTAATTTTAATAATATTAATAGTAAATAAAATAATTCGCTTATTCTTTAATTTCTTTAATTTCTTTAATATATTATTATTGATAATATTTTTTCAATAAAATTTTTTATTAAAAATTTAACCTATTTTTTATAAGTCGAAAGTCTTATTTGTAAAGTCTTTAACTTATTAATAAGTTAAAAATAAGATTGAAAAGTATTTTTAACTTAATTTGTTATATAACATATTTGTATATAAAATAATTTATTAATTTTATATTAATTACTTTTAATATAAAAAAGAAATAACTTTTATCTTCGATTTTTATTTTCTTTAATTATATTGTTTTAAATATTTTTATATTTAAATTTATAAATGCGTTTTATTTTTATAAATCTTTTATAATTTTTGTTTAAACTTTTAAATTTTTTATTTTAATACAAATATTGTATATAAATATTATATATATTTTTCTTATAATTAACGTTAAATTTATTAATTCTTTCTTTTATCTTTTTAAATTCTTTTTAATTAAAATTATTTATAACAATAAATTGTCTTTAAGTAACCTTATTATTATTATTTTGTTGTTATTTTTCGTCTTTATTTTTTATAATAATTTTTCTTTCGAGATATATTTTAATCTTATTGTTTTTGTTTTTGTTTTATTTATATTATTATTTTTTAAAAAAGTTTAATATTAGTATTTTATTTAATATTTTAAAAACGTGTTTTTAAATATTTTTAATTAATTGTTTAATTATTATAATTTATATTTTCTTTTAATTAAATATTATAATTTAAAAATAAATATATATAAACAAAATTATTTTTTAAAAATTAATAAATAAACACGTTATATAAATAAGTTAAAAAATTAAAAAAAAATTTATAAACAATATATTTATCGATAAAACAATATTAAATTAGAATAATTAAAAAATTATTAACAAAGATTAATTAAGAACAAATATATAAAAGATTAATTATAAAAGTTAAATAATTTAAATTTTTAAAGAAAATAAAAATATAATAATAATAGTTTATTACATAAATAAAAAAATAAATTAATATTATAATATAAAGTTTTTTAATTCTTTTTACAAGAAATAAACACGTTTATAAAGAAAACAAAAGTAAGTAAAAAAAAGTATAAATAAAAAGATTAATAATTTTATAAAACATGTTATAAAAAAGAAAAACAAAAAATTCGCAAAGTATTTTTAGAAGAAAATTTAATTATTCTTACTTTATTGTAAAGTTAAAAATAGTTTAAATTTAATTGTTTTTATATAAAAATTTAATAAAATTAAACAAATTATAAATAATATAATTGTTAAGTTAAGTTAATAATGAATTTTTAAATCTAACTTATTTTAATAAAACTTAATAAACTAAGTTTAATTAATAACAAAGACTTAATTTATTTTAACAAACTTATTAAGTTTAATATTAAATCTTAAGTTATTCTAACTTTAAAATATAAAAAAATTTATAATTTATACAAAAACTATTTATTTTCTATAATTTTTGTATTATTTAAAAAATCTTACTTAGTTTATTAAATTAAATTATTTATATATAAATTATACAAATTATATATTACTTATATAATAAATACAATTATATTTAATTGTATTAATAAATTAAGATTTTTTAAAATTTGCGAAACTCTGCGAAATACATATCTTTTGTACAAAATATTAAATATATAATTGTATTTATTATGCAAGCAATATATACTTTATATAATTTATATTTAAATAATTTAATTTAATAAATCAAGCAAGATTTTTTAAACAATATAAAAATTATAAAAAATAAAACACTTTTACACAAGTAATTAATTATATTGCTAATTATATTGCTTAACAAGAAATTTTCTTATCTTTTCTTATTTTATTTAATTAAGATTTCGATACTTAATTAAATAAGTGTTTAAGTAAGTATCTCTTAGAGAAACTTACTTAAGATTTTCAAAATAGTTCTTAAACTTACTTAGAAAGATAGATTAAGTTAAGTTTATTAAGTTTAACTTAACTTAATAATTATACTAATTATTAGTATTACACTTAAAACTGTTCAATATATATAAGATAAATTTATTAAAATACTTTTAAGTCGATATTAGACTAATTGTTCGATTCTAATAGTTGGAATCAAATTGCATAAATTATGAAAATACTAACTATATTAGGTTAAAACTTGACCTAATTAGATATAACTTTCGGGTCGGGTTATAGATTTCGGGGAAAAATCGATCCGAACGATCAGTCTAGTCGATATTTAGTTTTCGATTGTATTATAATCGATTCTCGTTAATTTGTAAGAGATCTTTACTTAAACTTTAGAGATTTTATTCTTTAAAATTAGATAGATTCTCTTTAAAAGTTATCGAGGATCGGTTATAATACAGTCGGAAACTAAATATCGACTCGAGAGTAGATAGCTTAGATTTATAATATACTTTACTAAATGTTAATCTTTAGCTTGTTATAAGGCAATTTAAGGCAATTTAGTTATAGGAGACATAGCTTAGATAGAATAATCGTTGGGTTGAAGTTAGAATATCAGTTAATTATCGCTTGTCCTCAACTCGTTTTACGTGTAAAATTACTTTGTTCTAAGCTTAAGATACAAGAAGTTAGACTTGTACAAGTGTCTTTACTTATTAAGTTCAAGTAATTAGAGCGAAGTTTGATTTACAACGACTAGACTAAATAACACGAAGAGTAACTTGATCAGTATTGTCTAAAGAGTGTAACTTTATTGCTTCCTTGATCAACAATTAAATTCAGAAATCAAAAATGTAAAAGCAACGATAAATATTGTGTCCTTGAACAACGAAGAAGCTTCAGCAAACTCCCTTCTGTTATTCCTTCTTGTGCATGATAAAGTCATCAACAATCTCATA
>JAABUL010007228.1_pt1 | contig 12137 bp, 15 predicted proteins | sample 5559151 | NCBI WGS metagenome assembly JAABUL01 (sample SAMN10711876, study PRJNA513368) | rock metagenome | isolation source: Antarctica rocks | place: Antarctica: Victoria Land, Pudding Butte sud | reverse complement strand
CCGCCGCCGGGCTGCGGGAGACCGACCGGTTGCGCGAGGTGCTCGGCGAGCGCTACCGGTGGCACGCCGTCCGCGGGCACCTGTATGAGCTCGGCGGCGACCTCCGGGCCGCCGCTACGGCGTACGCGGATGCCGCGCGCCGAGCCACAGACGTCGCCGAGCGCGACCACCTGGTCCGCCAGGCGGCCCGAACACGGGCCGCCTGATCTGCCACGCGAGGTAGCCGACGGCGCGCGAGTCGGTAACCAGTCCGACGGGGGAACGCCGCTGACCGGCACGGCTGCGGCTCGGGCGGAATCGAGTGGCGTCAGGAGGCGGCGTCCGGCCACGCTGCCGGGCCGAGCTCGCGGAGGTCGGCGACCAGATCCTCGCCCGCCCAGCGTTGGGGTGAAGCCGGGGGCGACCAGGGTGGCGCAGCCGGTGGTGTCAACCTGAACGCTCTGCCATCCGACCCGGCTGTGCAGGGAGACCACGACCGCGAGACCGAGGTCGGCAGGGCACGACATCGGCCCGTTGGTGAAGGGCTTGGAGTGATTGATCCGATCGGCGAGCCGGCGCGCGACGGCCGCGTCGGCGGAGGTGGTGCGGGCCGCGCAGTTCGACCGGTTCGCGTTCAGACCGGGTAGCCACGTCAGACGAACCGTGTCCGGGTTGCTGGCGACCCGCGGACGTCGGCCCTGGCTGCCGGTGCTGTCGGTCAGGGACCCGGTGGCTCTACAGGCACCCGTCGGAAGCCAGACCACCTTCACCCGCGGCGCCGACGTACCAGTGGCGACGGCCCCGGCAGCGCTGGGCTCGACGGCGACGTCGACGGCGCTCACGGCCCACGCATGACCGGCCGCAACCGCGCCGACAGCCACTGCCGCACCGACGACAACCCACCACCGCGTCCGCGTCATACCCATCGGACGCGCCGACCCAGCGTGCCGGTTCCCTCAACCGACCCGGCGACGGCGACCGGCGTCGGCACCTGACCCCGGGGAATGATGTGAGGGGGAACCGTCCTCACATCGGTGGTCCTAATGGGATGCGCCGACTGGATACGGCAGTCCTCGGACTGGCGATCGCCGCCAGCGGTTGCGCCGCGCCCGGACCGAACACGGCCCTCGGGCCAGCCGACGCAATCAGCCAGCCCCGGGCCTCGATCGCGACTCCGACGGCCAGCGGTCCGAGGTACCTCGGACCGCTGGCCTCCCCGACGACGTACGCGGGACCTGGCATCAGGCTCGTTCCACCCGGTCCCGCCGTCCCGCGGCGGCCGTGGACGGCCACCCTGGCTGTGTGCGGACACAACGGTGACGGATGCGGGGACCGCGGACACCGGCCCACGGTCACCCTCGCGCGCGCCACCTCCCCGCAGGCCGGAACCGCGCGGCCCTCCGGTTCGATCGATCCGCTGATGGACGCGACCCTCGTCTACGTCCTGCACTGGACCGGGATGATGTGCCTGCCGGTCGGCCCCCTCCACTACCCAGCCACCGCCACGGGGACGCCCGCCACCCCAACCCCTGCGATGCGCTGAGCTTCGTCGACGCGAACACCGGCGCCGAACTGTACGGGGCGAGCTACCCCCCGGAGTGAGCGGATGCCCGTCACGCGGGGGCGGCCGCGTCAAGCAACGTGCCGGACAGCAGGTCGACCGGTAGCTGGAGCCGCCCGGCGATCAGGCTGACCAGCCGCGCCCGGTCGCCTGCGGGGACGCCGGTGACCAGCTGTGCGGCCTCGCGGACGCCGTCGACGAGCGCGACCGGGTTTCCGGCGTGGGCATCCCAGCGCTGCAGCCGAATGGTGATGGCGGCGGCGAGGAGCGGCATCGTCACGGCCAGGGCGCGGCGCAGTCCGCGGGTCCGGTGGCGACGAGGACGTCGGCGGGATCGAGCCCTGTCGGGAGCTCGGCGACGCGGGCGCGGCGCGGGCGGTGGGCGTCCTGGCCGGCGGAGTCGCTGTCGTAGGCGAGCAGCAGCGGACCACCCGTGGCGCCGAGCACCTGCTCGAGTGCGGCGGCGTGGTGGGTGGTGAGGCGGGTGCCGCCGGCGGCGAGGCCTATGAGCCGCCAAGCCGCTGAACAGCACAAACGTCAACACCCGAACCACCCCGACGAAAGATCGAGGCTAGTTGCCCGCCCTCGCCGCGTAGCGTTCGACAATGGCTGCCGCGGTGACACCGGTTCCGCCGCCAACCGGCCGACCAGCCGGCCGCTGGGGTCCGTGGCAGTCCCCGTCGGCGGCCGGCTCGGTCAACGCCGTGATGGCTGTCCTCGTTGCGCTCGGCGCCGGTTGGATCACGGTCTCCCTGCTGGTCCGGGGTTACGCGCATGGCTGGTACTACGTGGCCGGGGTGCTGATCGTGGTGTCGTGCGTCGCGCAGCTGGCGGGTGAGGTTGCGCTGTCCTGCTCGGCGTCCTGGTTGGTCCGGGCGCGGCTCGCGGCGGTGGTGGGCGCCACCGGTGTCGCGTCTGCTGCCCTTCTGTTCGCCGACGGCCACCGGATCCGGTCGACCTGCGAGGGCTACTGCAGCCAGGACATGGCCACCGGCCGCCGCATCGAGGTCGTCGCCGTCGGCGTCGCTGTCTACGCCGTGCTCACGACCATCCGACTCCTCCGCCCGGACAGGCGCTCCCCCGCCCTGGACGGTGCGGTCGGCGTCCTCGCCGTCGCCCTGCCGGTCAGCTACCTGGTGGTCGCGTTCTTCCTCGGCCTGCATTGACGATCGGCCACGACGCAATACGAGCGGGACAAGCCGGTCTCGGCCTCGCCGCCGACCGAACCGTCGCGGTGGTCGGCTGGCGCGTTGGTGGATCCGCGAGTCGATCGACGACCCTCGTCCGGTCGTCAGCTCGTGCCGGCGTTAGGCCGGTGGGATGGTGTCGAGGCTCATGTGGCGGCGCATGAACCGGTCGAACTGGGGGACGGTGAACTTCGCGTACCCGTAGCGGGGTGTGTAGAGCAGTCCCTTGTTGATGAGGCGGGCACGCAGCGGCGCGACCTGCGCGGAACTGCGGGCGAGGACCTCGGCGACGTCGGCGGCCCGCTGGACCTGCGGTCCGAGGTCGGCCATCGCCCGCATGTAGCGCAGCTCTTCCGGGCTCGACCGTTGGACCCGGGCCCGGAAGAAGCTCTCGTGCAAGACGGCCTCGACAACCTCGTGGGCCTGCGCGGCGTCCTCGGCGGTGATCCGGGAGCCGGCCGCGACGTCCCGGACCGCGCGGCCGAACTCCTGGATGAAGTACGGGTAGCCCTCGGTGTAGTCCACGATCAGCTCGACCGCGGCCGGGTCGATCGCGACGTGCTCCGCGCGGGCCGGTTCGACGAGTGCCTCCGCCGCGGCCGCCGGCGGCAGCTCCCCGATGGTCGGGAACCTGAACAGCCGCTCGGCGTCGGACTTCGCCTCCCCCGCCAACCCGGGCAGCTGTGGCAGCCCGGCGGCAGTGACACCCAGCCTCGAGCTGACCGGAACGGACGCAGGAGGCGGCGGTTGAGGTCGGCAGCGAGTCACCTGCGGACGGGGACTGCAACCAGCGGCACCGATCAGGTGCCGTGTGGTCTCGCGTCGATGACGGCCCGCATCGGGGAGCGCCCGGTCACCCAGGCCGCGGCGTCCGGTGAGATCCACGCCGACAGTTCGATGGTCGCTGCCAGATCCCGTCCCAGGGCACGGCGGTGGATGGGTTCGTGGTGAGCGGCACGGTTCCGGACGAAGTGGATGCGTTGCAGCCGCTTCTCGACGTCAACTCGGCGGCGGCGGAGGTCCGCGGGCGCGAGAGGGAACGCCGCCGCCGTCGCGGGGACCCAGAGGGACGTCAGGTAGCGGGAAGCTGCGAGGTACCTCCAGAAACCGAAGGTAAGTTCCGCGATCACCCGCCCGTGGACCTCAGGGCCACGCTTCGCCGCTCGAGCGCGAGCCGTCCGGAGGTCGCGGTGGCCCTGGTCATCGAGCGGGACGACGTCGAACCACGCGCTTGCAGCCCGGCGGCTCGCCCACCGGAGGAGCTGGGTGTCGAGGGAGTTCCGGACGAGGACTTCGACCATCGCCGTCGTCGTCAGGACGGCCGCAGATGCGGACACGTTCCACTCGTACAGAGCCAGCGCCTCATCCAGGTGCCCACCTGTCGCGGCGGTGTAGGAACTGAGCCGCTGGGCAGTGAGGAGCCGCTGGAGAACAGCTGGATCCCACGTGAGGCCGTCAGCACTGGTTGACACTCCGGTCAACCCCCACATGCTTGGGCTTGAAGACCCCGGAACGATTCCTGGCCAGCGGCCACATCGCCGGGGTTTCGCCTTTCCCGGACCGTTGCCCCTGGCACCGACGCGGGTCGACACATTCGGCCAGACACGCCGCGTCGGCGCGTACCGGCTAGGACGTCCCACAGCCCCCCCTGCTCTGGTCGCGGTGCACCACCCGCCAGTCCCGGTCGGGATCCCTTTCCTCGACGGCATCCGTCTGCTCGACGCCGACGCTCTCGCCGATGTCGTCGGCGCCCATCCCCAGGTCGTCCGGGTCCTGTGCGGGCACGTCCACCGCGGCATCGCCGCCCCGTTCGCCGGCACGCTCACCACCACAGCCCCGAGCACCTACCGCCAGAGCGCCCTGGACATGACCGCGCCCGGAACGATGGGCTACCTCGACGAACGGACCAGCGTCCTGCTCCACCAACTCACCGACGCAACCGCCGGGATCTGCATCACCCACACCGTCCCCGTCACCGGTGCCGCCGCCACGCACTTCACCATCCCCGCCCGCTGATACGCGACCTTCAACCCGCCACGGCGGGCAGGAGTCGGTGCCGGATCATCGTCCGGGCAGCGCAGGCGACGCCGGTGTCAGGCGGTGAGAGTGCGCGCGAACGCCGCAGACCCGGGGACACCCGGCCGAGCCGCGGGCCCCGTGCCGGGTCGTTCGGCAGGTGGCCGCTCGGTTTGGGTGGCCGTGACGATCAGCTCCCGAGACCACTTGGTGGCCGGGGTGCCGTCCCAGTTCCCGTGGACCTGGTCGACGGCGAAGCCCGCCGAGACGAGGCTGGTGTGCAGAGCCGGCCCGTCGCGAAACCGTAGGACGTCGGTGTCGACCTCGACGCGGCCGGTGTCGGCGTAGCGCGTCGTGGTCTCGAACGTGACGAGTTGACCCTCAAGGGCGGTGACCTCGTGCCAGACCTCAACGACGCCCGAATCACTGCTCACCGATCGCCGGGAATCGGTCGGGTTCCACGCCTCCCAGCCGCGCGCGTGCGGGTTACGCATGTCGAACGCCACCCGGCCGCCGGGGCGCAGTGCCCGCCGCAGCTCGCGTAGGGCCTGGGCCCAGTCGTTGTCGGTGAGAGAGCTGCGACACGTGACCCGTCATCGTCACCAAGTCCGCGGACGCGGTCGCGATGTCGGCGGCGTACCCCTGCACCCAGGTCACCGCCTCGTGCCCGTCCCGGGCTCGGGCGACCTGCAGCATCCCCGGATCCGGGTCGATCCCGACCACCCGGTGACCTGCCCGGGCCAACAGCACCGTCAACTGCCCCGTCCCACACCCCAGATCCACCACGTCGTGGGCGGACACCGTCCCAGCCACCTTCAACCAGTGCTCGTAGTCCGGACCCCACCCGTTCAGCTGGTCGTAGAGCGCCGCCACGACCCGCAGCGTGGCTCCCCTTGCCCCGTCCCGCCACCGACTTCGGGCGTCTCCCCGGCTTGACCCCGCCCGACCACCCACCGGGAACCGACCCATGTCACCGAAGTTCGGCTATGGCCGCGATCAGGTCGCGGCCGAACCAGTCACCGCCGGCGATGTCCTGATAGAGCAGCGCACTGGTCGCCCGTGCCTGGCAGCAGGCGAGGGCAAGGTCGTTGTCGACGCCCGCCGCGCCCGCGAACCGCCGCACGCGTGCCCGGATGGCACGAGGAAGATCCGGGCACCCCACCAACTCGGCCCGGTGCCCGACCACGACCGTGAACGCGTCGTAGGCGGCGGTCCCCTGCCAACCCTTCGGATCGATCGCCAGCCACCGCTCACGCCCGCCCGCCAGCACGTTGCCCGCGTGCAGGTCACCGTGCAGCATCGTGACTGTCGGGTCCCGTGCCAGCTCCGCGATCGTCGCCCCGGCACGGCGGACCACCGCGGCCGAGAGCAGGCCGGGACGGGCGGCGACCTGCTGGCCCAACTGCTCGGACCATCCGTCAGTCGTTCCCGCTAGGCGTGGTGTCCCGGGTTCCGCCCTGACCGCTAGGCGCCTGGCCAGCTCACCGGCGAATTCGGCCACCTCGTCCTCGGAGCACACCTCCGCCAGCGTCCGGGGGCCAGCGCGTTCCAACAGCAACGCGAAGTGCTCCTTGTCGGCGTCGACCAACCGCACCGCCCCCCGGCCGGCGAACCGGCGCAACGCCGACGCTTCACCGCGGTTACCCGGATGCGGGAACGACACCTTCACGACAGCCGGCTCACCTCCGCGCTCAACCGGAACCACTACAGCGACCTGGCCGTGCACCGGCTCGCCCGTGACCTCGCAGCCCCACTGCGCGGCGCACCGGGGGACCAGCCCAGGCAGGTCACGGACCCATCGGCGGCCGGAGTCCCCCTCCCGGGCGACGGTGACGTCGACGAACGCCCGGGAACCGTCAACATCGCCGAGACGCTAGGCCGGCCACACCGGGCACGCCTCGACGGGACCGGTCCGCCACCTGAGCGGGTCGCCGACCTCGTCACCTCGGAAACGGGTGAAGCGCCGTTCGGGCCTTCCCGGAGCCAGCTGACCCGCAAGGCCAACTCGTACAGGACGGGTGTCCCGCGGCCCAGCCGCGCAGCTCCTCGTCCCGGCCGTCGGGGACGACGAAGTCGATGAACCGGGATCACGGATGCCGACCAGTTGCTCGACGCGGTCACCTGGTCCGGGGAGTCTGAAGTCAGCGGTTGGCAATGCTTGGGGATCGTGCTGTTCGACCGGGGTCCGACGTGCCACGATCGCCATCGTTGGCGCTGGACCTCGTCCGGGGAACCCCGCCTGCCCTGACTCCGCGGAGGATCGACCCGCTGGTGCTGGCCCGACGGTTCGTCGCTGTCGGTTCCCCACCGCGCGGCTGACGCCCTCTGCCGGGAGGAACCATGTCCTTGACTCCGATCCAGCCCGACTCGGCGCCCCGACCTACCTCGCCGTGGTCCGGGTCGCAGCACCAGATCCGGCACCGTTGGCAGCTGGACCAGCAGACCGGCCTCGGCGCGGCCGCGGGCGGCCTACGGGAGCTGGCCGGCGAGCTGATCGCCGCGCACGCCGCGGGCTGGGAACTGGTGGAACCGATGCGCAACGGGCACCTGCTCGCGGCCCGCGCCTCCCGCCGGCAGCGCGGACAGGCTCCGCAGGGTCCACCACGCCCTGCACGGGCGACCGGCGCCACGCCGCCGCAGCTCCCGCCCTGGCGGCTACGGCTCATCGACGAGCCGCCCGGGGCCGGCGACGTGGCGTTCGACGCGCTGGTCGCGTCCGGCACCCCGGTTCTGTCCTGGACCGGCCGCTCGCTCGCCCAGGTGAGCGGCCCGCAGCTGCCCGTAGAGGCGACGGCGGGGATCAACCGACAGGTCCCGCCGGACCTCACCCCGGGGCGGTGGGGCATCGCCCCGGCCCGCGTCGGTCCGAACATCGACCTCGTCGCCGACGGCAGCAGGCTGCGGCTGCACGCGGTCCGGAGCGGCGTCTTGGTCCGGACCCGCGAGGTACTGACGTTCCAACACGCCGCGGACCGCGCGCACACCCTGGTGGAGGCGGCCGCGGCGTACGAGCGCCTGGCCCGGGCCGCTGACGCGATGGCCGCGGCCGGTGGCCGGCTGTCCAGCGCGGACGAGGGCTTCCTGACCGTCGACTACGACGAACGAGGCCGGTAGGTGCCGCCGGCAACCAGTCCTGGCCGCCACACGTTCACCGCCCTCGACGGAACCAGGCTCGCGTACCAGATGGTCGGGGACGGCGAGCCGCTGGTTTGCCTTCCCGGAGGACCGATGCAGGCTGCCGACTACCTCGGGGACCTCGGTGGCCTGTCGGCGCACCGACAGCTGATCCGGCTCGACCTGCGGGGAACCGGCGACTCCGCGGATCCCAGCGGACCCCGCCTCCTACCGCTGCGACCGCCTCGTCGACGACGTGGAGTGCTTGCGCGGACACCTCGGCGTCGAACGCCTGGACCTGCTCGGACACTCGGCGGGTGCGAATCTCGCCGAGCCGTACGCGGCGCGCCACCCCGACCGCGTCGGCAAGCTTCTACTGATCACGCCGAGCGTCGCGGCCGTCGGTGTCACGGTCAGCACAACGGTCCGCCTGGCCACGGCCGGACTCCGCCGGAACGAACCATCGGTTCCCGATGGCGTTCGCGGCTCTACAGTCCCTCGTCGCCAGCGATGCGACGCCGGCGGCGGCTGAGGCCGTCACCCCGTTCTTCCATGGCCGCTGGGACGAGGCGGCCCAGACACGTCGGGCAACGGACCAGAGGCAGCGGAACGACGAGGCCGCCGCGGCCTTTCGCGCCGACGGCGCCTTCGACCCGCCTGCCACCCGCGCGGCGCTCGCCCAGTTCGTCTCGCCCGTCCTCGTGCTCGCCGGAGCGCTCGACGTCAACTCCCCACCGCCCGCGATGGCCGAGCTGGCCACACTCTTCCCGCTTGCCAAACTGGTGATCCAACCCGACGCCGGGCACTACCCGTGGCCGACGACCCCGACCGCTTCGTCGCCACCCTCGCCACGTTCCTGCGATGACAGACATTCCTGGCCCCCGGCCGTATCCCGAGGATGACCACACGCTGGCATCACCCTCACGGCCAGCGCCCACCTGACAGCAGGCCGACTGCGTACCGAAACCGTTAGACGGCCGGGCAGTGCATCACCCCATTTCCGGCATGGCTTTCGGCACGACCGGATCGGCGGGTCGCCGTGCTGCGACGGTCGTGCCGTTAACGAACCGTGCGGGCCGACCTAGCCGACTTGTCGGGTGCGACAGCTGTCTGGCTGGGAAAGCCCCGACGAGCCGCGGAGCAGCGAGCCAGACTGATCCGATGAGCCCAGTCCTCGCCGAGCCGACCGCCGATCTCCACTCGTCCTGGCTGCAGGCTCGTGAGGAGTTCGGGTCCGGCGCGCACCTGCACGGCGCCGGTCTGCGCGAGGAGGACGAGGTCAAGACGCCCGCCGGCTTCGCCACCTGGACCGCGAACCTGCGTCGCAGCAGCGACCCATCGGTCCCGCCGGAACCCGGCTGGGTTCACTGCACCTACCGGTGGATCGTCGAGGACGACACCCATCTCGGCGCCATCGCTCTACGGCACGAGCTCAACGACTTCCTGCTCGAGGCCGGCGGTCACATCGGGTACAGCATCCGTCCCAGCGCCCGCCGCCGAGGTCTGGCCACCTGGGCGCTCGCCCGCACCCTCGAACGGGCCCGTGCGATGGGTTTGCACCGGGTCCTCCTCACCTGCGACCCCGACAACACCGCCTCCGCACGCACCATCGAACGCAACGGTGGCCAGCTCGCGGACACCCGTGACACCAGCGACGGTCCCAAGCGCCGCTACTGGATCCCTCTGTGACCTCCCGTCGCACCCACCCGTCGACCTTGCGTGGCCGAAGAACCACCGGACCTTCGCCCGCGACGCCGTCGACCACCGGAACACCGGTGAACCGCGGAAGCTGCGATCCCGGCTTCACGCGGACAGCCGCGGCGAAGATGGTCACCTGATGCGAATCGAGCAACGGGTGACCGTCTTCGACGCAGCCGAACTGGCGCCGGAGAGCCGCTTCTGGGCGGGCCTGCTCAACGGCACGGTCCGCGACCTCGGGCGCGTCCACCTAGTCCTCGTCAACGACGTCCCCGTCGTCGGCGTCCAACTCGCACCCGACCACGTCCCACCGGACTGGCCCGACGGCACGCCGCAGCAGATCCACACCGACCTCGTGGTCTCCGACCCCGACCAGGCCCACGCAGAAGTCCTGGCGCTCGGGGCACGCGTCCTCGGGCGCCGGCCAGACGTCGATCCGGCAGCCGGCTTCCAGGTGTACGCAGACCCGGCCGGCCACCCGTTCTGCCTGTGCTGGGACCCCACCACCACCTCCGGCATGAGCACAACCACCCCGCCCGCCAGAGCCGCGACACCCACCTCACCGCCGCCTGCGACACAAGTCGGCACATGACGCCGACGCTCACCGTGGCTGAGCAACGCGCCGATACCCGTACCGCGGCCGCCGGTGACGAACGACAAGTCGACCCAACGGCGCTTGACCGGCGCCTTGTCCGATAACACCAGCCTGGTCGGCGGGCTCCTGCACCACACGCAGAGGGCTCACCCGCACCACCAGGTGCGCAGCAACTGCCGGGTCGGCGATCTTACAACGCGGTGTTCAGGTGGCGGTGGCGAGTCTGGAGCCGACGTGCACCAGCGGCGGGTGCGGGTCGTGGGGCTGGGGTATGGCCGGGAACGCGAAGTCGGCGATGGCGCCGGGACGGAACACGAGGCAGTGGGTCGAGCCACCGAACTGGAAGTAACCCAGCTCTGCGCCCTTGCCCACATGGTGGCCGGGCTTGACGTCCGGCCCGATCACGCAGGACGACACGTCGGACATGCCGACCGGCACGAACGCCACCAGCCCGATGGCGGGGTCGTCAGCCCTGATGAGGATGATCGCCCGCGTCGCGACGTGCGCCAGGTAGGACTGGGACACCTGGGGTTCGACCGAGTCAGCGCCTTCGGTGTCGGCCTCGGAGTAGTAGGTGCCGTCCCGGACGAACGCGCGCACGACCGTCCCGGCGACCGGGCTGTGCCACCGGTGGTAGTTCGTGGCGCTCAGATAGGCCTGGTAGACGGTCCCGCCGACGAACTCGTCGACCGACTCGTCTCCGGCAAGCATGTCCTGCAGGGAGTACGGCTGGCTCTTGATCCAGAACCGGTCCTGGCGTTGGACGTCCCTGCTGATCCCGTACGGCGTGGACTCGCACGCACTGACGATCACCTTGTCGTCGTCCGGGCTGGCGACGGGGCGCTCCCCGTCCCGGAAGCGTCGGGTGAAGAAGTCGTTCCACGACGCGAAGCCCCAATGATCGTCATGGGGGTCATGCCGGTACTGCCCGATCCCGATCGCGTCCCGAGCGGCAGCGGACCGCCACCCCGACGGCGAGTCGTTGAGCACATAGCACGAGTCAGCGCTGGTCAGGAACTCACACCAAGCGGTCAGGATCTTCTTCAGCATCGCGTTGACCCGCGGGTCACGGAACGCGGCGAACCCGGCCAAAGTCCCTGCCGCCCAGTCGAAGATCGCTCCGAGCGGGGTGATCACCATCGAGTCTTCACTGAACTCCGGCGCCATCGTGAGCACCTCGTTGATCAGCCGCAGCAGGTCCGGCACGTCGTGCACATGCCGTCTGCTGTACTGCTTGCCGCGCGGGACCTCGGCGATCATCCGCTCCATGTACATGCGAATCACCGGGTCGGCGGCGATCAGCTCCTGGAGTTCGATCAGCACCGGGTGCAGCACCACGTCGTCACCCTTGGCCTCCACCCGCTCCCGGTGACCGGCCAGCCATGCCTCCAAGTCCTCCTGGCCGTCCGGCAACCAGCCGGCCCGGCGGCGGACGTCCACACCCTCAGCTGCATTGGTCACCTCGCGAACGTAACCGCACGCCTCGTCCCTCACCCACCCGACCTGCACGTCAAGCGCGGCCCGCGCGATCCGGGCCGAGTCGGCCCCAACCGGGGCGAAATCGAGCGACCCCAAGAGTGTGCTGATGGCAAGAGCGCTCAGGGGAGGTGGGCCCCGTGGGGATCGAACCCACAACCCGCGGATTAAAAGTCCGCTGCTCTGCCAGTTGAGCTAGAGGCCCTGACCGACGAGCCGGTCATGGTGGCCAGCGCAGATCCGTCCGCCTGTCCACCGGCCGTACCCGACGCGGTCAGGTTAGCCCGCCGGGCCGGCTCGTAGCCCACCGCAACCCTGCGACGGGCGGCGCGGGGAATGCCAGACCGGGTCAGGCGGAGAAGTCGGGCACTGCGCCGCGAGCAGTGCTCACCCGGTCCTTCGGTTCCTCCCACTCCTCCTGACGACCGAGGGCGGTCATGTCCAGGAACGCGTACCCGCCGCCGAGCTGCTCGGTGCCGCGGCCGAACGTCGAGTACGTGTGGAAGACCTC
>JAABUL010007225.1_pt1 | contig 12138 bp, 16 predicted proteins | sample 5559151 | NCBI WGS metagenome assembly JAABUL01 (sample SAMN10711876, study PRJNA513368) | rock metagenome | isolation source: Antarctica rocks | place: Antarctica: Victoria Land, Pudding Butte sud | reverse complement strand
AGTCGGGGCGGGGAGATTTGAACTCCCGATCTCCTGCTCCCAAAGCAGGCGCGCTGGCCACTACGCTACGCCCCGGCAGCTCGCCAGCGAGTCTAGCGGCGCCGCCCGGCTATCCTGACTGCTGACCGCAGTCTCGCGGGTGTAGCTCAATGGCAGAGCCCCAGCCTTCCAAGCTGGCCATGCCGGTTCGATCCCGGTCACCCGCTCCAGCGTTTTCCCAGGTCAGAGCCCAATTTCGCGGATGATCGGGTTGACCGTCGCTGCCCCTTGGACCCCCTGCGTGACCCCCCTTTAGGTCACGCCTAGGTCATGCGGAGGTCACGCGGCCACCCCTGGTACTGGGTGCTCGGTGAGGTCGACAGGGGACCAGCGGGACCCCCTGGGAGCGGGCGCTCGCAGGGATGGCTGGGCCGGGATGATCTTGAAATCTGTTTCCCGGTGGAGGGACCGCCGGTGGCCCATGGGCTCACGCCGGGGCCCCGTCGCGACGGCGTCGTCCGAACCGGTGGCCATGGTGGTGAACCGGATCGTCTCGAGTACGCCCGGCCGCAGTTGACGCACCCAGGCATGGGCGCTTGCCATGGATGCACCGCCAGCCGGTCGCTTGGTCGTGAGAGGACCTGTTTGCCGTCCTCGGGAGCGAGTCGTCGGCATGGAGAGGGCCGCCGGCCGGCGGCGCGTCTGGTCAGGAAGCCGATCCAGGCCGGCGGGTGAGGGCAAGGGGGGAACGCGTCGGCTTGCCGCCGGCAGTCCGGCCCCCGGGCACGCTGGGTCACACGGCTTGTCGGGTGAGCCAGGGTGAGCGGCCGGCGAGGTGGCGGACGGGGATGGAGGCGACGTGCAGGGCGTCGAGGATCTGCTCGAACGGTTGGCCGGTGAGCAGTTCGATGTGGCGGGTGGACAGGCCGAGGTCGTTGTAGAGCGCGTGCAGCAGCGGTTGGGTGAGGGGGTGGGGAAGCGGTCGGCAATGCTGCCGGGATGCTCTCGTGGGGTGACGTCGTGCCCGCGAAGGGCAGCGGCGATGTCGGGGTCGGCGTACAGGGAAGCGAGGAGGCTGAGCGGCGGTCGCTCCGGTCGCCGGCGCGGCCGGGGGCCGCCGCGGCGAACCGGCACACCGGCGTCGTGCAGCGTCCGCAGGACCTGGTTGACGTGCGTGCCCAGGCGGGCGGCGATCTCCGCCGAGGTCCACCCCCGCTCCTGGTAGAGCTCCCGGACGGTGTCGATGTCGAGGCGGCGTCGGTGCTCGCGGGTCGTGCGGGGGCGGACCGGGATGCCCGCCTCGCGGAGCCACCGCCGCACAACAGGGGCGGCGGTCCGGTAGTGCCGGGCGACCTCTCGCTCGGCATTCCCTCGTCGAGGTACAGCCGGCGCAGCCCGTCGGCGGGAGGCGCCGGCGGCGGACCGGGATGCGGAGGCGGGACCACCGGACGGGCCACTCCGAGCTGGAGGCGGCGGCCCTTCACCCGCCACGCCGGGACCCCGAAACGGGCGCCGATCTCGGAGTCGTCGAGCCGAAGGTCGACATAGAGATCGGTCAACGTGGCGGCGTCGACGTCCAGGCGAGGGACACGTCTGCGACTCGCCCGGCCGCAGAGGTATGCCGTACCTGTTCAGCGCCGCCGTCACCCGGCTAGTGCCGCCGCCGACCTCCTCGGCTATCTCGGCGGCGCTCAACCCCCGGCCAACGTAGAGCTCACGAAGCTGCTCCTCGTGCAGCGCCGGCAGGGACGGGCTGCCGCGCGGGTGTCGTGGCGGGCGAAGCTCAACACCGGCGGCGAGCAGGCCGGCGCTGGCCCGGTCGTCGGAGCAACCCAGGAGCCGGGCGACCTGCGACAGCGTTCAGCGCTCGTCGACGTAGAGCTGCCGCAAGACGGCCGGGTCAAGCTCGGGTGGCCGCCGCCGGCGGCGCTCGATCTGCACTCCGTCCTTGCGGAGCTGTTCGGCGACCGTTGCAGCCGGACGGCCAGCCTGGGCAGAGACCTCGGCGATAGTCGAGGGCGTTGGGATCGGCCTTGAGCTGTGCGCCTACGACTCGCTGAGACGCCTCGACCGGGCTGCCCACAGCTGCCGCAGCTGCTCGCCGGTGTCGGCGGCGCAGTTCTCCCACCCCGCGGCCCGAGGCATGCCGGCTCACGGCTCGAGCGGCTCGCCCTCAGCGACTACGTCGCTGATCCAGTTGTCTTCGACGCGAGCCAGGTGCGTCACCATCCCCGCCAAGGACGTGAGCCGGTGGCGCGCGCGGTGCCCCCGGGCTGGAGCGCCTTCACCCGGTCTAGGCACCGGCCTCGAGCTCGGCGAGGTCGCGCACCGCATAACGGTGATGCTCGGCCTCTTCCTTCAGCACCACCTTGAGGCAGCGGCGAACGACGTACTCCTGGACGGGATACGGGTCCGCCGGCCTGCGACCGCATACCCGATCGAGCTCGGCCTCGGTGAGCCCGCCGACGACACGCCGCATTGTGGCCATGCGGGCGAGCCGCGGCGCGAGCACCTCGTCGATCGTCGGGTTGGAATCGAGGGTGAGCCCAAGCTTCGCCGTCTCCTCGGGCGGCATCCCGCCGGCGGGGAAGCCCAACGGGTGGTAGGCCGCTTCCTCCTCGAGCACGGCGTTGCCGAGCCAGGCATCGCCGGCGAACAGCAGGTGCCGTTGGGTTTCGACCAGAGACCATTCGCCGTTGACCTGCTCGTGCAGCTTGGCCTTGGGCAGCAGCCTGGCCCGGTCGAGCGTCGCCTCCCATAGCGTTTCGATGGCATGCCAGGCAGCTCGGTAGTCGTCGGGGGACGCGGCGTCACGCGCCAGCATCCGAGTGGGGTGCTGCCGGTCCAGCTCGGCCTCGACGTAGGCGGTCACGTCGACGTCGTTGACGACGAGACGCTCGAAGTCGCCACCGAGGTAGACGTCGCTGCCATAGCAGTCGACGATCTTCAGACCGCTGACCTCGCAATCGCGGATCTCGAGGCCGGCTAGGTCGCACAGGTGGATGCGGGCACCACGGAACTGGTCACTGTGGGCATACTCAGCAGCCATCGGAGCAGTCTCCCGCACCCGTCCCCACGTTGGGCAACGAGGTCCGGGGGCAACTGTGAGGAACGTGCCAACCCCCGCGCCCGCTGGGCGGTGCCCGCATTAGTTAGCAGCACAATGTCGTAGATGGTGTCGGACCTGCCGGAGAGCAGGCTGGCCACCTCGTCGAACACATCGCGAGCACCGGTGAGCAGGACGTGCAGCGCGTCCAGAACGGTGCCGATCACCAAGACCACGGCGCTCAGCACAGCGCCGGTAATCACCAGACCGGTCGACTTGGCGTGCGCGACCATCCACGGCGGCACGCACTTCCACAGGTATTTCAGGAGTGGTACTGCGATGGTCGCTGCGTGGTTGCCGGTCAGCTCCGAAACCGACAGTGTGCACTTCCTGAATGCGTCCTTGTAGTCGCTGTTGACTGCGCCGGCTAGCCATGCGGCCATCCGCGCCAACCGCCCCGCTCCGGCTTCGCCGAAGCCGGCTACCTTGAGCACCTCTGACGCGAATTCGACCCCGAAGAAGATCGCGTCAACGAACCACCCGGTGATGCTGGGCTCGGCGGTCACCCGGCCGGTGCCGCCGGGGGGCACAAGCAGGGTGAGGGTGTCGCCGCCGTCGACCAGCCGCGCCGTACGCCCAGAGAGCTGCGTCACCTTCGCATCCCCGGTGCCCAACGCGCGGGCCACGGAGTTGGGGCTGAGTTCGAAGGTGGACGACCCGCTCACCGTCCAGGCGTCCGGATAGCTCACCTGCGTATATGTCCGCCGATTGTTGGCGACCCTGACGAGGAGTTGGCCGTTCTCCTCGCCGACGCACCACTTGATGGTGTCGCCGCTGTCAGAGACGACCGGGAGTCCGCCGGCGCGGGCGGCTTGCTCGTCGCCGCAGCGGGGCTGGGCCACACCAGAACGGCTGCCGAGGTAGTGAAGGAACCCCTGCTTAAGCCGCACGATCGCCGCACCCCCAGCGGCGCGCTTGCGCAGTTCCCTGTTGCGGCCGGCTGTCTCGGCCCGGATGTGCCCGTGTTACGGGATGGCTGGGTGGGTCCCCCAGTCGACGGGGTCCTCGAGGTCGTGTGGGTCGAAGCGCTTCCGGTCGGTGAGACGGCGCAGGTCGGTGCCGTCGGCGCGTGCGGTGTAGACGTTGACCGCGCCCTGGTGTTGCAGGTAAAGAGAGATGACGAATCGTTCGCCGTCGGGTGACCAGCCGACGCTGACGACATAGCTGGTGCTGGTGCCGGTGTCCAGCCGCACCGGGCGCAGGACAACACCATCCGGGCGTACCAGATAGATCACGCCTGCTCCGGTGAACGCGATCCATCGTCCGTCCGGGGACCAGCTCGCCGATATTCCGATAGCCAGCCCCCAGGGGGTGATGCGTCGCAGACCCTGACCGTCCGTGCCGACGGTGAACAGCGCCAGCCTCGACGCGGCCGGCCGTCGCGGGTCGCTGCGTAGGAAGACGATCCGGTGACCGTCAGGTGAGAAGTCCTTCGGGTCGTCGTTGCCGGTGGTCAGGCGTCGCATGCCCCTGTCGTCGGAGGCCCGCACCGTGTAGACGCCGTTCACGGCCGGACTGTCGCCGAAGCCGGCGCGGGCGAGGCGTCGACCGTAAGGTGACCAGTGACCACAGCCGAAGAAGAAGCCCGGTGGCGGTTGGAGATCGTGATTCACAGTGCCGTCAGCGTTGAGAATTTCGCCGTCAGATCCCGCTCCCACGAACAGTTTGGTGCCATCGGGTGACCAGCTTGGGCACTCCACCGGTGAGCCCGGCAGCAAGCGCTGCCAATGTGACCCGTCTGGGTTAACCGTGAAGGCGACCGTATCGTTGAAGGCATCGTTCTGCCGAGCGAAAACAATCCTGCCGTTCTGCCCGGATGCTGACGCCGTTGCCGAGGTAAGCGGCAGAAGCGATAGCGCCGCTCCCGCTACCGTTGCCAGGACGAGCCGTCTACCCGGCCGCGATTCCAGATGCGCACCCCCAACACCGGCGTGCATTCGTCGCAGCATTGCGCCTCCTTCAGCAAAGATCAGCGCCCTGCCGGACAGGTCGGGGCGACGGCTGCGGCCACTGTTCACTGTTCTGCCTGCCTCCACAGGTACCGGGTCGCCCGCTGGGCCTCCAGAACGGAGCCCGGTTGCCCCTCTCAAGTCCGCAGATGCCCGCCCCCACTCCCATCACTGGTGTGTCGGGAAGGGATGACGTCGTTGCAGGCAGCTGAGCAAGCCCAACCGGACACCGGCAGACGACAACTAGCACAAGATCAACACACTTGGCTGATCCGAGCTGAGCCGAAGGCGGCCGGCCCCGAAACACCGCGCCGCCCGAGCACTGTCCCGCCGACTCCCGCCAACTCCCGTCGGGGAAACCGGCACCTACTCGAGCCGGGGCCGACATCCGGTCACGAGATCATCGACGCCATGCGGACCAACCAGCTCGATGCCAAGTGCTGCGAGGTCGACGCCAGTGCGCTCGCCGATCAGGTCATGGCCAGGGCTTCGACGTGAGTGACTGGACGGCAGTCTCAACACTTGTCATGAGCGCCGGTCCAGCGCGTAGCAAAGGGGCCGGCGTGGACGCCGGTCTGGCTGCCCTGCTCGGCGCCGTCATCGGCCTGCTTGGCGGCTTGGGCGCCACGCTTATCTCCCTTCGGGGTGAACGGACTCGCACTCGTGACGATCGGCTATGGCGAGAGCGGGCTCCCCTGTACACCCAGCTCATCGCATGGCAGGAGGATGTCAACACTTGGGCCCTCGGTCGGGCAGGACCGACCGCCCCCAGGCCGGACCTAGTCGGACCTGAGCTTCATGCGCAGCTGCTGATCTTCGCCGGTGATGCGGCCTTACGGTGGCTCGAACCGGTCGAGACCCAGCTCGAACGCGCTGCCCCGCCCGGTCTCCCCCGGTCGAGCGACAATGCCGAGTCGCAGCTGCACGTATACGCCGAAGCGCTGCTCGACGCGATACAGGAGGAGTTCGTGAAAGGCCGGGCCCGGAGCTGGAAGGAAGAGAGGCGGCTGGGGATCGGGTCCCGAAGTCTGCGCAGCCTCTTTCTTGGCGGCGGTCCCAGGCACCGCCCCCCGTGAATGTCCCTGTGGTAGCCAAGGCGAGAGGAGATCACCGCGGATGCGGTCTGTTGGCCCGACCCGCGGGGCCGGGACCACGGAGCACGCGGCAGGCGCACACGAGAGCGCGGGAGCGAGAGTGGCGTCCCCCGCTCCCTCCCCGGGGTGGGCGCGGGCACGCCTCTACGACCGGTAGATATAGGACATTATGTTGTTGGGCGTGACCCAGGCACCCGATCTCGAAGTTTTCCGTCCTGCCGACGTCGCCACGGTGCCCGATCGGCTGCCGGCACTCCCCCAGCGGCTCAGCACCCTCGACGACCTACCGCCGGCTACCTGATCCGCTTCCGGCCGGCCACCCGCCAGGCCTACCAAGGCGACCTCGCCAGCTGGCTGACCTTCTGCGACCAGGCCCACATCGACCCGCTCACCGCCGGCATCCACCACGCCGACACCTACGTACGGGTCCTCGACGAGCTCGGCGACCCCCGGACCGGTCGGCAGCTCTCCCCCGCCAGCATCAGCCGGCGAGTGTCCGCCGTGGCCGGGTTCTACCGCTACGCCGTCCGCCAGCGAGCCGTCGCCGAATCGCCGTTCTACGCCGTCGACCGCCCCGCCGTGGACGAGGAGTAACAGACCACCGGACTCACTAGAGACGAAATGCGCCGACTGATCCTGTCTAGCCGCCAGGACGGGCCACGCTCCGAGGCCCTCATGCACCTGCTCACCCTCAACGGCCTGCGCATCACCGAAGCACTCTCCCGCGACGTCGAAGACCTCGACTACGACCAGGGACACCGGATCCTGCGACTCGAGCGCAAAGGCGGCAAGCGGGCCAAAGCCCCCCTCACCCCGGCCGCCGTACGGGCCCTCGAGGCATACCTCGCCGGGCGCACCACCGGACCGCTGTTCACCACCACCACCGGCCGGCGCCTCGACCGCACGTCCGCCTACCGCATCGTGCGCCGACTGGCCCAGCAGGCCGACATCCCCGCCGCTGCCCACATCAGCCCCACAGCCTCCGCCACAGCTTCGCCACCGCCGCACTCGACGCCGGCGTGGCCCTTCGCGACGTCCAAGACGCCCTCGGCCACGCCGACCCCCGCACCACCCGCCGCTACGACCGCACCCGCCACAGCCTCGACCGCCACGCCACCTACGCCGTGGCCTCGTTCCTCGCCGAAGGGTCCTGATTGTCAGCGGCAGCAGCCCGTCGAGGGGTGCCCTCAGCAACGCAGCGGATCTGGTCCCCGATGGAGCGCGAGAGTGGTGAAAAAATGCACCCAGCGCAGGGGCATTCCGGGGCGGAATGGTTGTACCGGTTGGACGCGCTCAACTGGGCATTAACGGGCTCGGGTCGCCGGATTCTTCACTCTCGATGACCGCCAGGATCCGCCGATCCTCTTGCGCGACGCCGGGCCAGTCCCGGTTTGCTGCCCTCGTCCAGGCTGCGTGCGAAGCGTCACGATGAGCTCAGCACCGAGAGCGACGGCGATCCGATCCAGCACCGGAATCGTCGGCACGGAGCCGCCGGCCTCGAGCCGGGAGAGTGCGGGCTGGGTCATGCCGGCGTCGGAGGCGACCTGGGTCTGGGACAGATTCAGCGCGAGTCGGCGCTCGCGAACCGCCTGTCCGATCAAGAACGCGCGACGGGCCTCGTCGTGTCCCTCGTGGTAATCCGCGCTGCCGCGGCGGCTACGGGCGATCCGTTCGTAGGAACTGTGGTCAGCTGTCATCTCTACTTCCCTCGCGTTTGTAGACGTTGTGGGCGACGTCGTGGGTGGATTCACAAGTCCGCTGCGCCCGTACGGCACGTTGCACCTCAGCCGTCTCGGCGCTGCGGGTCTTACGGAAAACGGTGAGCAAGACCAGCCGGCGAGCCGGCCCCAGCCAGTACGTCACTCGGATCTGCTGGCGGAGCAGGCTAAAGCGGAGTTCGCGGACCTTCCCGTCGAGGTGACGGGTGTACGGCTCGCCGAGTGTGTCGGCATGCTCGGCGAGCATGCCGACGAGGAAGTCGACCCGGCCGAAGTCACGGTCGGTAAGGCTTTCCAGCCAGGCACGCACCTCCGGCTCGACCTCGACCTCGTACAGATCGAGCATGCATCTGACGATATATGTATTTCACGCTATGGGCAAGGCGCCGGCTTAATCGACACGAGCGGCGCGCGGCAAGTGGCGCCCCGGTCGCGCAGATAGGTGCCCGGCCGCCCAGGGGTGACCCGCCGCCGGTGTGCAGAAACCGCGTCGTGAAGGATACGAGTTACCGGCACTAGGCTCGGCCCGCCAGACCGAGAATCAGGTCGACGACGTTACTTGGTGGGTGCCCCGCCGAGGCCGGCGGGCAGCGTGTAAGCGGTGATGCCGTTGTCGCCGAAGTAGATGGTGGCGTCAGCGACGATGGGCGGGGCAAACGATCCTGACTGCACCGGGAAGACCGCTTGCACTTCGCCGGTAGCAGCGACGACCGCCGTGTACCCGTCGACGCCGCCGGGGTCGGTGACAGCGCCGAGCAGCAGGCCGTTGGCGTACGTGAGCCCGGCCCCACCGCCGGGCTTACTCCACACAATCGAGCCGGTGGCCTCGTCCAGGGCGTAGGTCGTGTAGTCGTAGTCGGCGTACACCCGGCCCTCGGCGATGGCTAGGCTGCGGACCCGTCCGGCTGCGCCGCCCAGCGGTGCGGTTGCCCACAATTGCCGGCCGCTGGCCAGATCGAACAGCCGAGTACGGCCGTCACTGCTACCCACGGCGACTCCGCCGGCGTCGGCCGCTGGCATCCCACCGCCGACCTCGGGGTCGGCAGCCGATACCGGCACTGACCACAACGCCTGACCGGTGTCGGCGTTGAAAGCCGACAGGTTGTGCCCGACGACGTAAATTACCCCGTTGTAGAGCACCGGCGTCGCGACGGTGGAGTACTCGATCGGGGCACGCCAGCGCACCGTGCGGGTCGCCACGTCGATGGCCTGCACCTCGTTGATGGCAGCCGCTGGGTCCCCGGCCACCACATACAACAGGCCATGAGCCAGCGTCAGGCCCTGCCCGCCAGTCGGCCCGCTTAAGGTCAACGACCACGCGACCCGGCCGGTCACAGCATCAATAGCGAACAGATCCTGACTGCTGGGGCCGGTGAGATACACATTGCCGGTGACGGCGTCGTAGGCCACCCCCGACAGTTGAAGATCCGGCACCTCGTAATCCCACACCACCTGACCGGTGACCGCGCACCCCCACCGCCCCATGCACGTTGCCGTAGACCAACACCCCCTTAGCCAAGATCATCCCCGTCGCCGGCGGATATGAGCTCAAGTTGCCCTGGAAAAGCGGAACCCGCTGGCTGACCGTCGCCGCACTGAGCCGATGCTCATACCAGTTCGCGCCCCGATGCGCGGCAAACAACCCCAGCTGGGTCCACTGCAGCCGGGCCTGCACCGTCGTCACCGCCGACCGTGAACCCTGCGCGGCGACCAACCGATGTCCACCCGGCTTAGCCGTGCTCGGCACCGTCACCCGCCAGGTGAACCCCCCAGACCCACCCGCAGTCACCCGACCCAGCTGCGCACCGTCGAGGCTGACAACCACCGGCTGCCCCGCCTGAAACCCGCTGCCAGTCACCGTCGCCAGCAGCCCCGGTCACGCCAGGCCAGGCCTGACCGACACCGACGGACCACCGCCGCCGGCCAGCGCCGCCGGTACCGTCCCGGTCAACGCCAACACCGCAGCACCGCCGACAATGAGCCCCGACTTGGCACCTTTACGCATATCTGTCTCTCTCTGCTGCTGAGGTTTGGCTGGCTCTACTTGACGGGGGCGGGTGAGACGAGCACCCCACCGCCGGTCTTGTTTCGTGATGGATACGTGAGGCAGATAAGGACCGGATCCCGTGTAGGCAACAGCGACGTCGGTCATCCGGAACGCCTGGCTCAAAATGCGGGCTCAGACGCCTTGTTACTTGGTGGGTGCCCCGCCGACACCGGCGGGGAGGGTGAAGGCGTCGAAGCCGTGGTCGGGGATGTAGATGGTGCCGTCGGCGACGATCGGCGGCGTTCGCGGCCCGGAGTTCACCGGGAACGTGCTGAGCAGGGTCCCGGTCGCGGCGACGACCGCGGTCAGCGAGGATTGAGTGGCAGCCGGGTCGATGATCTGACTGATCAGCAGCCCGTTGGCGTAGGTGGACCCGGCGCTGCCGCCGGGCTTCTGCCAGACCACCGCGCCGGTGGCGGCCTCATCGAGGGCGAACGTCTGTGACCCGTAGTCGACGAAGGCCAGCCCGCCGCCGATCGTCACCGCTCTTCCGGTATCAGCGTCAGTGCCGATTGGCCCGGTGGTCCACAGCAGCCGACCGCTGGCCGCGTCGTAGCTGCGGGTCGATCCGTCGCCAACACCCAAGATGATGCCGCCCGCGTCGGCGGCCGGCTGAGTCCCCCAGGCCTGCCCGTCCGGCGATAGTGGCACCGACCACAACGCCTGCCCGGTGTCGGCGTTGAACGCCGACAGGTTGTGCCCGGCCAGGTACAGCACGCCGTTGTAGAGCACCGGCGTCGTGCCGGCGTAGTTCGTCGGGGTGCGCCACCGCACGGTCTTGGACACCGGGTCGACGGCGATCAGCGAGAACACCCCGCTGGCGGTGCCACCGGTCAGGTACAGCAGGCCATGAGCCAAGGTGAGGCCCGTCGACACCACCGAGTTGATACCCAAGTCCATATACGGCGTATTCCGTGGGGTGCCGGTGGCGGTGTCGAGCTGCTCCAGATAGGGGGTGTTGTTGATGAGGTAGGTGGTGCCGCTGGCCGGGTCGTAGGCGATCCCACTGTCGAGGGCATCCAGCCCGTTGTCGTAGACCCAGGCTGTCTTCCCGGTGACGGCGTTGATCGCCATCGCCCCATAGTCCATGCCGTAGACCAGCAGGCCCTGAGCCAGCACCACCCCGCCGGCGTTGGGCGTCTGACTGTTGCTGTCCTGATAGAGCGGGACGGTCTGGCCGACCGTGGCCGGGCTCAGTCGATGCTCATACCAGTTCGCCCCACGGTGCGCGGCATACAACCCCAGCTGGGTCCACTGCACCCGGGTCTGCAGGGTCGCCGACGCCGACCGGGACCCCGCCACCGCGGTCAGCCGGTGCGCCCCCGGCGTCTCCGTCCCCGGCACCACCACCCGGGCGGTGAACCGGCCCGCGGTCACCGGCACGCGGGCCAGCAGCGCCCCGTCCAACCGCAACACCACCGGGCCGGCACCAAAACCACTCCCCGACACGGTGACCGGCCGGTGCGGCCAAGCCAGGCCCGGGCTCACCGCCACCACCGGCGCGCCCGCCGTGGCCGCCGTCGCCGACCACGCCGGCGCGGTCACTACCCCCACGGCGACCAGCACGGCACCCGCCGCAGCGACCCGTCGATGTCTCATAGCTAGGTCCGTCCTTGTCGAAGGAGATCGGTCACTGCACCGGGGCCGGGTTAACCAGCACCCCGCCGCCTTCATCATTAGCGATGTAGGAATGCCGGGTCAGCGTGGCACCCGAACCGGTGTAGACGACGGTGATGTCTGACACTCGGAACGCCTGATCGTAAAAGGCCGGTCCGCACACGTCACTGAGCGTCGTCCCACCCGGATTGGTCGACCACAACCCCAGACCCCCGCCCTGGTCGATGGTTCTGGTCAGCAGCACACTGTCGGCAGTACCGGTCGGTGGCCGGTCGATCCCGATCGGCCCCGTAGGTGACACCTGGTGCCGCCCAGGGTGAGTGCCGTGCCCATGACGGTCCGGCCTGGCCCGGGTGGCGCCGGTCATGCCGTGGTCGACGTAGACCCGCTTGGGGTCTACGCCAAGGCGGTCAACGCCTCCGGCTGAGCGGTAAGGTCCTGCCCCGTCGTGGACACGCGGGCGTAAGCCGATCTTCAGCTGGGTCACCAGGAAAGTCTCCCGCTTAGCCCGGATGCACCGCGGTGATCTGTGTGATGGGCGGGTCGTTGAGGGCGGATGTCCTTGTGTACCAGGAGAATGGGGCTTGTCGAAGGTCCTGTTCACCGGTCCAGAAGGAGCACCCGCCGA
>JAABUL010007224.1_pt1 | contig 12138 bp, 16 predicted proteins | sample 5559151 | NCBI WGS metagenome assembly JAABUL01 (sample SAMN10711876, study PRJNA513368) | rock metagenome | isolation source: Antarctica rocks | place: Antarctica: Victoria Land, Pudding Butte sud | reverse complement strand
GCGTGGCGGCGCTGAACCGGATGCTGGCGGCCGGAGGCCCAGATTCCGTCCGTCGCCAGCCGATCATCGCATAGCAGTCGGGGGTTTGGGGCTATCTCGCCCTCCAGCCGCCAAGTGCACCAACGCCGGTTTGGGAGGAAACCCCGGCAGCCGATTGGGCTGCGGCCTATGACCGGAACGTCCTTGCAGCGGTCCGCATCACTGATTGCCTGCTGCCCAAGATGCGGGCCGCCAAATGGGGCCGGGTGGTGAACGTGTCGAGCGTGGCTGGCCTGATGCCGGCGGCGACTGGCCCCGACTACTCGGCGTGCAAGGCGGCCTTGAACAATCTGACGGTGTCGCTGGCTAAGGCCGCCGCCAGTGACGGGGTGACGGTGAACGCCGTCTCGCCCGGAACGATCTTGACGCCGAAGCTGGAAGCGGCCTTCCGCAAGATGGCCGATGCGAACGGCTGGGCAGATAGCAAGGCCGCCTGGCCTGCGGTCGAGCGGGCGGTGCTCCCGCATGTCGTTCAAGTGCCGCTCGGCAAAGTCGGGAGCACGGACGACATCGCTCATGCCGTTGCGTTCCTGTGCAGCCCGTTGGCCGGCTACATCACCAGCGTCAACCTTCGGGTCGATGGTGGGGTGCTGCCGACCTTGTGAGTATGGCGTGCCACCAAGCGCCTCGTGGACTTCTCAACAGCCCCTGCGGTTCTCCTTGTGTCGATCCGTCTCAAGCCTGCGTCGAGCTGCAGTTAGTCCCTTATCGCAAATCTCTGCACGGATGCTGCCAGTGGGCCAACATAAACGGCAATCTCTGCACGATAATGTAAAGGCTGGGCGCCATCTCGCGCGTTCCTGTGCTGGCCAGGGCGTGCACGACATCTCCGTTTAGCAAAGCGCCGAGTTGCCCGAGGGTCATGTTCCCGACGACGTCTCTTCGACAAGGGTGTCGATCGCAACACGGACGCGGACGGGCAGGTAGGGCGCCTCGGGCCAAAGGGCGCATATGTCCGTGGTCAATGCTGGCGTTCCACCGAACAACGGGACAAGGGAGCCTGTTCGCAGGTTCTCTGCGACAAGCCAGTTTGGCAGCCACGCCAGGCCATAGCCGGCAACTGCGGCGTCGAGTATCGCGCCAAGATCGTCGAGGCGAAGCCGGGTGGGAGGGCTGACCTCGGCGGGTGTGAGCTTTCCGCGCGGAAACCGCCAAATCTGGGTGCGTCCATTCCGCGTGTAGACGATTGCCGTGTGGGCTGACAGTTCCTCGGGAGCAACAGGTGCTCCATGCCGGGCAACATAGGTAGGCGAGGCGCAGACGATCATCTCCTCCTGCGCGATCCGGCGCACCATAAGTCCGGCTCCTTCCCCAATTGGGCCATTGCGGATGCACAGGTCGAACCCGTCGTTGACGAGATCCACGTGGCGGTCGCGGAAATCGAGTTCGAGCTCAAGCGCGGGGTGCGCCTCGGCAAGTCGAAGGAAGATCGGCGCGACCATTAGACGCCCGAACAGCACGGGCATGGAGACGTGCAGCTTGCCGCTCGCGATCGAGTGACCGGATTCGATCAGGGCCTTGCCGATCCGCAATTCGGCCATGGCTCGGTCGCAGCACTCAAAGAAGACCTGACCCTCGGCGGTCAGGCCGAGGCTGCGGGTCGTGCGCTGGAACAGCCGCGTGCCGAGCCGCTGTTCCAATCGCGCCACCGCCTTGCTGATTGCTGAGCGGGACAGGTTGGCCCGCTTCGCCGCAGCGGAAAACCCGCCGGTCTCCACGACTGCGACAAACGCCGGAACATCGTCGAAGCTGTCGATCATGTATGATTGTAGCACGTCAGGCGACAGAGATGCGAGAAACAGTCGCTACCCGTGTCTCCCGGGACGCACCAACTCTGCCATGGGAAGCTTAGGAGGTGTTTAATGCCAATCCGTTGCGACATGATGGCTATCGCGGCAGGCGCCTTCTTGTCGCTTCAGCCAGCGTGGGCGGACAGCGCCGCGCAGCCGCTACCGCCGGTCGATGCGGGGTCGCGCATGATGGCGATTGGTCCGGAGAACGGCGACTTGGCCAAGCGCGTGGGCGCGTGGACGGTGACCGAGACGGTCTGGGACGCGCCCGGCGCTCCGCCTAAGGTCACAAAGGGGCTGATCGCCGAGCGGCGGATGGTTGGGTCGATGATCCAGGAGATCCTGCGCGACCCGGCCGATGCTAAGAACACCGTGCTCCGGATGGACTATCTATCGTTCAATCGCGTCGAGGGCCGCTGGGAATATGTATCGATGGACACCCGCGCCGCGGTCGGGATCATGACCGCGCAGAGCATCGGTCGGGGTCGGGCCGCGCAAATCGAGGTGGTCTTCCAACCATTTGCTTTGCCCGGGGCCGGACAAGACGTCTCCGGTCAAATGCTCAGGATGCGCGAAGAGATCATCAACGTCGCGGCGGATCACGACGTGAAGGACCAATACTTCACGCTTGCTGACGGCACTGGCGCCGAGTGGCTCGCACATCGTTACGATTACGTACTTCGGTAGCAATGTACGCTCCGCCGGCGACTTCTCGCGCTTTGCGCGCGGATGCCTATAAATTCGTCGCCGAACTAACGCGAAATCTTCGAACCATTAAGCAAAGGAATCAATCATGCGTGCCTATGAACTGAAATCTGGGGACGGCATCAACGGCCTCACCCGGATCGACCGTGCCAGCACAATGCTGGAGGACCTGGTCCGCTTCATCGATACGGCCGGCATCCGCCCGGTCGTCGACCGCCGCTTCGCCTTCGACGACGCAGTCGCGGCATACCGATACATGCAGTCGGACGGGCATTTCGGGAAGGTCGTGATCGACATAGACGGAGCACGGCGGTCGTGACCAGCATCCTGTCGCGCCGCACGTTCTCGGCGGTCGCAGCAATGGCGCTGATGAGAGTGTCATCGACGCCTGCGTCAGCTCAGGTAATAGACCCGCGACCTCCGACCGTTGATACAACGAACCCGAAAGAGATCGCCGAGGGTGTTTGGGTTGTTCCTGACCATCGGATTTGGCTCGTTCCCAACATTGGGATCATCCTAGGACGGGATGCGGTCCTTGTGATCGACGCCGGGCTCGGACCCGCCAACGGCGAGAGGGTGCTTGATCTCGCGCGTAGGCTGGCCGGCTCTCGCCGGCTGATCCTGACGCTGACCCATTTCCATCCCGAACACGGCTACGGTGCGCAGGTATTCCGCCCGGACGCGACCATCATTTACAATCGCTCACAACGAGACGAGCTGTCTGAAAAGGGCGCTCGATACATCGAGCTGTTCCGCCGAACGCAGAGCCAGGCTGCCGGCGCTGCCCTTGACGGCACTCGGATCGTGATGCCCCACTTCGCCTACGAGGGGTCGAGAGCGGAGATCGACCTTGGCGGACGTTTGGTGGAGCTGCACGCTCGGGGCACCGCTCACACTCGCGGTGATCAGGTCGTCTTCCTGCCAAAGGAGCGCATTCTCTTTGGAGGAGACCTGATCGAAGAGCGAATGTTTCCGATCTTTCCCTGGTTTCCGCCGTCCGACACGGATGTGGACGCGGTACAGTGGGTGAACGTCCTGAAAGGCTTCAAGCGGCTAGATCCGTCCCTGGTCATCCCGGGACATGGCGATCCCGGGACCGTCGCCATCGCCCTCGATCTTGCCTCTCAAATCGAAGAGGCCGAGCGGCAGGTTAAGGCGCTGCGTGGAGCAGGCAAGTCGCCCGATGCAATCGTCCGGGAAGCCAAGCAGGCCATTATGGCCGCAGACCCAACCTGGGAGCACCCTGGCCTGATCGACTGGCAAGTTAACTATTTCGCGGCTCAGCCGGCATGACCAGATGCCCCGCCAAGACGGACAGTCGGGAAGTAATCGCCTCTTACGAGGCGATGAACGGCCACCAAACCGGCGATCCCGACCGCGCCGCCGCCGCGATCCCTGCGCTCGTTGACGCCGCCGATCCGCCCCGACATCTGCTTCTTGGTTCGGACGCGCTGGGTCGTGCACGTGATCGGATCTATGCCGTCACCACCGAAATGGATCTCTGGGAAGCCGTGACCAGTTTGACCGACGCTGAGAGGGAGACCGTCGATGCGCGTTAGAGGCTTATTTCCGCTGTTGGCTGCCGCGCTGCTCACGGGCCTGTCGGCCGCGAGCTTTGCGGCCGACACGCCTGTGCCGGTGGCCGGAGCGAGCAGCCGGATTGACGCGATCAGGCAGCGCGGCACGCTTAGGGTCGCGGTTCTCGATGAATACCCATGGCTGAAGCAGGACCCGCCGGGTAGCGCGGAGCCTTTCCAGGGGCCCGCATGGCGGCTGGCCAGGGAATACGCCAAGCGGCTTGGTGTCCGGCTCGAGACTGTGCCGGTCGATTTCGATAGCAAGGTTGCGGTCCTGTCGAGCGACCAGGTCGACATCACCATCGCGCCATTGCTGGTGACGCCCGCACGACAGAACGACGTCGATCTAGTCGTCTATTCGGTATCCGCCCAATGCCTGTTCGGGCGGGCCGACAACCCGAAGCTGGCTTCCGTCACTCGTATCGATCAACTGAATCGGCCCGACATCACCGTCGCGTACAACGTCGGCAGCCCGCAGGGCGCTTGGATATTGAAGCGCCTTCCAAAAGCGGCGCACGTCGGCGTGACGGGAAATCTCGCTAACGTTCCTGTTGCCGAGATCGTAGCGCAAAAGGCTGATGTCAGCACGATCGACGCGTTCTTCTTCGCGGGCCTCCAGAAGAAGACACCAGGGCTGGTCAGCATACCGAAAGGCGCCGCCTGCGTCGCCAGCCGCGAGCTACCGATTCCCATCGGCATGGCGGTGAGCAAGCAGCAGCCGGCCTTCATCGCATGGCTGCGTGCTGTCGCCCGGGAGATCAAACCTCAGGTAGACGGGGAAGAGGCGCGAGTCGAACGGCTGGGAAGTTGACGAGCCGTTATGAGCGACGCAGGGACGACTTCGCACTGCCTGCAAGATGACTCTCCCTCGATCGAGCCTGTAAATAAGCGCCGAACCGGGTCTCTCTTGAAAAGTGGTTGCAAGAGGCTGATTTGACGGTGATAGATGCCCTACAGGCGTTGGCTGGCCCACCGTTGCGCCTATGTGCGCCGGTCTTGAGCATGGACATACGGCTGGATGGCCGGGCCGCACTGGTGACAGGCGGCAGCACGGGCCTGGCCCTGGCGGTCGTAGTCCGCATGGCCGCCATCGGGGCGGACGCCTCGGTCCTGGTACGCCGGCCTGCCCTGCTGAATGAGGCGTGGCGCACGGTCGAGGCGGTCGCCAAGGGCCGGGTCCTGGCTGTGGCGTGCGAGGTGTCGCGGGCCGACGAGGTTGAACGCGCCCACGGCCAGGTGATGCAGGCGTTCGGACGGAACGAAATCCTGATAAACAACGCCAGTGCCTCGCGCGCGGGCGCGTTCACGACCGTGACGGACGCAGACTGGCAGGCCGACCTCGACCTGAAGCTGTTCGCCGCTATCCGCCTCAGCCGGCTGGTGTGGCCCGCGATGGCCGAAGCCCGGTGGAGCCGCATCATCAACGTCCTGAACACCCTGGCGAAGGCGCGGCGGGCTGGTTCCGCCCCCACCTCGGTGACGCGCGCGGCCGGCATGGCGCTGACGAAGGTGCTGGCCGGCGAGGGCGCCGCGCACGGCATCCTGGTGAACGCGCTGCATGTCGGGTTGATCGAGAGCGACCGATGGGTCCGCCGGCACGCCGCGAGCGGCAGCACCGCGCCCTACGCCGCCTTCCTGGGCAGCATGGCAGAAGGCATCCCGCTGGGCCGGGTGGGTACACCGGAGGAGGTCGCCAACGTTGCGTGCTTCCTGGCGTCCGACCTCGCCAGCTACGTGACGGGCACCGCGATCTACGTTGACGGCAACCTGTGCCCCGTCCTTTGATACTATCGGAGGCGATCATGAACCTGATCCCGGAACTGAGCCGTCGGCAGCTGCTGGAAGCAACCGCAGCCGGTGCCCTAGCTGGAGCCGTCCCACGGGAGGGTCACGCGCAGACCGTCCCGTATTCACCGCTGCGCCTGCAGGTGAACGGCCAGGAGCACGCGCTGGACGTCGATCCACGGACCACGCTGCTCGATGCCCTCCGGGAGCATCTCGGGCTAACAGGCTCCAAGAAGGGATGCGACCACGGCCAGTGCGGCGCGTGCACGGTGATCGTGGAGGGGCGACGGATCAACAGCTGCCTGACGCTGGCGGTCATGCACGAGGGCGACGCCATTACCACCATCGAGGGGCTCGCACGGGACGGCCGGCTGCATCCGATGCAGGCCGCGTTCATCGCCCAGGATGGTTTCCAGTGCGGCTACTGCACGCCGGGCCAGATCTGCTCCTCGATCGCCATGCTGGAGGAGGCGGCGCGTGGCGCACCCAGCCATGTGACCGCCGACCTGGCCGCTGACAACGTCCCGCTGACGAACGAGGAAATCCGCGAGCGGATGAGCGGCAACATATGCCGCTGCGCCGCCTATCCCAACATCGTGGCCGCCATCCGGACTGTGGCCGACTGGAGCCGCGCATGACACCCTTCAGCTACGAGCGGGCGACGGATGCGCGGGCCGCCACGGCCGCGGTCGCAGCACGGACCGGCGCCCGATTCATCGCGGGCGGGACCAACCTGCTCGACCTGATGAAGCTAGGGATCGAACGGCCCGAGCACCTAGTGGACGTGTCTCGCCTGCCGTTGTCGGCCATTGAGGACACAGCGGAAAGCGGGCTGCGTATCGGCGCCCAGGTGCGCAACGCGGATCTTGCGGCCGACCCGCGCGTGCGCCGTGGCTACCCGGTCCTGTCACGGGCGCTGCTGTCCGGCGCGTCGGCACAGCTTCGCAACAAGGCATCGACCGGCGGCAACCTCCTGCAGCGCACCCGCTGCTTCTACTTCACCGACCCCGCCATGCCCTGTAACAAGCGCAACCCAGGCTCCGGCTGCGCCGCGCTCGGCGGCTTCAACCGCATACATGCGATCCTGGGGACCAGCGAGGCCTGCATCGCCACCCACCCGTCCGATATGGCCGTCGCGCTGCGCGTGCTGGACGCCAGGGTCGAAACGCTGGCCGCGAACGGGGCATCACGGACGATCGGCATCGCCGACCTGCACCGCCTACCCGGCGACACGCCCGAAGTCGAGACGTCTCTGGCCCGGGACGAGATGATCACGGCCGTCACGCTGCCGCCTCCGCCGCCCGGCCGGCAGGTCTATCGGAAAGTCCGTGACCGCGCGTCGTACGCTTTCGCGCTCGTCTCGGTCGCTGCCATCGTCGAGATGAACGGGTCCCAGGTGCGGTCGGCCCGCCTCGCGCTGGGAGGCGTCGCGGCCAAACCCTGGCGGGTGGCCGGCGCCGAGGCACTGCTAGCTGGACAGCATGCCAATGTTCACGCGTTCGGGGCCGCCGCGGACGCGGCGCTGGCCGGCGCCCGGGGTTATGGGCACAACGACTTCAAGCGCGAACTCGCACGCCGGACCATCCTGCGCACGCTGGCCGATGCTGCCGGAACCGAAAGGGGGACGCCATGAGCATGACGCCAATCGTCGGCCAGCCGATTGACCGGGTGGACGGCCGCCTAAAGGTCACGGGCGCCGCGACCTACGCTTACGAGTTCCGGCCGTCCCGCGACGCCGCCTGTGGCTTCATCGTGCCGGCGACCATCGCCAAGGGACGGATTGTCGCAATCGACACCCGAAACGCCGAGCGTTCGTCGGGCGTGCTGCTGGTCATGACGCACCGCAATGCGCCAAAGCAACAAGAATTCGGCCCGTCGCGCCCGGCGAGGGACTTCCCGGCCAAGTTCGCGCGCGCCCGGCCCTTCCTCGGCGACGACCGCGTCCGCCATTGGGGCGAACCGGTGGCCTTCGTGGTGGCCGAAACGTTCGAGGCGGCGCGCTACGCCGCCATGCTGGTCCGCATCGAATACCACGCCGAGCCCCACCGGACGGACTTCGAGGCCGACCTCGACCGGGCATACGCCCCGGCGACGATCTTCGGTAATCGGCCGACGGACACGGCCATGGGAGATTTCGACGCGGCCTTCGCTGCCGCGCCTGTGACCGTTGCCAGCACCTACCGGATGCCCAATCAGGTCCATAACGCAATGGAGCCGCACGCCGCCCTTGCCGAGTGGGACGGCGCTGAACTGACAGTGCACACCTCGACGCAGACCGTTGGCGACACGCGCGCCGCCATCGCCGCAACGTTGCAACTTCCGGTCGAGGCCGTGTGGGTCATCAGCTCCTTTGTGGGCGGTGGCTTCGGCGGCAAGCTCGGCGTGCGGGCGGAGACGATCCTCGCCGCCCTGGCCGCGCGGGCGCTGGGCCGGCCGGTGAAGGCCGCGCAGACCCGCCAGCAGGTGTTCCATACCGTGGGCCATCGCCCGGGCTGCGTGCAGGTCGTGAAGCTCGCAGCCACGCGCGACGGCCGGCTGACCGGCATCTCGCATGAGGTGACGACGCAATCCGCGGTCATGGAGGAATTCCCTGAGCAGACCGCGGTGCCGACCCGCACGCTGTATGCCGCCCCCAACCGCGTGACCCGGCACCGCCTGGTGGCGCTGGACATGCAGGGGGGCGAGCCGATGCGGGCGCCGGGCGAGGCGCCCGGGCTGCTGGCGCTGGAGACGGCGATGGACGAGCTGGCAACGGTTCTGGACATGGATCCCGTCGAACTCCGCATCCTGAACGAGCCGGCGCTCGACCTGGAGCGGCAGGTGCCGTTCTCGTCACGCAATCTGGTGCGGTGCCTGCGCGAGGGTGCGGCCCGATTCGGCTGGGCACAGCGCTCGCGCGTGCCGGGCCGGCGGCGCGAGGGGCGCTGGCTGGTGGGCTACGGCGTGTCGTCTGCGATCCGCGGAAACTTTATCGCCAAGGCGGCGGCGGCGGCCACGCTGGAGCGGTCTGGCGCGGTCACGGTCCGGACGGACATGACCGATATCGGCACCGGGACGTATACGATCCTGACGCAGATCGCGGCCGACGCGCTGGGGCTGCCGACCGACCGCGTCACGGTCCAGCTCGGCGACAGCCGGTTCCCGCTGTCGCCCGGCTCCGGTGGGTCCTGGGGTGCGGCCAGTGCGGGGTCGGCGGTGCGGGATGCGTGCCTGAAGCTCCGCGCCGCCCTGGACGGCGGGGATGCCGTCGCGGGGCGAGAGGTGCGCGGCGAGGTCGGTGGCATGGCGGACAACCCGGCCTATCGCGCGTTTTCGCAGCACGGCTTCGGCGCCCACTTCGCCGAGGTCGGGGTCGACGCCGATACCGGGGAGGTCCGGTTGCGACGGATGCTGGGCGCCTTCGCGGTTGGCAACGTGCTGAACCCGAAGACGGCGCGCTCGCAGTTGATCGGCGGGATGATCTGGGGCGTGTCGTCGGCCCTGCTCGAGGTTGCCGTCGTCGATCCGCGCTTCGGCCATTTCGTCAACCACGACCTGGCCGAATACCACGTCCCGGTCCACGCCGACGTGCCGGACGTGGACGCCTTCTTCGTGCCGGAGGAAGACGACAAGGGCAATGCACTCGGCATCAAGGGAATCGGCGAGCTGGGCATCTGCGGCAGCGCTGCCGCCGTTGGCAACGCGGTCTTCAATGCCACGGGGGTCCGGGTGCGCCGGTTTCCGGTCACGCTGGACCAGATCCTGCCGGGGCTGCCGGATCTGGGCGCCTGACGCGCGTCGGGTGGCTCAGGCAATGCCGGCCAGCCAGCTATGGTCCATGACCAGCACCACGCGCTCGGCATCGCGGCAGCGTCCGTCGAGCAAGTCACGGACGAACAGGGCCCAGTCGCTCCGGCACCGCTGTGGGGTGGCTGCCACATGGCGCCAGCCCGCTAGCGGTTCGCAGGTCATGAACAGGTTTGCGACCCCGTTGCGGGTGTAGACGTGACCATATCGCTCGCCCGCGCGGCTGCCCGGCGCTTGACCGGGGGCAAAGCCAGGACGCGGGGGCAAGGGCTGGCGCGTCTCGCCGATCAGTTGCTTGAAGGTCTCGTCCGTACAGACCACGGGCCGCTTCGGGTCGTAGGGACGGTGATACACCTCCAGCACGTCTTCCATATGGTCGACGAACTCCGCCGACTGTTTGGGCGGAATGCGCCACATCCGCCTCAGGTGCGGCTTGAGAAAGCGTGGTGCATGGGTCGGTCGGTTGGTGCTGAGTAGCTGGGTGGCGTAGGAGATCGCCCTCCCAGACCTTGGATGCCGCCGTTACCGTTTAAGCTGAACCAGGACCGCCGTCACCACATTCCAAGGCAGCGGCGCAAGGTTACGAGCTGGCCGGCCTACGACGCCAGCTTGCGCCAGCGCGGCGACTTGACGGTATGGTTCACCTAGGAAGCGATCGAGGCGTGGACGGCCGAGCCGCGCACGAGCCGCGGTGGCCATGCCTGGTATTCGCCGCTCGCCATTCTGACGGCGCTCACCTCGCGCGCGGTGCTCCGCCTCCCATACCGCCAGGCCGAGGGACTGCTCGGCTCCATCATCAGCCTGCTCGGCCTTGCGTTGCGTGTGCCGGACCACACGACGTTCATGTGGACGGCCCTGGAGAAGCAACGCCTTTCCGTGCTGTCACCCCATTCTCGTGTTCCTTCGCATTCGCTCTGCTTTCCTGACGAAATGCTGCTTGGCATCGGGAGAGGATCCGGTCAGTCGCGCCCTCCTATCCGGCCTGTCGTGCGGCGTGTGCCGCTGGCCATCATGGGTGTGCGCTTGCGTGTCAGGCACCAATCTGAGCAGCGCGCTCAAGGCGCAGCGTCGTGTCCGGTATCGCCTGAACTGTCTTGACCACAGCCTTTCCCATCACGCTGTTCAGCGCTTCCTGCCGGATCAGCCGGGCTCGCGCCCGTTGCCCACCATCCCGCGCCAGGCCGTCACGCCACCGCCTCCGCGGCAGCCGCGACACGCCCCTTCGCGTGGTAGACATCTTTGAGTGTCATCAACGCCCGTGCGATGCGCGCCATCTTGTTCGCCAGTGCCACTGTCACCAGCCTAACGGGACGGCGTTGCAGCAGTCCCTTGGTCCAAACCCCGGCGGCGCTGTTCCATCCTGCGGCTCGATGCACCATCGACGTGGCTCCCAGGACCAGCAGCCTGCGTATCTCCCGGTTGCCCGCCTTGGTGATCCGGCCAAGCCGGGCCTTCCCGCCCGTGGAACGCTGCCGCGGCGCCAGGCCGAGCCATGCGGCAAAGTGCCGGGCACTCAAGGGGGGACCAGGTCGTGTTCCTGCCCAAGGAACGCATCCTCTTCGCCGGCGACCTCATCGAGGAGCGCATGTTCCCGATCTTTCCATGGTTCCCGCCCGCCGACATGGAGGTCGGCGGGATCAAATGGGCCACGTGCTAAACGAGTTCCAGCGCTTCGAGCCAACCACGATCATCCCCGGCCACGGCGACCCGGGTGGGATCGACATCGCCCTCAACCTGGCTTCCCACATCGAAACCGTCCGGCGTGGAGTCAACGCATTGCGGACGAAGGGCATGTCGGCTGATGACATCATCCGCAGCTACAAGCCGGCCATCGTCGCAACGACTCCGAACTGGGAGCATGCGTTCCTGATCGATGGCGAGATCCGCTACTTGGCCGCTCAGCAGGCCTGACGCGCCGCTTTGCGACCGCAAGCCAAGCGCTGGATCTGGTGGATGTGGGCCGGAGCTCTTGACGCCCATCGTCGCGACCTTGAGCAAGGCTTTGCGCCTGGCGCTCAATCACTAGATCTATTCGGGTCAGTGGAATTGCCACCGCTTTTATGCAGGTCGATTAACGACTGGCCGGAAACGACCACCTGCCGATGAAACATTCGTTTCTAATCACAGCTCATCGTGTCCGGCAATCAGCCCGTCCAAGGCCCACGCACCGCCGCCTGCGGCCGCGAGGAACAGGAAGATGAAGCAGAACAGGACCGCGGACTCGGCGCTAAGCCGATGCGGCCCCCGTCGATCGCCCTCAACTTTCCTCGCATGACAACTCCGTGCCTAGCTAGGACTGGAACATCATGGGCGGGCTTTCGGGAGGGCAATAATCGCTAAGGGCTCATCCGAAGATAACTGCTTTGACCTGGGATGCGTTCGTTTCGGTTGGGTGGATCGTATAGTTCCATTCGCCGTGGAACGCGTCTCGGGAAATATGAAGACGATCCATCTCA
>JAABUL010007222.1_pt1 | contig 12140 bp, 12 predicted proteins | sample 5559151 | NCBI WGS metagenome assembly JAABUL01 (sample SAMN10711876, study PRJNA513368) | rock metagenome | isolation source: Antarctica rocks | place: Antarctica: Victoria Land, Pudding Butte sud | reverse complement strand
CCCTCATTCGTCGCACCGGCACCAGCGAAATCGCCGCCTTCCGGCAGCATCTGCGCTCCCGTCCCACCAAGGCTCTGCGCTTCCTTGTCCCCAGGACCCGCTCTGCCTGACTTTTCACAGACCCTGGGGCCGGCCTTGGCGGGCACGACGATCTGGAGGGTGGCGGCAAGGGCGTCGAGGGCGGCCTTGGGGCCGAAGGCGACGTCGTGGGGCTCGAGCAAGCCACCGATATGCCAGCGCACTGTGTCGCCGGCGTAGACCTGGATGACCTGCGGGTTGAAGACGTTGGCGGCATAGTCATCGTCGCCGTAGCCGGCGGTGACGTCGTAGGCGCGGGCGGCGGTGGGCAAGCTGGTCCGTAGCGGGGCCGCGTAAGCCAGGGCGACACCGCTCGCGCCTACCAGAAGTGCGGCGACGAGGCGGGGCAATCTGTTGCGCATCATGGGTTGTTATCCTTTCCTGGCGACCGGTTCATAGCGCGCTTGCGCTTCGTACAACGCGTAGTCAGACATCATCGTGCTCCTTGTGGTAACCATCCCTGATCGGCGCCTCCAGGTGGGAACCGGTCTCTGTCTCCATTCTGACCCAGATCGTGTCGGGGCGCAAGGTGCGCCGCCTACTCAGCGCCTACGCAATGCCTACTCATCCGGGACATGCGACTCCGGCGTCCGCGCCAAACTTGTGGTATCATGCCCACGGAGAACGGCCGTACTCCGCCGCCATGACACACCGACCGAGGCGTCCGGACCCCTATATGAGCGCGGAAACAGACCCTACACCATTCGGACAACTGCTGCGCCGCCACCGGCAGGCGGCGGCCCTGTCGCAGCAGGCGCTAGCGGAACGCGCGCGCCTGAGCGTGCAGGCGATCGGCCAGTTGGAGCGCGGGGACCGGCGTGCCCCGCGCCTGGAAACGGTCCGCCTGCTGGCCGCGGCGCTCCATCTGGACGCGGCGGCGCGGACAGGGTTGATCGCGGCGGCGCGACCGGACACGGGCGGCTCGGCGCCCGGCGTGGCTGTCCTGGAGCCACGCGCAGGGCCACCCACCACCCTGCCTGTGCCCCTCACGCCGTTGATCGGACGTGAGCGCGAGGAGGCGATGGTCGCGCGTCTGCTGCGGCGAGAGGAGGTGCGCCTGCTCACGTTGACCGGGACGGGGGGCGTCGGCAAAACCCACCTGGCCCTGCAGGCCGCCGCCACGCTGAGGTCGGCGTTCCCCGACGGGGTCGTCTTCGTCAACCTGGCGCCCCTGCGCGACCCCGACCTGGTGCTGCCGACGATCGCTCAGGCGCTCGGCGTGATTGAGGCGGGCGGCCAATCCCTGCGCATGCGTGTGCCGGCGTTTCTGGCCTCCAAGCGGGCGCTCCTGCTGCTGGACAACTACGAGCAAGTCGTCGTGGCGGCGCCGGTAGTGGCCGACCTGCTGGCGAGCTGCCCGTACCTCACGGTGCTGGCGACGAGTCGGGCGCCCCTGCATGTACGCGGGGAGCACGAGGTGGCCGTACCGCCGCTGGCTGTTCCCGATCTGGCGCGCCTACCTGACCCTACTTCCCTGGCGGGGGTCGCCGCGGTGGCGCTCTTTGTCGCCCGTGCGCGGGAGGTCAAGACCGACTTCGCCGTGAGCGTGTCGAACGGCGCGGCGGTGGCGGAGATCTGTGCTCGCCTGGACGGGTTGCCCCTGGCCATCGAGTTGGCGGCGGCGCGAGTCAAGCTGTTCCCCCCGCCCGCGTTGCTGCGCCGCCTCGCGCATCACCGCCTGGAGCTGCTCGTAGGCGGGGCGCGCGACCTGCCGGAGCGCCAGCGCACGCTGCGGGCGACCATAGACTGGAGCTACAGCCTCCTGCAGGCCGACGAGCAAGCGTTATTCGCACGGCTAAGTGTGTTCATGGGCGGGGGCACGCTGGAGGCGATCGAGGCGATCTGTAACCCGCAGGGGACACTGGACGTGCCGGCGGGGGTGGAGGCGCTGGTCGGCCTCAGTCTGCTGCAGCAGACTGAGATGGATGACGAGGGGCGCTTTGGGATGCTGGAGACGATCCAGGAGTACGCCGCGGAGCGACGGGAGGCGCGGGGCGAGGGCGAGGTCGTGCAACGGGCGCATGCGCGGTACTATCTGGGGCTAGCGGAGGAGGCACAGCCGTGGTTGGCCGGCCCGCGGCAGGTAGCCTGGCTGGCGCGGCTGGAATGGGAGTTCGACAACCTGCGCGCTGCCCTCGGATGGCTGCTCGACCGTGGTGAGGTGGAGCAAGAGTTGCATCTGGCTGGGACGCTCTTGGGATTCTGGCACGCGCGCTGCCACTTCGGGGAAGGGCGGCGCTGGCTCGAGGCTGGCTTGGCACGGAAGGAGAGGGTCGGCGTCGGGGTGCGCATGACGGCCTTGCAGGCTGAGGGCGCTTTGACGATGATCCAGGGAGATCAGGCCCATACGATGGCCTTGATGGAGGAGCTACTCCCATTGACCCGCGCGCATGGTGATCCGCTCCGGACGGGACGGGCCCTGACCATCCTGGGGATGACGGCCGTGCAGCGTGGTGCCCATGTCGAGGCCGCGCGCTATCTGGAGGAGAGTCTATCCATTGCCCGCGCCCAGGACAGTCCCTTCGACCTGGCCCAGGCGCTCTACAACTTTGGTCTCGCCAAGAGTGAGGCCGGCTTCTACGCGGAGGCTTTCACGCTCATTGAGGAAGCGCACGGCATGTTCGACGAGTTGGGGCACACCTTCTGGCGCATGAATGCGGTCGGCGCGCTGGGGTACATCCGCCTGCTACAGGCGAACCACGGGCGCGCCCATGCGCTACTCGTAGAGTCCGTGGCGCTGGCGCGGCAACTGCAAGACAAGGCGAACATTGCCGCTGGCCTGGAAGGACTGGCGGCACTCGCCGGCGCGGAAGGTCGGGGACAGCACGCGGCCTGCCTCTTCGCTACGGCCCAATGCTTGCGTGAGGAGATCGGGGGCCGTCTCATGTCGCTGCGCAACCGCACCATGATCGAGCACGCCGTTAGCGCCACGCGGGAACTACTGGGGGAGGACGCATGGCGCATCGCCTGGGACGCGGGTCAGGCGATGACGGCGGACCAAGCTATCGACGCCGCTGTGACGGGCACGTGAGCGAGCGGTGACGCGCCGGAAGACGATGCAACCCTGTGCGGGCGGCATGATACCATGAGTCCGGCGCGGATGGCGGGCCGTGCACGCGCGATGAGTAGGCGGCGAATAGGTATTGAGTGAGCGCTGCACCTCGCGCGCGGACACGGCGCGCGCCACACTGAAGACATGGACGGACGCCATGCACGGCGTCGCCAGAGACAGCGACGGAGGTCAGACATGATAGCGCGCCATGAGGTATGACTATCACGCGGGCTACAAACTCAGCCAAACGGCCCGTCCCCGATCAAGGATGCTAGCACTATCCCATGGTAGGATAGCCCTGCCGCCGTATCATCGCGGCAGGAGTGCCGTTTCGGCTACTCCTACTATCACGGGAGCCGGCCGCGCGGCCAGTCCCCGGCCTACCGATGGAGGGCTACGGAAATGAGCGAGCCGGCGACACCTACAGGGGCGATCCCCTACGCGCTCGGCCCCGGTGAGGGGACCGCGATCTGGTTCCTCGGGACATTGATGACGCTCAAGGCGACGGGCGACACGACCCGCCACGCCTTCGGACTCATCGAGCAAGTCTTACCGGCGGGGTTTGCCCCCCCGCCCCACGTCCATCATGGCGAGGATGAGGCGTTCTACATCCTGGAGGGCCACCTCACCTTCACCTGCGGCGAACGCATGTGGGAGGCGCCGGCGGGGACATTCGTTTTCCTGCCGCGCGGCATTGTCCATGGCTTCCGCGTGGCAGCCGACCAACCGGCCCGTCTGCTCCAATTCAACACGCCGGCGGGCGTCGAGCGGATGTTCCTCGAGGCGGGCGAGCCAGCACGGGAGCGCGCGCTACCACCGGCGGGGGCGCCGGAGGTAGGCAAATTGCTGGCGCTGACGGCGCGCTATAACGTCGAGATCGCGGGACCGCAGCCTCCGCGGATATCATGAAGAAGCGTCGCCTCTAGCCCAGGGTCAGCCGGCGCGAGCAGATCGGTGAGGTAGCGGTCGACGGCGCTCCATTGCTCCTGAGCCATAGATCCTCCTTAATGGCGATATACGTAGGCCCCTACACGAATGTCATGGGCGGGATGGTTAACGTGGCGCGCACGCGCTATGTTTGCCACATAGTGCGGCGACGAGCTTGCATACTCAAGATAATGGCCGACTAATAATTAAGGGGCCGTGCAGAAATAACCACTCCAACTTTTCGCCTCGTTCACGCCTACAGTGGACGGGGAGTTGACTACTTTATTTCTGCGCGGGCCCTAAGCCGAACTCGTCGTCCTCGGCCAGGAAGATGCCGTAGTCTCCAGCGGGTAACACGGGGGCTTTCCACTGGTCCCAGTCCAAGAGATCGACGGCGTCATCCCAGGCGTGCAGCCAGAACCAGTAGGGCGGATGCTGCCAGTCCAGCACACAGAGGCGCTGGTCGGGCCGCTACCCCACGGGGTCGAGGATCACCACGGGGATATCACGCGGCGTCTTCGTCTGGTAGGCATCGTAGGCTGGCCAGATCCGCGCCATCTGCTGCCACAGGCGCGGCTTCTCCTCAGGGCTGGCGGTCCGCGCCTGCGCACGAAAACGCGTGGCCCCGACCTGCACCTCCGGCTGTGCACATAGGTTGCCATACCACAGCGGGTGCTCCGCGGCCCCGCCCTTGGAGGCCACGACGAGATATCGGTCGCCGTCCCGGCCGTAGATCAATGCCGTGCGGCGCGGTTGGGCTGAGCGCCGTCCAATGGTCGTCAAGAGTAGCGTGGGGACGCCATGCCACAGGTGTCCCTCCGCGCCGTCGGTCGCGACGTACTGCCGCGTATGCTCCGCGACCCAATCCACTGGGCTATCGACCGGCTCCTGCGTGTGTGTCATCTGTCATCCCTTTCGCTACACATGGCGTGCCTGACGTGCTGTAGGGCAGCAGGACGCGTGCCATGAGGCCAGGCGCTATTCGTATAGGCATCGAGGGACACGAGCGTATAGGGGGCGCCCGTGAAAACCAGGGTCAGCGTATCGGCCACCACGAAGAAGGAGGGGGGAGCGCGATCCAGGCCGAGGCGATCATCAATCTCGTCCGCAAGCGTGCGCGGCGCTGATAGGTCGGTCGCGACGGCGTCCGCTTCATACAAGAGCGCGTACTCTGCTCGACGATAGACGGCGTGGCCCAAACGGCCGAGAGGGCCGCTGTCGATCTAATCACCAACGGCCCGTAGGCCTGAGGCAAGAGATGTAGATGTAAGCGTTGGGACCCTGGCGGAAATGACGACCAAGCCCCGAACCGTTACATGGTAGGCGCATTATCTGACATGGCGCAATATCGACTATGTCTACGGAAACCGCTTCAGGGCGTGGACCACGTCTGCGATCCAGGCCGGGAGATAGGTTTGATCGGCGGAGATCGTGAACGCGAAGCGCACGTCCGAGGTCCAATCCTCGAGCACGACCGCGACCCGGAGGTGGCCGGTCTGTAACAAGTCGAAGGTGAGCGAGACCATATTGTTCGGTTGCCACTGCGACTGATGGAGCTGGCCGACGTGCTGGTCGAGGTCCATCAATCGCTGCTGTAAGGTGCTCAAATCGGATAAGTCAAGGATGGTTCTCACCTCACCATGGAACGGCCCCGCGTCTGCCATGAGCGTGGTCGTGATGTCCCAGTAGGTCCAAGGCTCGTCGGCGTGCAGTGTGAACAGTACCTGTGCATCGCCGCCGGAGAAGCGAATGGTCGGACGTTCGTCTATCATGCTGTAATTCTATACGGGGCTGATACTGGATCGATTCGGAAATGTGCGCGGCGCCCCGATAGATTACACGATGATTCCTGGTGGTCCAAGGTCCGGATCAGCCTCCTCGCCCCCCGTGTATCAGTTGCCCCATTGTTTCATACAGATTGTAGTTCACCAAGGGGTCACCACAACATGACGTACAATGTACTCGTGTAACACTTAGGGCCTTGAAAGAGAAGTCAAGGTACGCTTGCCTTGGACCTGTCTTGCAACGATCACCGTACCGGGAGGCAGCTAGTGGATTCGCGCCCCGTTGACATGCCTACGATGAACGTCGACATCGACGAATCTCTCGTCCGCCGGCTGGTCGCCGCACAGTTCCCCCCATGGGCCGACCTGCTGATCCTGCCCGCCGTGCCGCAAGGGTGGGACAACCGGACCTTCCGCTTGGGCGGGGGCCTGAGTGTACGCTTGCCGAGCGCCGCCGGGTACGTGCCGCAGGTCGAGAAAGAGCGCCACTATGCGCCGCGCCTGGCGCCGCTGCTGCCGCTGCCCATCCCCGTCCCGCTTGCGCAGGGCGCGCCCGGCGAGGGCTACCCCTTCCCCTGGTCGGTCTACCAGTGGCTCCCCGGCGAGACCGCCGCCACCGCGCGCATCGACGACCTGAGCGCGTTCGCGACGACGCTGGCGCATTTCCTCGCCGCCTTGCAGCGCATCGATCCCGCGGGCGGGCCGCCGCCCGGACCGCACAACTTCTTCCGCGGCGGTCCCGTCGCGACCTATGACGCCGACACCCGGCGTGCCATCGAGGCCTTGTGCGGCGAGATCGACGCCGCGGCCGCGACCGCCGTGTGGGACGCGGCCCTCGCGGCGCCGTGGCCGGGCCCGCCCGTCTGGTTCCACGGCGACGGCGCCGTGGGCAACCTCCTGGTCCGCGACGGTCGGCTGAGCGCCGTAATCGACTGGGGATGTGCGGGGGTGGGCGACCCCGCCTGCGACCTGGTGATCGCGTGGACGTTCCTGTCAGGCGAGAGCCGGGAAGCGTTCCGTGCGGCCCTCCCGCTCGATCGGGCGACCTGGGCGCGGGCGCGCGGCTGGGCGCTGTGGAAGGCCCTCATCATTGTCGCCGGGCACGCCGACACGACCGCGCCGGAAGCGGCGCGGTCCCGACAGATCATCGGCGACGTGCTGGCCGAACATCACGGTAGCAGCCACTAAGGAGTCGCCAAGGAATAACTTCCCGCCGCTGTCGGGCAAAGCGGCTATGAGCCTGCGCCCAAAAACGGGAAGTAATTGTTTAACGAGCCCTAAAGGTCGAGCGCGAGGCTACGGGTGACCGACTCCAGCACGGCCTTGCCCGCGGCGTAAGCGGTGACGGGCGGCAAGAGCTTGCGGACGACAGCGGTGGAGATGTTGACGACCGCCCCGCCGCCATCGGCGAGGCCGGCGGGGAACCGCAGGCTACGACCTCCGGGAGCGCGTACCCATACCCATCCGCGCGAACACGACCCATTGCCCGACGCCCACCACGTTACCCCGGCGCTCGGGCTTGACCGCGTCGCCGTCGCCGCAGGGTCGGGCGGCGGCCTGATCGCCCGCGTCCGCGACTTGCCAAAGGCATCCGACCCGGCAGATCCGGGAGCCCCGATCAGATACGGTTTATCTCTGTATGTGTCGTCAGCGTGGACAACACTCCATGCGCGGCGGATCGCGCGCCCGTCATCGCGCGTACCATCGTGGTCCGGTCTTGTACCACCCGCACTTGATCGCCGGATGCCAATCCGATGGACAGGGTACTGGTCGTGCTGGAGGTCACCAGCACCCGCGCAGTGGGCCGCGCGCCGCCCGGCGGGGCCATCCCCGGCCGCTGTACCCTCACGGCGATCGTGACCTCGGCGACACGCTCCCCGTCGATGACGCCGTACCAGATGAACGTCAGGCGCTCCGTGTCGGGGATCACGAGTGGCCGGACGGTGAAACCACCGAGCGTGAAGACCGCCGACCTGCTCCACCGGTCACCGGGCGACACCGGGCGCGCCGGGAACACGGGGGCGCTCACTGCCCCGCCACCCGCCGTCGGGCGCGCGGCCCGGACGGACGACCGGCCATCGGGGTACAACGCCATGGCGCTCGGCGGCTGGCCCGGTTGTGTCACCACGCTCCGGTGGCCGCCGCTCGTCGTGGTCAGCGTGTGCGGCGATTCGCTGACCACCGCGGTCGCGACGCCAGTGGCCGAGACACGCGTGACGCGCAGCCTCTGGCTGAAGGTCAGCAGCGCCGTCGTCGTCCGCGCGGTGGCGGAGGCGCTGACTATGCGCTCGCGAAAGGCGTAGGCCACGGTCTGGCCCGGCGCATAGCGGTAGCGCAAGAGCACAGCGCCCTGCGTCTGCGCCCCTGCGCGACAGGCGTCGCACGCTGGCCCGTCGATGAGAGGGCAAGCGACCCGACCAAGACACCGACGAACAACACTGATCGTCCCATATGCCGCTCCTTTACCCGGATACAGTGCTCTACATTCCTATGCTGCCAGTATACGTCGCGCCGCACTGTGGCGTCGGTCGGGCGCAATACGGGCATCTGCGCGCCATGATACCCATCACGCTATCGGTACATTATTTCTTCCCACGCAGTTCGTGTGTCATTGTGGCCGAGTCCATTCTTCCGGGTCGATAGTTTATGCCGGTTCCGCTGAGTTGAGGGGCTTACCGTCTGCCGCGATGAGCCACCTCAGCAGCGCCGCGTTCGTCTATGCCTCATCAGATGGTAAACTGTAGCAATTAATGATGGCATAGCCATAGCTGTGCGAGGTGAGGTCGTTGCCGTATATAACGGACCTGGAGATCGATCTGGAGGAGGGTAACAGGGCGCACATAGAGCGCCACGGTATTACCGCCGACGAGGTGTTCCAGGTTCTGGACAATGGCTTGTTTGTCATCATCCGCAACAGGGGTAAGCGCCGCGCTCCATACGTGATGATTGGCCCGACTTATGGCGGCCGTCTGCTCACCGGGCCCATCACTCCGACCGCTGTTGATGGCGTATGGCGGCCAAGTACGGCGTGGGATGCCAAGACTGGAGAGCGGACGATCTATGATAATAATAAGCGATAGCTATTCAGGTAGGAACGTTTATGAACAACAGGGACGCTGACGTTGAGGAAGACATCGAGTCCGAGGATCTCGATCTAGGCGAGGATGTTACCGATCGTTTTGAGGTGAAACGTCCCCTGGGTATCGTGGCGCCGGTCCGTCTGCGCCTCACGCAGGGGGAAATGCGCCAACTGGACGAGATCGCGCGACGGACCGGCACGTCGAGGACGGATGTCGTGCTCGCATCCCTGCGCGCTACCCTCGCTGACGAAGCCATGCCCACAACCCAATCAGGAGCACGGGCGGTCCGTCGATAGGGCATCTACACCTATCCAGGCTGTCGGCGCTCCTATCCGCTCTCGTGGACTTGGCCACATGACACACGAATTGTGCGGAAAGTATTTCTTTCCTAACAACACTAATGTTCGCCAAGCCCCGAACGATAACATCTATCGCCGCATACGCGAGGATGCGTACGGCGTTTCTGACCACGACGGATGAACGATACCGACGACGCCTTACGCGCTCTCGCCGCCATCGTCGTCATCCTTAGGAGCGACACCATGCCTGATGTTCTCGACAGAATCACGGTCAGTCCGCAACAGTGCGGCGGACGTCCTTGTATCCGCGGCATGAGAATCCGGGTCTCAGATATCCTTGACCTCTACGCGGCCGGGTTGACCGGCGATCAGATCCTTGCCGAAATGCCCGATCTTGAGGCGGACGACCTCAGCGCCGCGCTCGTGTATGCCGCGCGGAAGCTTGACCACCCTGTGTTAGTTGCGTGACGATCTGGGTAGATGCGCGACCCTTCGCCATGCTCTTGAACTTCTGGAATCGGGAGAGCGATTGGTTGAGATTAGCTGCTAGCGCCCTCTGCCGCGATGAGCCGCCGCAACCCCACGCACGCGCCGCCCGCGATGACCAGCGCCGTCAGCGGCGACCGCCCCGGCACGCCCGCGACCATGACAAGGCCGCACAGCACGCCCGCGACCCAGGCGTAGGGCAGGCGTATCCGCGCCGCGGTCACTCGCACGAGGCTCACGCCCTGGCACAGCGCCAACAACAGGGTCAGCACAGGGACGAACACGAGGCCGGTCACCGTCGCGGCCGGCGCGCCGGGCACGATGAGCAGCACGACGACGGCGACAAGCATGAGCGCCGCCATGGGCGCGGCGGCGTCGGCCTGCAACAGCCACAGGTTGTCGACCGGCGCGAACTGGCGCAGGAAAAGCTCGTCTATATCAGTGCGGAACGCCTGCAGCAGCCCACGCGGCGGCAGCGCGACGACGAGGAACAGCCAGGCGATCCATGGCTGCGCGAGCCCGTACGCGCCGCCCACCGGCGCGCGGCCTGAGAGCAGCAGGCAGCCGGCGACGACCAACCCGGTATCGCGCGCCAACGGCCACAGCAGCGTGAGATGGCGCGCGTAGGTGAGCGCGGCCCGCGCCGCCGGAGCGCCAGCCCCCGTCCAGGACGCGAGGCGCAGCCGGCGACGGCGCGGCGCGAACCCGGCGCGCGTACGAACCTGGCGCGTGAGGTCACGATCGCGCACGCCCGGCATGCCCAGCGACGCGAGGCGCGCGTAGAGCAGACTCTCGTCGGCCACGACGGTCAGGTTGACCCGCGCGCCCACCCAGCCGAGCGCGAGCAGCGACAGGACGGCCAGCGCCGCGAGCAGCGCCGCCCCCACCCCCGGCTCCCGCCCGCGTATGGCCCCCTCCAGCACGCGCCCCGGCCATAGCACGATCTCTGGAATAACGGCGGCCAGCACGAGCAAGAGCAACGGCGTCAGCCACACGAAGCGGCGCCGCAACCGCGGATAGGCCAGGCGCGCGGCCCCGACCGCCCAGGCCAGCGCCCACGCGAACACTCCGAGGAGCAGCGCTGTCGCCCCAGCGCGCAGCCCCACCGCATCGGCGGCGCCCGCGCCTGTCGCACCCATCAGGGCTACACCGATCAGCGCCGCAACGAGAATGACGAGGGGCAAGCGGACGACCACGACACGCAGGAACCCGGCCAGCACGACGATCGCGCGCGGGAGGGGAGCGCCGGCGACGTAGGCTATGTCGGCGAAGGTGAGCTTGAGCGGACTCGCGCGCAACGCGCCCATCATCAGACCGATCTGTAGCAGGTAGACCAGGCCGGGCAGCGCCACTAGCAGCGGACGGCGCGCCGCGCCCACGAGCAGGCCAATACTGCCCGACGCGCTGGCCAGGGTCAGCCACATCGCGGGCAGCCATAGCGCCGCGAACAGGAGCAGGTAGACGCTGTAGAGGCGCTCAGAGGTCGAGTTGTTGGCGGGATTGACGCCGAATCCGGCCCGCAGCCAGTACCGCGCCACACCGTAGGCCTGGCGCCCGCGCAGCCATAGTACGAGGCGCGCGTCACGCATCGGCGTCGGGGTCGTCCTCGGCCTCGTCGCTCTCGTCCAAGGCCGCGCGCAGCAGGGTATCGAGCGAGAGGTTGTTGATGTCCAGCGCCCCGCGCAGCTCATCCGGCGTGCCCGCGGCGATAAGCTCGCCCTCCTCCATCACGATATAGCGGTCCGGCGTGGCGCCAGGCGGGAGCTGATGGGTACTGAGCAGGATGCCCATACCCCTGTCGCGCGACGCCTCTAACCGCGTCCACACGCGGTCGGCCGAGACGGGGTCGAGCGGCCCGAACGGCTCGTCCAGCAGCAATAGGTCGGGCCCGACGAGCAGCGCCATGCACAGGGCCAGCTTGTAGCGCATACCGCGCGAGTAGGTTAGTGGAAAAGCGTCACGCTGCGCCCACAGGCCGGTGTAGCGCAGTAGGCGCTCACCCTCCTCTTGCCAGCCGCTCTTGCGGTGGGCGTTCGCCACGAACTGGAGGTGCTCCCAGGCGGTCAACTCGTCGTAGAACCGCGGCGTATCGGGGACCAACACGACGTGCTCCCGCACGGCGCGCTCGTCGCGCCGGACATCGCGCCCGCACACGCGGATACCGCCCCCGCTCGACCGTGTCCACGCCGCCAGCAGACGCAGCAGCGTCGACTTACCCGCGCCGTTGCGTCCCACCAATGCCACGAGCTCGCCAGCCCAGACCATCAGCGATACGTCCCGCAGCGCGGGAGACGCGCCATAGGAGTGCGAAACGTCCGTCGCGTCCAGCAGCGGGACATCCAAGTCGGAAGTCGGAAGTCGGAAGTCGGAAGTGGCTGTGCTGGACAGTTCCCCCATTTGGCGGCGCGATAGGGTACTCACTTCCGACTTCCGA
>JAABUL010007220.1_pt1 | contig 12143 bp, 12 predicted proteins | sample 5559151 | NCBI WGS metagenome assembly JAABUL01 (sample SAMN10711876, study PRJNA513368) | rock metagenome | isolation source: Antarctica rocks | place: Antarctica: Victoria Land, Pudding Butte sud | reverse complement strand
CTACTTACCTCGCCGAATCTCTCGACTTTCGAGTTCAAAGAGATGATAGCATCAGCCGAGACAATCGTGAAAGAACTGCTGACTCGACTTGACAAGAAATCCAATGCTCTCAAGGCATCGCTGCAGACATTGAAATGGCCTTTTATCAAGGATGATGTCAAACGTTACGTGGAGCGACTCCATCGCTTGACGTCCTGGTTTGTGCTCGCGACAACGTCTGACAACATGTAAGTGACTATAGTCCTGCAGTCGGATTCCGAGCCTGATCCAACCATAAGGGTGATTTGCCGAAAGTCCTACGCCCAAATCTGCTCCATTGAGAATTCAATGAAGCAGCAAGTGGCGGCGCAGGAGCGCTGGCAGTCAGGTATTCATCTTCCATGTGCGGCGTTATTCTGTCAGTAACCCTGGTCCAGCGGAGGAGAGAAAAGCAGTCACGGAATGGCTTGCTCCCTTCGACCCGGCTCGAATCTATGAGCGCTCACTGGAAGTTTTCCTTGAGGGTACCGGCGAGTGGTTTCTGGATGGAGCCTTCGCAAAATGGCTAGATGGTACCAGTCCTCCTGTTCTTTGGCTCCGCGCAAAACGTAAGCGTCCAGTTCAGAACATGCTACCGAAGGCTTACGCTGAAATGGTTTGGAATTAGCTGGCGCTGGTAAAACGACTCTCCTGTAAGCTTAAAAATTCTTCTGTCGATCAATATCCCCTGGCTGATCTCTCGACAAGAACTGCGGCGGTCAGACGTGCCCGAACAGTTTTGGAAGATAATCACCGAAACCTGCCATTGGCATGCTTCTACTGCTCTTTCTCACATCAAGAAACTCATGACGTACGCACCATCATCGCATCGCTCCTGGCTCAGCTTTGTGAGCATGCTCCAGCCCTATGGGAGGACGTCGATAAGCAATACGTTTCCAGCAAAAGTCAGCGTCGACAAATGCAAAGCAAAATGAGCCTCCAGGAAGGGTACACCATCTTGTCTCAAGGTGGTGTGAAGCTATCGGGAGCATACTTGTTCCTGGACGCAATCAATGAAAGTCAGCAGTCACGCAAAATGCTGAATCTGATCAAGGATCTTCTCCGAAACATACCTTCGGTGCGCATAATAATGTCGAGTACCGAAGAACTAGATAAATCCTTCAAACCCCAGGAAGTTGAGGTCGTTGCCATGGACAGAGGAGGTATATCCCGAGACATTCAAATTTATATCGGGGATTGACTGGAGACTGATCCGCATCTTTCCAACCTTCCGGATTCTTTGAAAGCGAAGATCAGCTCGAAATTGCAGAGCGACAATCATAAAGTGTATGTAGCTTCCAGCACTTGCCGAGGAGAAGCTGATTGTGTCACCAGGTTCAGATAGATACAATGTCAATTGAAGACTTTAACACGGAAAAGAACCCCAAGGAATATTCACATTGCGCTCGCAAATGTTCCCAGAGCACTCGCCGAAACATATCAAGGCATCTTGTCTAGGATACCTTCAGAGGATGCCGAGACCGCCAGGCAGATGCTTTTCTGGGTATCGTCCGCCATAATGCCTATAACTCCGAGAGAATTATGCGAGGCCATAATCATAGACGAGGGAAAGATGGCAATCAACGAAGACGTCCGCTTACTGAACCCAAGAGGTACTCTGGAGCTCTGTAGCAGTCTCATTAGCTACGACCACCGCACCACAACTGTCACGCTAGCACACTCGTCAGTCCTTGATTATCTGAGCTCCAATGACGTTCGAGAGAGCGATGTCAGAAGTTACTACATGGACTCCCAAGACGTCTTTCAGGCTCTCCCTCGACGCTGCATCCATTACCTCATGTTGCCAGCTTTCAGCTCCGGCTGCTGCTCGAACCAGCGCGAGCTTATTCAACGCCTCGACAGCTAGCCTTTGCTCACATACATTGCAGAGACATTATTCGATCATCTGGAGTACGCAGACTTGCGTGATACAGCTTTCAAGGACATTGTCCTTCGCTTCTTCGCCACCCACCGTCTCCCACGCGGCGGCAACTTTGGTGCATGGGTCCAAGCGTTCATTCCTGAGACAACTTACAACATCGAGTCCTCAACCCCACTGTATTACGCTACCCGCTTTGGTCTTGTACGACTGGTCAAGTTGCTTTTGCAAACACAAGGAAACGTCGATCTCGAAAAGCCCGGTGGTGTTTATGGATCCACGCCGCTTCATGTAGCTGCGTGGGCAGGGCGAAGGGAGGTTGTAAAGGAGCTCTTGAGCGCCGGTGCTAATGCGAAAGAGACAAACTTTGATGGCGAGAGTGGACTGTCTTGGGCTATGAGGAATGGGGATCACGTTATTGAACGGATGCTAAAGGATGCAGGAGCAATTTTTGACGACGAACCGGACGAATTCTGGAGCGTAACGGACAGCAAGACCATGAAAAGAATATCTGGAGGTAGTTCATTGCAATTGTAGAAGCACCATCAACTCAATCATCCATGACAGAAGTTCGGGTTAAGCTGTCCCTTGCGACAGCAGGACACGGGTCGGTTCGCGCACACCATGTGTTGGACCAGCTGCAAGGGTATCACTTATTCCATTGTGTCGGCAGTAACGGGTGCAAGTAAATCTAGCAAGAGTCTGAAGAGACTCTCCTATTGGATCCATTGAGTCGCTCAGTGGATTATTATCCTCAAGAGCGCGATACGCTTTGACGGTTTGCCTCTTCTGCAACAGCTGGTCACTGGTTGAACTCTCCATGATGATACCGTTGATAGGTTTTTCGAGAGTGCCAAGAACGACTGAGTGGCGCCGTTGAAAGTGCATCCTGCCGGCGCATGGGATAGAGATTTGAAGAGTGTTGTGAATGTTCTATCATCACCACGTTCTCAGCGCCGCACTGGTAGCTCTACGAGAGGGCCCAACCTTCCTTACATGGTGTCTCCCTTTCTCCGTTTTCTGTCTGCTTCCGCCAATTGCCTCAGTTCTCAGACGTGTCGCGCCAAGCCCCTTCGGGTTGGCGGCTGACAAGCAGCCTTCCAGCTGATGTTAGTCAGCGACTTAGCATGCCGACCCGCTAGGGGCTTGGCAACTTCACTCTGAGAACTGAGGCAATCCGCCAACACAGAAGCCTGTCTGCTTTCGTAAGATCGATGCGCTAATTCTACCAAAATATGAATTCGTGTTACAGCAACGCAAAAGATAATTTTCGATAAGCTCCAGGCTTTGTCATGCAAGCTTCGCATGGAGTACCTTCCTTCAATGATAGCCAATAGCAAGAGCTATCGATGAGCAGGCGAAAGGAGGACTATAAACACGATACATGTTGCGAACCTAATGCTTGTTCTTCATCTCACGACCAGTCCAGAAGAACAAATCTGACCAAGATAACAACCCATCGATGTATAAAGTATACTGTTAGTCATGTCTTGTAACCCGGATAATTGACTCTCAATTATTCAATTTGAATGGCTGTTGTTTGTTGCCAAGTCTTGAAATTACGTAATATTGATTCTCTGGAATCTTAAACCGTTTCTGGAAGGGAACCGGTACGAAGGTGTGAATAACAATCTTCAACAGTGCTTGTCGCATCTCCAACGAGTCGCTTAACACTGTTACTTTATTCGTATTATAAAACAGCTTGGTGGCTGGGAGATCGACTTTTGGGTTCGGATGTTACTTCCGCCGCGCCAATAGGAGGCGATTAACTGTTTCTGCGTTTCTCGAACTACGTCATCGTAGTCGCATTCTTTAACATCACTCGCACTGTTTCTTCTGATTACAAGGCGGCAGCATGGCAACAGTGCAGATAATCTGTCTTCGAGTACGTCTCTCTTAATCTCCAGTGTCCGGCTTTCCAGTTCCCTTGCCTAGCTTAGCCTGCCATCGGACGACTTTTGGACCAAAGGAACCAGCACGGCAAAAGACTTCTTTTGATCAGCAGACAAGTTTTTCATTCGGAAAGATCCTTGGATTGTGGTTTTCCATGGTAGCTCAAGAACTAGCTTTAGCATTGCTGCGAAAATGGCCAATACGGGCCTTGATCAGCCGTTCCGTTTCATGGATCTACCTGCAGAGATTCGTGAACGTGTTTATGAGTTGCTCTTCTTTGGAAACGAAGAAGATCACGGCCCTATACAACCTGCGCATGAGTTGGGACCGCAACCCAAGACTCTCTCCTCGGCACCATCCGCCAAGGCCGAAAGCATGGCACATACTGCCCGTCGACAGATCCATGTGTATGACCATACAGAGGCTGGGGAACAGCGTTCTCTAGCTGCAGCTCCACCACCTTATCAAAATCGAATTTATAGAACCTCAAGGCGCTTTTCGTTAGCAATCTTCCGAGCCAATCACGCACTCCAAGGAGAGTCTGAATCGGTGTTCTATGGTTCAGCTTCCTTCAACTTTATGGGCCCGGGTAAAGGAAGTCTCCGTAGTTGGGAGTGGCTTTCGCAGCTTCCCCGAAGATATCGACGACTTATCCGGCACGTAGAGCACTTCTGCTTCGATTCCACTTCGGCATCGGCCGGGTCGAAGGATTTATCTTACACGCTGTTCGACTGGACACTGTTCATGAAGATTCTTGGCAACGAATGTCCTGCTTTGCAGTGTCTTAGGCTTTGGGTACACTCGGATCAGCAAGAATCCGAATGGCTGGCTGGTGCGAGTGAAACTGATCCATGGATCCAGGCCATCTTGCAACTTAAGAATTTAGAGAACTTGCGGTATTTTGACATGCCAGGAATAAGGCCAGTGGATCTCCAAGACGCGCAATTTTTGCCCATAAATGGCATGGGCCAGGCTGTCAATATTCCCCAACACTCACTAGTCCTCATGGGTTATCTGAGTTGGCATTCTCAAATACAGTCTCGATTGCCTTGGCTTAATTTTGGCAACATCCTCCGGCCAACAAGATCAGAGCCTTCTCTTACTGCAAACATTCTTCCTTGGCTTCGAGTACGTCTGCTGAAGACCGATTGCCAAACCGCGCCAGGAGTCTCGCACCGGGATTCCAATATACCACTTGCTGCACCATCAATGTCGATACTCAAGTTTCCGCCAGCAATCCGAGCTCTTATCTACAGGTATGCAATATTGCCAGCGAATAAGCGAGTCCATCCTTACATCAAATCCTGGTACGACGAAACCACTCGGGCGGCGGTACCCTTGCTTCTAGCTTGCCGAGCAGTCCGTGAAGAAGCCGAGCAGATGCTATATGGACACGGAATATTCACATTTATCGAGGAGACTAGAATCAACGCTACGGGGGCGTTACGGCAGTTTTTCAAGGAGCTGCCACTACGCCTTCGTCTAAAGATACGCTACGTGCTAGTTGATGCCTATTGTAATTGGATAATTGATCCAACTAAGTACTTAACGGAGGAAATGTTCCTTCAACGACTCACCTTGCTACTGTCGCCGATGCAGGTACAAAGTCTCCATATGCGTCCAATTCGGCGTAGGAACACACTAGACTATCTCCTATGGTCGCAAGTTATAGGAAGGATTAAGAACGTGCAGTTAAAGGCTAGGGGCAAAGACGATGTCGAAATCTCGCCTAAGGTTCGCAAATGGTTCGAGGTTGAACGACGCGAGGAATGGCTGAAGATCGAGAACCGTCGCCAGTCGCTACGCAGTGCTCGGAGACCACAGAGGAAGATCATGGGGAAATAATTGTCAGCACTCGTAACTCGCGTTAGAGCATCGGATTTTCTAGTGTTGGAACAAGTACCAACTCACGCAGTTCCTCAAATTTCCTTCCTTGATTATACCACCCGGTCGTTATACTTTGGATCTATGTCAATGTCTCCGGGTATGTTCATTGCAACAATATCAAAACGTTATCAACAGTTATTCTTCGGGTTCTGGTTGGCCTTGGACTTGTCAAGGTACTGATGCTGACTGGATGTCTTTATTACAGCTGTGCTACACCGGCGCTACCATAGAGGTTTGTGGGCCTTTATCTATGGATAATTTAAATGCTGGGGAGGTTGATGGAAAGTCTTGAAATGGATAATGCGAATGACTTCGCTTGGTGATCCAAGAATGGCTAAAACGACGCCGGGATCTTCACTGGTAGCGAATTCCTAGCTGAGTGTGACTTTGGCTTAGCGAGCTCCGACATTTCAATGTACATAAGGTGCAATTGGGCATTGAGAGATAAATGACAAAAGCCACTGTATTCCAGGAAGATGCAACGGTACTTAGTACTTGCGGAATAAGAACTTGAAAGCAATAATGCCGAAGAAGGTTGCGCAAGAGAAGTAAGTGGATTGACTGTTGTAAGCTATCCCTATGATTTGTCGCTGGTTCACTGCACACATAGACCCTAGTTTGAGGTAATTTCAGTAAATCGAAGACCCACAATATTCGGCTTTGGAGTCGAGATCAAGTTTCTCGGTCTTTCGAGACATTAATCGCGGTGCCAGTGGCGAGCAGGAGAAAGCTAATGCATGGATCATTATAAAAGAAAATCTTAGCTCTGGTCTTCGATATATAAGAGTCCGTGACGCAACAAAGAGAGTAAGCAAGCATAGGCAAGTTGAAAAATCGCGCCTCACAACTAGTGCGGCGCGTTAAAGAGATACCGTTTTCTGCCCGTCTCAGGTCTTGGTCCTTCCAACAACATCCATTACATTTCCAGTCTTCAATCTTCTATCGCCACGAAGTATCGATACTGTCAAATCAAAAGACGCTTCTACTCCTACACTACACCAAGATAGGCCAAGGAACAGCGTCATCGCCTAAGCAGAAGCAAAGATGGGTAAGCTCCCACTACCCGATGCGCCTAAGATATTGGAAGAGAAGCCAGAACTGCTAATTGTCTGGGCTTCCGTCAACACATTCTACCGGGCAGTTCTCGAGTCGGAAAGAGGTATGTGACAATCGCGTCGCAGTTCTCTAAGGGAGATGCATTCAACTGATTCCGATATATGCTTTCAAGGTATAAAACACTATGGAGGCTGCTGCTTAGTCTCAAGTACCTTAACGCTCAATTAAGAACTTGGGCAGCTGAGGCCCAGAAGAGCAAACCACAGGGGTCAGAGTAGCTCCTACCTGCTGCTGCTCGAATGGGTCAAGCGAGCAGATGGGTTCAAGAACAAACTCCTAGATTGACGATGAAGCCATTTAGGAATTCTCTCGAGCTCACTGTCTATGTTGCTACTCGCGACTTCAAGGAGCTGTTTCCGCCAATTTACGAAGAGCTACGATTCTTTCAGATGCAGATATCGATGCCCAACGTGATAAGTGAATATTAGAGTACTTCATGCTCCGGCTTGATGAAGGAATGTTGACTCCAATTTCTATCCAGTTGGAGAAGCTCGATCTGTGCCTACAAATGTGGCAGCTGATATTGCATTACATCCAGAAAAGCCCGGATTCAACCATCATTGAGGTCGTTTCTGTACAGAAGAAGCTACAAGGACTTGGAGCAGCAGATTGTAATCCAAAAGCGGCCAGCGGTCTTTGCTGAGAAGATTCCTCTGTCTGGACACGAAAACGAGGATGGCAAACGGGGCCTACTCCCTCCTCCACCTCCAGGAGCGATATGTTAGGAGGCTGGCAACATCATATGCTGTCCCACTTCTTCAAGTCTGAGACCAATTGGGAGTTGAAAGGATAATCTGACAGGTCGGGGGTTGCAGATCAAAGGGAAAGCATTGGTTTCTAATTGCGGCAAGATGGCGTCCTGGAGCAACAAAGCCCAGGCACTCAGCGATACAGCCCATGCAGCTCAACAGGAGCGACTGCGGAGTCCTCGTGCTGTGCACCGCTCGCTGGACAGTCGAAGTTCAGTCCCTCGCAACCTTGAAGGGCGTCGACTGTCCGATACTTCGATACTTCGCGAGCGAATGATTGCGGAAACGGATGGTCGGTGACTCAATGGAAACATAGTTGGAGCCTGCAATCTCGGTCTCTGAATCGGGAGCTGGTAGCGGGAGTCATAATCGAGTAGCGTGTCATAGTAGAATAATAATCATGCTACCTCAACCTGTCTTGTGTTTCTTCCATCAGCTTTTATGTGACCAGATCATCCGAGAAGTGTAGCTCCCTTCTTCCCTACTCGAGTCGCCGGTACCAGTACCGCAGATACAAGGAGCACTTCATGGTAATGAGTTGCAACACTACTGCTGAGCGCCTCGCTGACGAATATATCTGTTGTCTCTGGCGTGGTACTTCGGGTTCCCATCACGCCTGCCTAATCGGGCTTAGCAGCTTCTACCAAGCATGACGTAACTGTCGATGAAGGAAGGAGTGCTCACCAACCTGGGATCCGGTTTAAGGTATCGCGCAACTCTACCACCATGCAGACGGAGATTCTTCAGTGTACACACAGCAGGCAGAACGGTTAAGAGGTATGGCAACCTCTAGATCTACTAAGCCCCTCTGCGGTAGAGCGCCATTGGTCCAACCCAGTTCCCTCACCATCCATTCACCATTGGAATGGTCAACGAATAGCAGCGGCTGACGACATGTACCCCCAAAGTACTTTGGACAGGTTGGAGCAACACAGTCACTGATGGCTGAAGGTTACACAAATACCAAGGAAGGCCAGGATCTCGACTTCATGAGGCCGTCTCGAATCTTGAAGCTTTGCCAGCTCTGCATGTTCTGCCACCCACATCGGCTTCCTTATATACACGTGGTAATGGACTAGGTCCATAAATCTCGGGAGTCTGCAGAGCAGAGGACATGATCTCACTGAACACCCGTCGCAGAAGGAATCACGGTGGATGTACGATGAATAAGGAAGCCTGCAAGGAGTCACAAACGGATAGCGATGAGTGGGCGAGAAGGGTGTTCGAAGTTGCTCTTTTGAGGTAAGCGGAGAGGTACTGCTATTCAGAGTTGCTGGCCGAACGAGACGGGCACCACATGTTGAGGCTACTGAGCTGTAAGTTGCCTACCGTCAACCCCAGCTACCACGTCGGCTTGCTGAATGCATCCTAGCTGTTTCTCGGTACTTCTCTGTGCCAGACAGGCATAACCGGATACATGAGTCGCATGGCAATCCTTCAACACTTGGGTACAAGACTTCTACGCAGAACGAGATGGTCGCTGCGCCACCGCTGGTCTTACCTCAACGTATTCCAAGCCGTCACTCTAGTTATGGCTGTACGGAAATATCAGAAGCACCTCAGGATTACTTTCTGGCGAGTGCTTTGACTGTATGCGCCTTCTGGTTCTCATCCATTCTTGGGACTTGATGCTTATTCTATGTATTCCAGCATCAGCTTCTCCTGGTCTACTTGTTGTCTCCCACTAAATCCGATCTTCAGATCGAAGGTCTTTCTTCACAGACTGGGGACACGCCATCTTTTACTCTTCTACAGATCCGGCAGATGCTCGAGCTGTTCTACATGCTGCCTCTCCCTACATCCAATCTTCAGATCGAAGGCCTTCTTCAACCGACCGCTGACGCAATATCTTTTCCTCTTCTACCAATCTGGCAGATACTCGAGGCACTCGACTCACAGCCATGCACTCAAAGCCACTACTCTCAGAACTCGCAGAGATTCTTTCGGCGGATATCATCATCGTCCATCAGCATAGCACTTGGGGTCAACCTCCCGAATTGGGTAAGGATTATGTGGAAATGGTCAGGGTTCTCTTTGAGTCTACCACCAGCCAATTGAAGACAAGTACGTGGTGAGGTCCAGCAACGCGACTTGGCGTCATCTTAAGATACGTTGTACGTGGGAAGGAAACACTCAAGTTGGCCGCCGCATCTACTGATTCCTTGCGCTTTGCGATGGGCCGGTATCCAAACAAGTACTGTGATCAGTGAGACGCATAGTGGCCCATGGTCAGCATTTACATCTGTCACCGTTCTTCTTTCCCCATGTCGTGGTAGATTTTATAGAGATTCGTTCAGAAGCCAAACACACCTTCTTGTTAGTCCCTGGGCCTTTGACTCGTATGCTTGTTTCTCCTTTCACCGATACCCTCTTAGTCCTGCGCATGGACATTGGAGAAGTAAGTCGAATTCGGTACTTTTGAAGTATCACCGTATGAGTGACTACACTGGGTCGCTACTATATCCTCTAAACCATGGCGCCGCCTCGCTTATTTGCCTTGCGCCGGACAGCAAGGATAAATTGACAAAACTGTCTCTTTTGTATATGCTTGAGCTTTGCACCTGATGTCTACAGCTTCGAAAACGACTCGAACACAACGACTGTTTGACTTTATCCCGAGTCCTCTGGCAGACGAAATCTGCATATACTTTATACAATGTCATCCTTTAGTTCTCCCGTTAGTGTGCTTTTAGTCCACCCGATTTCAAATATCAAAGGCGCGTCCCTCTCCACAATTGCCCAACATCTTTGTATCAAGTAACGCTGCACTGCACCATCTACAATTCTCATCTTCTGCAACAATGGCTACTTTAGAATTTGTGTCTCTCGACTGGCGCTCTGCGCCGTCAAGCAGCGAGATTGTGAAGCAGATCGAAAAGCTCTTCACAACTCTCGACGAGAAAGGCACGGTAAGTCTTTGTCTCTCCAACAGCAAGGCAAAGAGCGCAATCTGCTTGGTAGAGCAGGGCGATGATGCAATCATGATCCGCCGCAGAGAGAATTTAGTAAGTCAACCTGCCTCTCTCGCTGTAGCCATATTGCTGGCAGATACAATCTCTCTCGCTGTTGCGCAGTACTTTACATAGCCATGTTGCTGGCAGATACGATCTCTCTCGCCGCATTGCTGGCAGAGGCGACAGACAATTGACGCTTCGCCGTTTCCGCTTTTCCACTTGTTGCTATGCTGACCATGCTCATAGACGGTGCGTAAAATCAACACTGTCGCAAATAGGCAGTACTTCTACGCTTTATGGGAGATCGCTAGGACTCTTATTGGCATGCAAATTGAGCAGCAGGCGCTCAAGGCTCGGTTCATAGCCTACAAGGACGTGAGTCCCTACTACCCAAGCATCTCGCTCATGCGACAGACCCTTGACGCTTTTCCTCTTTCACTGTCCTTATTTCTGCGCACTGACGCACTACAGGTTTCTCCCAAACTAGGGATGAAGTTGGATCGGCTGAAGCGTCTGATGCTGGATCTGGCTCTCACCCTTAAGATTCATCCAATCGCCCTGGGCATCAAAGGGGAGGCATCCGGTCAGATTCATATCCCCAAACACGTTAGGCTTGAAACAAAGTTGATTACTAACGTATTTTATTATCTCGATCGGAACAAGGAGCCTGCTCGGTAAGTTCTCTCCCTAACGGCTGGCACTTCTTCGAGCAAAACAACCCGATGACAAAATGCTGACAAGGTCATCTGTAGGCCATACAGCCGGAACCTTGCCTTAACAACGGGCACCTCTGCCATACCGGAGCCAATCTTGAGCCTGGATGTGAAGATGGAGAGAACAACGAAGCCTCCCGGAAGGATCGATGCGGTGATAGTCGTCGAACACAGGAACCTCACCGAGGTGATCTTACAAGAGAGCTTGGACGTCAAGGACGTCATCATCATTATGACGGCCGGCTTCCCAGACTCTGCGACGAAGGAAATCCTACACCTGCTGTCCACGAACAAACGCATGGAACGCACACCCTTCCTGTATTTTGGGGACCACGACACTGCAGGATACACGATCTTCCAGTGCCTCAAATACGGATCCAGAACTTCCGCTTGGGTGTCACCAATCTCCGTCTGTCCACAGTTGGTATACGCTGGCCCGACTATCGCGGACCTCAAGGTCTCTGCTGCCCGGTTTCGATCACACTGGGAAGTACAATACAAGGAAGGCAAACCCAATGCTACTGACGCTCAGGTCAAGACTGCTGCCGATACCTGGCAGAAAACTACAGAACAGCAGATCAATGACAAGCTGACTAGCCTTACTGGCAAGGATAAGCAGACCTTGACGTCGTTCAAGAAGCTCGGCTGGCTGGCACATGAAGATGTGATCCAGGGAGAGATCGCTGCAATGGAGAAGGGTAAAGGAGTAAGTGCATGGTACATCCGGGCTTCTTCACGGCTCGCTGACTGGATCGCAAAAGGTTTTCCGCTTTGCCAACCTTGCGCAAGCGGGCACGCATTACGTGCAACAATATATGGAGAAGAAGGTTGTGCAATATTGCCCCCAACGGGTGACTGTCTCCACAGAGACAGTCCCTGCAGGCTCACCGGCAGCTCAGATCTTCAGATCTATAGACAGTCAGTCCTTGAAGGA
>JAABUL010007214.1_pt1 | contig 12149 bp, 13 predicted proteins | sample 5559151 | NCBI WGS metagenome assembly JAABUL01 (sample SAMN10711876, study PRJNA513368) | rock metagenome | isolation source: Antarctica rocks | place: Antarctica: Victoria Land, Pudding Butte sud | reverse complement strand
GCGCTACGCCGCGCCGTCAAGCTCTTCGTGTATGCCTGGAACCGTCGCCAACTCCATCGCCGGGCCTATCCGTCCTACACCTGTCACGTCAGGGATTTCGTGTGCCCATAGGTTTAGCCACTCCCCGCAGCCGACATCCAATGCTCGTGTGCCGGGGCCGAGCCGAGCGAGGAAGCGAGTTGCTAGTTCGGCGAGGTTGGGCGGCATCGCCGCGTTGATGACGGCGTAATCCGCCGCGATGTGGTCGTAGGCCGCCGCGACGCGCTCCGCGGTCATTGGGTCTGTCTCATCATGCATTAAGCGCTCTCCTTGGCGGCGTCGGCGAGGTGCTGCCGCGCGCTATAGGCGTTGTCCTGTTTCCAGAAGTCGGTGATCTGGCCGTTTATGACGCGCACGAAGGTCATGCCTATCGTGTCGATCCGCTTTCCGGTCGGCGCTTGGCCCCATGCCATACCTGTGTGCGTACCGCGCGATCGCCAGCGCGCGGCCACGATGTCCCCTTCGGCGATTACGTCGTCAATCGTGGTGGTCCAGTCCGGGAAGGCGGTTCGAGTTTCAATGATCGCCTGTTTGTACAAATCCCGGTGGGACACGGACTTATCCGCGATCTCGTGGTTCACGAAATCCGCAACCAGTAATTCATCGACAATCGCGACGTCGCCCATGTTCCACGCACGCTCGTAGAACTGCCGAAAAACCTCTTTATTGTCACCGTCCATGATCACTCGGCTCCTTTCCGTCAACAATGGCATGATGAAGTGCGCCATATTTTCGCCCTGATGCGCGTCAGTTAGCGCGTCATGGGGGCACGCGCGAAAAAGTGGCGTGCATCCCGTGCGATGACGCTCTACATTGGGATTGCGCGACGGTGGTATGCTGGCATTAGAATAGCACGATGCCGCTGATAGTGAGGGCATAAGTGGTGAATGAATTACGGCAAGCACACGTCGATAGCCAATCCGCGCAGACTGGAGCAATAGAAAGGTGGGGCAATGAACGAGGCGGCCAAGAGTTCTGAGGGCGTGCGGATCATCCGCCCGGACGCGCGCTCGGGCGCGACGGCGCAGAGCGCGGGCATGCGGCGCGAAGCGGCGCTCTCGGCCGAGACGACCGGCGCCCAGGCCCTGTGGATGGGCTTGGCTACGACCTCGCCCGGAACCGTGTCGGCCTGGCATCATCACGGCGACTGCGAGACGGGCATCTACGTCGTCAGCGGGCGCGGGCGTTTCAACTGGGGTCCCGGCGGCGCGGACGGCGCCGAGGTCGGCCCTGGCGACTTTCTGGCCGTCGCGCCGCACGCCGTCCACCGTGAGCAGGCGCTCGGCGACGAGCCATTCGTGCTGGTCGTGGCGCGCGGCTGCAGCGGCGTTCTCTCGGTTGACGTCGAGGGGCCGGAATAAAGAGTGGACATGAAGATACTGCACACGGCCGATCTGCACATCGGCGTCGAGCTCTATGGGCGCTACGATCCCGTCACCGGGGCCTCGTCGCGCCTGCAGGACTTCGTCGACGCGCTCGATCGCGCGGTCGACTACGCCATCGGGGAGAAGGTCGACCTCTTCCTATTCGCGGGCGACGCCTATAAGACGCGCGATCCCACGCCGACGCAGCAGCGCGCTTTCGCCCTACGGCTGCGCCGTTTGATCGAGGCGGACGTGCCCGTTTTCCTGCTGACCGGTAACCACGATATGCCCAACGCGCTCGGCCGCGCCACCTCGCTCGACATTTTCGGCTCGCTGCCTCTACCCAACTTCCACGTCGCGTCGCGGCCCGAAATGCGCGTCGTGCCAACGCGTTCGGGTCCGTTACAGGTCGTGGCCGTGCCGTGGCTGACGCGCTCGATCCTGCTTTCGAAAGAGGAGCTCAAGAACAAGAGCATCGACGAGATGAACCGCGAACTGCTAGAGCGGCTTGAGTTGTTTATGACCGACGCCGTGGCAAAGCTCGACCCGACCATACCGGCTGTGCTGACGTTGCACGGCTCGGTCGCCGGCGCGGTCTTCGGCAGCGAGCGTAGTACGATGCTGGGCTCCGATCCGCTCATCTCCAAGAGCCTGGTGGCCAATCCCGCTTTCGCCTACGTGGCGCTAGGCCATATTCACAAGCACCAACAGGTCGTCGACACGCCGCCCGTGGTCTACTCGGGCGGGGTAGAGCGCATTGACTTCGGGGAGGAGCGCGACCCCAAGGGCTTTGTCGTGGTCGACATCGCGCCGTCCGAGGGCCGCTTCGACGCCCACTGGCGCTTCGTCGAGAGCGGCGCGCGTCCCTTCAAGTCGCTGCGCGTGGTGGCGCATAGCGCCGACCCCACGACCGAGGCGCTTGACGCCGTGGCTGGGCGTGACCTGGCGGGCGCGGTCGTCAAGCTCGAGATACATTTGCTCGACGGCAACCAGTCGAGTTTCCAGGAGGGGCGCGTGCGCGCGGCCCTGCGCGACGCCTACTACCTCAGTGTAGTGCGCGAGGTTGATCGCGCCGACCGCCAACGCGGCAGCGGCTTCTCCACCGCGTTCTCACCTTTGCAGAACCTGGAGACGTACCTGGAGCGCCACGAGGTCTCGCCAGAGCGCCAGACGCTGCTGCTGAACTACGCGCGCGCCCTCGTCGGCGAGGGCGAGAAGCCGGCGGCGCGGAAGACGACAGCCGAAGAAGCAGCCGCGTTACAATAGCAGGTATAACAGGTAGGAGAGTTGGCTATGGATAACGTGCGGCGGCAGCATGAGCACATTGAGCCAGTCGATATCGAGTTGGGTGAGGAACTCACCAACGTTGAGGTGAAAAAGCCTGGAGGTATGGTTATATCGATACGCCTCTCGGCCGAAGAGGCGCGACAACTGCAAGACATCGCTCACCGCGTGGGCAAACCGTTGGTGGCCGTGGCGCGCGAGTCGCTGCAAGCGACTATCGCACGCGGAGCGCCGGACGCTGTGCGGCAAGGTTAGGTGGGCTGCCTGTGAGTGTAGATGTGCTGAAGCGCACACCGCTGCGGCGGGTGCGTCCGGCCCTCGCCGTGACGGCGGGCAAGGCGGCGGGACGCGCCTCGGTGTTGGCTGGACGCGGCGGCGGCACCAGCTTGCCCGGCTTGGTGGCGCAGCGTATCGCGCCCGATATCGCGGCAACGCTGGCCGCGGACCTGCCGCGCGGTTCGCTCGTCGTCGCCGGCACCAATGGGAAGACGACCACGTCGGCGTTGTTGTCGGCGGCGCTGACGGCGCATGGGCTGCGGCCCGTACACAACAGCGCTGGAGCCAACCTGCTGCGCGGCGTCGCCAGCGCGCTACTGGCGCAGGCCGGTTCCCACGGACGGCTGCGCGTCGGCCCCGACGCCATTGGGCTCTTCGAGGCCGACGAGGCGGCGCTGCCGGCGATCGCGCGCGCGGTCCAGCCGTCGGTGGTGGTCATCACTAACCTGTTCCGCGACCAGCTCGACCGCTACGGTGAGCTAGACGTGATCGGCTCACGCTGGCGCGCCGCCTTCCGCGACTTGCCGCCCGACGCCACGCTCGTCCTCAACGCCGATGATCCGTTGGTGGCGTCGCTGGGCGATGACCTGGGGCGGCGCGTTGTCTACTACGGGCTGGACCTGCCATCGGGCCGCTTTGAGCGCCCTCCCGAGAGCGCAGACTCTATCTCGTGCCGCCGCTGTGGCGCGCTGCTCGACTACGCGCGCGTCTACTACGGGCACCTCGGCGTCTATCGTTGTTCCATCTGCGGTTGGGCGCGGCCACGACCGACCATTTCGGGCGTTGCCGTCACCTCGCGCGGGCTCGATGGCTCGCGGCTGCTCGTCCATGCCGACGGTGTCGACCTCCACCTCGACCTACGCGTGCCCGGCCTGTACAACGCCGATAACGCCCTGGCGGCGCTGGCCGGCGCGTATGCCCTGGGGATCGACCTGCCGAGCGCGGCCAAAGCGTTGGAGGATGTTAGCGCCGCTTTTGGACGCGCCGAGCGCCTGACGATCGACGGCCATACGGTGTGGCTGTTGCTCGTTAAGAACCCGACCGGCTGTGACGAGGTGCTGCACTTGCTCGGGGACGTGCCCGCGCCGATAGATGTGTTGGCCGTGCTCAACGACAACGCCGCCGACGGCCTTGATGTCTCCTGGATCTGGGATACGTCGATCGAGGATTTAGTCACCCATGTACGGCATGTAACGTACGCAGGGACGCGCGCCGAGGACATGGCCGTGCGCTTCAAGTATGCCGGCCATACCGAGCATGAGCCGGCGATCGTGCGCGATCCGCTCGCGGCGCTGGACGCGGCCCTCGTGGCCACGCCCGCGGGAGAGCCGCTCTACACGCTGGCGACCTACACGGGCATGCTGGAATTGCGGCGGGGCCTCGCCGCGCGTGGTATCTTGCGCCACTACCTTAGTCGGTAGTTGCCAGTTGCCAGTTCGTCGTGCGGAGGCGCGTGGTGGTAGCCAAACAGGTCTCGCACATGACGTACGCTTACTGGCGCCTGGCGCCTGGCAACTAATCAGGAGGGATGCCCATGAACGACACGACGCTGCGTTTGGTGTACCTGTATCCACTGCGCATGAGCATCTATGGCGACCGTGGCAACGTGCGTGCGCTGGTTCAACGCGCCGCGTGGCGCGGGGTCGATGTGCAGGTTGTCCCGGCCGAGGTCGGTGATGAGTTCGACGCCGCGCGGACCGACCTCGTCCTGATCGGCGGCGGCGAGGACCACGCGCAGCGCGCCGTGGCCGACGACCTGCGCGCCGTCAAGGGGCCGGGGTTGCGCCGCGCGGTCGAGGATGGGTTGCCCGTGCTGGCTATATGTGGCGGCTACCAGCTACTCGGTCGCTACTACCGGCCCGCCGAGGGCGAAGATTTGCCGGGGCTTGGCCTGCTGCCCGTGCACACGATCCATCCTGGCTTCACGGCGCGGCGCTGTACCGGCAACGTCGTCGTGGACTGGCGTGGCGCCCCGTTGGTCGGTTTCGAGAACCACGGTGGACGTACCTACCTCGACGGCGGCGAACCGCTTGGCCGCGTCGTGAGTGGGTTTGGCAACAATGGCAACGACGGGTACGAAGGCTGCGTCGCCGGCACGGTCTATGGTACCTATCTGCACGGCCCGCTGCTACCCAAGAACCCGGCGCTGGCCGATCATCTGCTGGGTCTGGCCCGGCGCCGCCGCGGACTGCCCGACTTGGCGCCGCTCGATGACGCTTTGGAGCGTCGCGCGCACGACGCCGCGCTTGCGCACGCCGGCGTACATAGGTAGGAGCGCTACATGGACATTCGTACTCTGGTCGAGGCCGACGCTGCGGACTTTTGGGCGTTACGGTTGCGCGCGTTGCGCGAACATCCAGAGGCGTTCGGGCAATCATTCGAGGAGGCGCAAGCCACACCCATCGACAAAGTGGCGCGGCGCTTGCGGGATGAGAATAGCGCGCCGGACAACTATATTCTCGGCGCTTTCGACGCCGTGGGACGGTTGTGCGGGACCGCCGGCCTTCGCCGTGAGCGGCTGCGTAAGATGCGCCACAAGGCCTTCATCTGGGGCATGTACGTGGCGCCGGAGGCGCGTGGTCAGGGCGTAGGGCGGTCACTGGTCGTCGAGGCGCTGGAACGCGCGCGGGCGCTGCCGGAGTTGGAGCAGGTGCGGTTGTCCGTGTGGACTGGCGCCGCCGCGGCCCGCGCGCTCTACCTATCGCTGGGCTTCGAAGTCTATGGAGTGGAACGGCACGCCCTCAAGGTTGATAATCTGTATACGGACGAGGAACACATGGTATTGTTCCTAAACGGGATGTTGACATAAATCAATGTTGCCGCGACAGGAACGCGAATGGTATACTAGAAAAGCTTTGCGGGCATTGATAATGCCTGCGTCTTGAGTGACTATTGTCCCGTCAGGGAAGAGGATAAACCGTGCCCAATATTAAGTCCGCGATCAAGCGCGTCAAGGTGTCCGAGAAAAAGCGTCTGCGCAACCGTCCGATTCGCGCCACGGCGCGCGCCTATGTCAAGAACGCGCGTCGCGCCATCGATGTCGATGTCGAAACGCCGCAGACGCAGGAGGCGTTGCAGTTGGCGTTGAGCTATCTTGACCGCGCCGCCGTCAAGGGCGTCATTCATAAGAACAACGCCGCTCGGCGCAAGTCGCGCTTGATGAAGCGCTTTAACAAGACCCGCGCGGCGGCCACGCCGGCTCCAACCGCTTAGTTGACGTTGACGAGGTTGGAGCGATGGGCAAGAGACGCAGCGTTGTTGGAGGCATGGTCGGCGATGGACACCGGCGCGCTCCGCGCGTTGGCGTCGTGCTCTTCATCCTCTCCATCGTATTCTTTGGGGTGAACTTCGCGCAAGAGTGGTTGGTGAGCCATCAGGTGCAGCAAGAGGCGGTGGTCATTAGGCGTGAGATTAGCCAGACCGAGGCGCACAACATAGCGCTACAACAAGCGTTTACCTATTACAGCAGTAAGCCTTATGTGATCCGTCGCGCGGAAGAACTCGGCATGGCGCGGCCTAAAGATACGCTTCTGGTGTACCTGCCTGGGCCGCCTCAGGTGCGCATTGTGCATAAGACGCTGCCGACCCCTGCTCCTGAGAATGTCTTCACGCACGTCTTGCATGCCATCTTCGGTTGAGACAGCGGGCTGTCGATAGCGCTAACACGGCAGAAGGGCGGGCGCCTGATCAGGCGCCCGCCCTTCTGCCGTGTTAGCGCGGAGGGAGAGGGATTCGAACCCCCGAGGAGCTTGCACCCCCGGCTGTTTTCAAGACAGCTGCAATCAACCGCTCTGCCATCCCTCCAGATGGACATTCTCAGTGTACGAGGCACCGCGCTCTCGCGCAATACACATTTACGGGTGCGCCCCTTTTTCGCGCGGCGCTCCCAGTAGATACGAAAAAGGGGTGTGCAATACGGATTTACCGGCACGCGCCGCTTTCTAGTGGGATCAGGTCGTGGATGTGGCGGCGTAGGTCGACGCGGCCATCGCGGGTGAAGGCCACGCCCTCGGCGCGCAGCAGCGCCGCCTGCTCCTCGGGATGTCCGGCCCTCCACGCTCGACTCACGTCGCCACGATGGTTGACGACGCGGTGTGCCGGTATGCCGACGCCGTCAGGGCAGTGGGCCAGCGCGTAGCCGACACGGCGGGCATGGCGCGGCCAGCCCAGCGTCAGCGCGATGTCACCGTAGGTCGTCACCTGTCCGTATGGCACGGTGGCGACGAGCGCATAGACCGCCTGATAGAAGCGAGACACGTCCAGCTTATCCGAGGTTGGCCTATACATACGTGTGATGCTGCCTACGGCCTATTGTTTACCTCGCGCCTCATCTAACAGATGGCGTAACTCGGCTATCTCCGCCTCTTTGCGTGTCAACTCCGCGCGCGTCCGCGCCCTTTCCTCGGCTCCCTCGCCCTCGCGTAGCTGGCGCTCGCCCTCACGCCTGTAGACGGTAGCCCTCACCCCTTCCAAGCCGATTGCCACGTCAATGTGGGCGCTCTGCCAGCGGCCATGCGCGTCCGGTTCCCAGGGATGGTACACCCCATTCACGAGACGCCAGGCGCGTCCACGCTCGGGGACAAAGGCGCCGGTGGGATCGAGCGCCAGGTACTCGCGCACTCCCGCGCGCTCATAGCTATACCCTTTGCCACGCACCAGGTCAAGGTCGGCTTCGTAGGTCGATTCGCTGAGGACCTCGATGATGAGCATAGGCGGCCCGTCGACCTCTAGTGCCACGGAACTGCGATTCGGATCGATAGGGCGCGGATAGACGAACACGTCGGGGTAGGTGCGATAGGAGGATCCGTCGGCATGTTTGCACCCCAAGAGGATGGTCTGGCTGAGCGCCTGCCAGGGATCGGGCTGCCCCGGTTCCGCACGGAGATGCGCGATATCGTTGATGCCCCAGCGTAGGTTGGTGATCGCCGTCTGATGCAGATTGGTCCCCAAGATGCTCTTCTCGGTGTCATGGGGCGGCCATGCCGCTGTGTAGAGAGACGCCCGTGGCCGGATCTCTGTCTCGCTTGCCATTACTTATACCTCCTTCTCTCCACTATAGCGTATCTCACGCCCCAATGGAGCTATGATGGCGCCACGCGGCCTGACCTTAAAAGGTCAGGTCCACCGCTATTCCGCGATGACGGTCTCGCGCTTGGCCCGCGCGCTCTTGCCGGCGTCGTCGCGCGGCATGATGTGGCGCAGCGCGTCGGAGAGCGTGGCCGCGCCGATCACTTCGATGGGCGCGCTCTTGCGCAGCGCCTGCGCCGTCGAGGCCGGCACGACGACACGCTTGAAGCCCAGCTTGGCCGCCTCGTTGACCCTCTCGCGCGCGCCGCTTACCGCGCGCAGCTCGCCGGCCAGCCCGACCTCGCCGAAGGCCGCCAGGTCGGACGGCATGGGCACGTCGGAGAAGGCCGAGACCGTCGAGTAGGCTACGGCCAGATCGGCCGCCGGCTCGTTGATCTTGAGGCCGCCGACCACGTTGCAGTAGACGTCCTGGTTGCCCACCGGCAGCCCCACGCGCTTTTGTAGCACCGCGAGCAGCAGGTAGAGGCGGTTGAGGTCGAAGCCGGTGCTGGTGCGGCGCGGCATCGAGAAGCTGGTGGGGCTGACCAGCGCCTGGATCTCTACCAGCAGCGGACGCGTGCCTTCGATCGTCACCGTGACGGTCGAACCCGGCGCGGCGTCGCCGCGCTCCGACAGGAACGCGGCTGAGGGGTTGGCGACTTCACGCAGACCTTCCTCGCCCATCTCGAAGACGCCCACTTCGTTGGTCGAGCCAAAGCGATTCTTGACCGAGCGCAGCAGGCGGTAGGAGTGGAAGCGGTCGCCCTCCAGGTAGAGCACGGTGTCCACGATGTGCTCAAGCACACGCGGGCCGGCGATGGTCCCCTCTTTGGTGACGTGGCCGACGAGAAAGATCGGCACATGCGTGCGCTTGGCGACGTGCATCAGCCGCGTGGCGCACTCACGCACCTGGTTGACCGATCCCGCGCCCGAGGAGAGGTCGTCGAGCTGCATCGTCTGAATGGAGTCGACCACGACCATGGCCGGCATGGTCGCTTCGATGGCCCCGATGATGACGGAGAGTTCGACCTCGGGCATCACCAGCAGGTTCGGCGGGATCACGCCCAGGCGCTCGGCGCGCAGCTTGACCTGTTCGCTGGACTCCTCGCCCGTGACGTAGAGCACCTGCTGCGACGCGGCCATGGCCATGCAGACCTGCGCCAGCAGCGTGCTCTTGCCAATGCCAGGATCGCCGCCAAGCAGCACCAGCGAGCCGGGCACGAGGCCGCCGCCGAGGACGCGGTCAAACTCGCCCCCGCCTGTAGAGAGGCGGCCCCACGTCGCCGTATCGACGCTGGCGAGGGCGCGTGGCGCGGTGCGGCGCAGGCTGAGCACGGGCGCTGGTGGCGCCGCGGCGACGGTCTCCACGACCTCGATCATGGAGTTCCAGGCCCCGCAGTTGGGGCAGCGCCCATAACTAGTAGGGTACTGGCTCTCGCACTGTTGGCAGATGAAATTGGAGCGTTGCTTGGGCATATGTTCTATCTCGAACGCCTGCGACTGCGGTCGCATGGCAGACTAACTCCGACTGCGGTCGATTATTGGTATGCGAAGGGGCGCATCGTAATGCGCCCCTTCGCAATTACCCCGGCACCGCAGTGCCCGTTGTCTGCCATGCGACCGCAGTCGCAGGTATTAGCTATTCTACTTCGGCGATGGCCAACTCAGGCTCAGCCACGACACGCGGCGCGGGTTCCAGCACCAACTCGCCGTCGGCGCGGTCCGCCACCACGGTGTCGCCGGGCTGGAAACGGCCGGTCAGCAGCCCCTCCGCCAGCGGGTCCTCGACGTGGTTCTGGATCGCACGGCGCAGCGGGCGGGCGCCAAAAGCGGCGTCGTAGCCCTTCTCCACCAGGAAGGCCTTGCCGTCGTCGGTCGTCTCCAGGACGATCTCCTGCTCCACGAGCTGGTTTTGCACCCGTCGCAGCAGCAAGTCGACGATCTGACGGATCTGGTCCTCGCGCAAGGCGTGGAACACGATGCGCGCGTCGATGCGGTTGAGGAACTCCGGCTTGAAGGCCTGCTTGAGTTCCCCGTCGATCTTGCGGATCATCTCCTCGTGCGCCCGCTCGTCGCGCCGCAGCTTATCCTCATCTTTGATGACCGTCTTGAACCCAAGCGCCGCCTCGCGGTTGAGCAGCTGCGCGCCGACATTCGAGGTCATGATGATGATCGTGTTGCGGAAGTCGACCGCGCGGCCCTTGGCGTCGGTGAGCTTACCGTCCTCCAGGATCTGCAACAGGATGTTGAAGACCTCGGGATGGGCCTTCTCGATCTCGTCGAGCAGAACCACGGAGTACGATTTGCGCCGCACCGCCTCGGTGAGTTGGCCGCCCTCCTCGTAGCCGATGTACCCAGGAGGGGCGCCGACGAGGCGCGCCACGGCATGGCGCTCCATGAACTCCGACATGTCGATCTTGATGAGGGCGTCCTCGGAGCCGAACATGAACTCGGCCAGCGCCTTGGCCAACTCGGTCTTGCCCACGCCGGTTGGGCCGAGGAAGATGAACGAGCCGATGGGGCGCTTGGGGTCCTTCAGGCCGGTACGTGAGCGGCGCACGGCGCGCGAGATAATGGAGATGGCCTCTTCCTGTCCGATGATGCGGTGGTGCAGCGAGTCCTCCATTTGCAGCAAGCGCTCCGACTCCTCCTGGGCGATGCGCATGACGGGGATGCCGGTCCACATCGCCACGACCTCAGCGATGTCATCCTCGCCCACCACCAACTCGGCCGGCTGCTCGGTGGCCAGGCCCTGCGAGGTGGCGGACTCCAGGCTGGAGATCTTGTCGCGCAGCTTCTGCTCACGGTCGCGTAACGCCGCGGCCTCTTCGTACTGCTGCGCGCCGATAGCGCGCTCCTTGTCGTCCTTGACCTTCTCCAGATTGACCATGGCCTCGCGCAGCGAGAACGGCTGGGCGGAGCGCTGTAAGCGCACGCGGGAGGACGCCTCGTCCATCAGGTCGATGGCCTTGTCGGGCATGAAGCGGTCGGTGACGTAGCGCTCGGCCATCTCAGCGGCGGCTTTGAGCGCCGCGTCGCTGATGCGCAGGCGGTGGTGCTCCTCGTAGCGCTGGCGCAGCCCGTGCAGGATCTTGATCGTCTCTTCGACGTTGGGTTCCGGCACGTTGACCGGCTGGAAGCGGCGCTCCAGGGCGGCGTCGCGCTCGATGTACTTGCGGTACTCGTCGAGCGTCGTGGCCCCGATGCATTGGATCTCGCCGCGTGAGAGGGCGGGCTTGAGGATGTTGGCCGCGTCGACCGCGCCCTCGGCCGCGCCGGCGCCGACGATGGTGTGCAACTCGTCGATGAACAGGATGCAATCTTGCGCCGTGCGGATCTCCTCGATGATCTTCTTGAGGCGCTCCTCGAACTCACCGCGGTACTTGGTGCCGGCCACGAGTGAGCCGATGTCGAGCGTGAGCAGGCGCTTGTTCGTCAGGGTCTCGGGCACTTCGCCAGCGACGATGCGCTGGGCCAGGCCCTCGGCGATAGCCGTCTTACCGACGCCGGGCTCACCGATGAGGGCAGGGTTGTTCTTCTGGCGTCGCGAGAGGATCTGGATCACGCGCTCGATCTCGGTGGCGCGGCCGATCACCGGGTCCATCTTGCCGGCGCGGGCCTGCGCCGTCAGGTCGAGGCCGAGCTGATCAATCGTGGGGGTCTTGGAGTTGTGCTTCGTGTCACCGTGCGCGCCGCTGCTGCTCTGCGAGAGGACCTGGATCGTCTGCGTGCGCACCTTCTCCAGATTGACGCCAAGGCTCTCCAGCACGCCGGCCGCGATACCCTCGCCCTCGCGGACGAGGCCGAGCAGCAGGTGCTCGGTGCCGATGTAGTGGTGGCCGAGGCGACGCGCCTCATCGACGGCGAGCTCGATGACCTTCTTGGCGCGCGGCGTCAGGCCGATTTCGCCGACGATCATGCGATCGCCGCGTCCGATGATGAACTCGACCGCGCTGCGTACGCGGTTCAGTTCGACGCCGAGGTTCGCCAGCACTTTGGCCGCGACGCCCTCGCCCTCACGGACAAGGCCGAGCAGCAAATGCTCCGTCCCAATATAGTTGTGGTTGAACCGAGTCGCTTCTTCCTGGGCCAGCGTCAGTACCTTGCGCGCCCGCTCTG
>JAABUL010007213.1_pt1 | contig 12151 bp, 11 predicted proteins | sample 5559151 | NCBI WGS metagenome assembly JAABUL01 (sample SAMN10711876, study PRJNA513368) | rock metagenome | isolation source: Antarctica rocks | place: Antarctica: Victoria Land, Pudding Butte sud | reverse complement strand
AGAAGAATTGGTATATCAAATCTACTCTAGATAAGCAAACAACGCCAGTCTATGCAATTACTCGCTCCATGTAAATGCCTAATATTCCACGCCTTCCAGATGCTTTCTGCAATTCTCGACCTCCACCGGTTCCTCCTTGGTCTCATAGTATGCCAGCTTCCTCTTGCACTCTTCTCACCACGCTTCGTAGAGCCGTACAAGCAGGACTGTCTGGAAAATTGTCGAGAAAGCTCTCTCCGTAATCACACGCCATGCCGATCCGGGGATCCAATGGCACCGCGCCGAGAAAAGGTATGCCTGTCTCTTTGGCCAGCTTCCGTGCTCCACCTGTAGTGGCCTTGAAGACCTGATTTTGGTGTTTGCAGCTCGGACACACGAAGCCTGACATGTTCTCCACAATTCCCAGCACTTTGATGCCTGCCTTCCTACAGAAGTCGATCTCTTTCCGTACGTCCAGCAAGCTGACCTCTTGTGGTGTGGTCACCACCAGTGCACCATCGACCCCCGACTCCTTCAAATACGAGTTGACGCTCAAATGCTCATCGCTAGTCCCAGGAGGTGTGTCCACGAGCAGGTAGTCCAGTTCACCCCATTCAACGTCTTTCAAGAACTGCTTGATAAGCCCATTCTTCTTCGGCCCTCGCCATATAACAGCATCGTCTCTTGACGGCAGCATGAACTGCACGCTCATAACTCCCAAATTGTCGGCGACCCAGACGGGACTCCAACCTGCATTGCTGACATGGATCGTCTCAGCTTCTACCCCCATCATCTTCGGTATGCTAGGCCCGCAAATGTCTGTGTCCATGATACCCACCATGCTTGCTTCATCTGCAGCAAATGCATGACCGAGCATCGTCGTGAACGTGGATTTTCCGACGCCGCCCTTGCCACTCAAGACCAGAATCTTGTGCTTGATGCCAGAGAGGCGTGCAGTGATCAGGGGGATGTCAGGATCGGGACCCTTTGGTGTTGACGCGCATATTGACTGGTTAGGGCAGCCAGCACAGGCATCGCCCTGACCTGCAAGCTTGGACTCTGGGCCCGGACAGTGTTCGGGTTCTGGAGCGATGAGATTGGGCTGATTTTTGAGCGGGGCGGATAGGTCAATCTGGATTGGCTCTTCGACTGTGGTGGCCGTGCTTGAAGGCATTCTACGATAGCCCCGCTAAGATTCTGACGGTCAACCGCCTACGTAGTCAATAATGGACTTAGTATTGTATCGAGATGCATGACGATGCTCTTCTGTGGGAGTGTAAGAAGATGTGTGCGGACGGACCAACGGCCGATTTGTCAGGCATCATTGCGGAGGGCGACTTCCGGCTTCACATGCGAGCCTGCCACGCCTGCGTCTTTCCCCATGCGTCCGTCAAAACAGATATGCATGTAAAACACAAACTAGTGGATAGTTCGACTTCGGCGGCAGTTGCATACGTTCAGGCCTCTTCGACGAGTCGAGCAGCTTGGTGGGATGGATTACCGGAACGTCATCGCATTTGCCAACCCCCACCCTCTGAGAGTTCCTTGGTCCCGAAAACCGGCAGCAGCCTGCAGCGGTGGCAGCAACATGCATCCGCCTTCAAGAAGTAATCTGCATACCTTTGCTTGTTCGGTCAATCGACTGCAATTCAGCGCTTTTAGGTCAATGCCCGCGTGACACTACAAAGACCCCATCTCGATTCAATTGTGTCGAACCTTGACGCCCAAAACTCCTCAAATCCCAATTGGAACACAAAGACTTTTCCATATACGGCCTTCACCAGCTCAACCTGGCGGTCCCAAATCTTTCATGTTACATAAAGTGGAATGTCTGCAGAGGGCCCCATGAGCGTAGATGGCTTGAGAGAGCGGATTGGGACAGATCACGGCAATGAGGCGAACGGCCATGCAGAACCACGTGCTGAACCAGAGAAGACTGACAAAACAATTGGGAGGACACCCGACGGGACAGGTAGGCTCACGACTTCAGCAGTCTTCGCTTGCCGTTTTCCTGTCCATGATGACCTTCAATGCACAGCGACTGATCAATTACATGAACAGTCTTCGTCGTACCCCAAACCCATGACATGGTGTCTCAGCTCCTCTCTCCCAGCCAACCAAAGAACTTTTCCGATGCCATTGTGCTTGCGGTCCTGGGAACAATGATTTTGACTATCTACTTTCTACCGCCATCTTTCCGGATCCCTGTCTACGCCGGAGTCTTCCTCTTCTGGCGGGCTTGCTACAATCTGGGTATAGGATATCTCTTGCATCTTCAGTCGACGCATTGGAGGTTGGTAGCGTGGGCTAAGAGGTCGAAAATATTTGTCAATCCAAAGACCGGCGACAACCCACACCCGATATTATTCCACATGCTGAAACACGAGATGGAAATCAAGATACCCACGGACTACAAGTTTGAAGATGCACCTGTCGAGTACAATACATGGCTAGTATTTCGAAGGGTAGTCGATCTCATCCTCATGTGCGACTTCGTGTCTTACGTCCTCTTTGCAATGGCATGTGGAGGTAGGCCGGAAAACGAGTCAATTGTGCGAACAGCGCTACGCTGGCTCACGGGGCTGGGATTGTGCGGCTTCAACCTGTGGGTCAAGCTTGACGCTCATCGAGTAGTGAAGGACTATGCCTGGTATTGGGGAGATTTCTTCTACTTGATAGACCAGGAGTTGACCTTTGATGGTGTTTTTGAGATGGCTCCTCATCCCATGTACTCGGTCGGGTACGCAGGTTACTATGGCATATCACTCATGGCTGCTAGCTACAGAGTTCTTTTTATTTCCATCATAGCCCATACGGCTCAATTTGCGTTCTTGCTATGGGTCGAGAACCCTCACATTGAGAAGACCTACAATCCTCCCCCATCGAGGAGGCAACGGTCCGAGTCAGCCCCGGAAGCCGAACATGGAGATGGACAGATCACCGAAATGGATCATATATACAAGGCTCCACCCTTAGCATCCATTAATCAACCTTCCCCTGTGCACAACCTCATCGGGTTTGGCAACCTTGATCTTCACAGAGTGACAGATATCGCGGTCGTACTCCTCCTATTCTACATCTTTGGCCTCGTGGTGCTGACACCATCCACTCCACCTTATCAGACTTTGTTTGTCATCAATGCAGCGGTGTGGCGTCTGTGGTATTCCGTGGGCGTGGGTTATCTGCTCAACCGACAATCGTCCAAGAAGAGATGGACACGCCATTTCTTGAAGTACGGCGAGAGCACCGAAGAAGCTTGGCGGCAATGGAAAGGCACCTATCACCTCTCAATGACACTGTGTTACGCGAGTTTTGCCGCAGCGTCTTGGAAAATGTATTCGGTCCCGTCAGATTGGGAATACGGAATGGTCATGTTGAGGCACGTAGTGGGCTTCGGCTTAGTGGCCCTACAAATCTGGACCACCATCAGTATTTATGACTCTCTGGGCGAATTTGGCTGGTTCTTCGGAGACTTCTTCTTCGACCACTCTCCAAAGTTGACATACGATGGTATATACCGTTTCCTCAATAATCCGGAGCGAGTGATAGGCTTAGCTGGCGTTTGGGGTGCTGCTTTAATCACTGGCAGCACCGCGATATTTTCCCTGGCTCTGCTCAGTCATGTCCTTACCATCATGTTCATTCAGCTTGTTGAGCGGCCACACATGCAAAAGCTGTACGGGCAAAGTGTGCGAAGGGAGTCGGGACTTGTCAAAAGCCTCAAGCGATCCCTGCCTCCACACCTGTGGCAGTGGCAAGGCAGTGTCGACAAGATGCTGGAGGGGACACTCGATTCCGTAGAAGATTTCTTCGAGGCAGCTCAGCCTAAGATCGCAGCAGGCGTGAACACCCTGGTGAGGGACTCAACGGCACTATTCAAGCATCCTGCTCGCATCAGCATCACGAGGTTAGCTCCGGATCTCGCAGGCTACGATCCCAAAGACTACTCCCTTGATGTGGAGGGTACGCCTTCCCAGGCCCCATATATGCCGATCAATGGAAAGGAGCCTTCAGCAAGGTCAGAACAGCGATCAAATTTCAAAGCGTTGATCTTTGAATACGGCGGACCTATCAAGGTGCGATGGACAGCGCCACTGAATCACAGCGAGAAGGACTGGATAGGGCTGTACATGGTCGCGGACAATCGTTCTAGAGACGCCACTCGAGTTTCTTCTCAGGGCCGATGGGTGGCAACGAACAAAGACCAGTACGGGTCTATCATCGCTGATTGTGGCATTTTGTTGAGCGATGTCCGAGTGTCTGGCGCCGCTCGCAAAGATGGTGAGAGCAAGGACTTCCTATCGGGGGAGATGGAGTTTTCTGGAGACAAGCTCTGGTGGACGACAGGAGTTTTCGAGTTTCGATATCATCATAACGGGAAGCACAATGTAATGGCCATTTCAGTCCCTTTCGAAACTAGGATCACAAAGTTCGACGAAGAAGACGTCGAGGTAGATGCGAATGGATCCATAAGACCTAGGGTTGAAGAGGCCGTGCTACAGTTGGTGAGGAATTGCTTTGATCGAGATCCGGAGATTGCGCCCTCCACAGTTGATGAGTGTTTCGGAAGTCAAGTTGAGCGAAACGGGAAGTATTCCAAGCGGGTAGTTTTCGCCGTGCATCAAATGTGAGCTGCTTCTTCCACCCAATCAGGCCGTTCCAATGCTGATCAGGATGTAGGTTCGGCATCGAATTTGCGCCGGAAGTGGTCCAAGCGGATGGCACTGTTCGCAATTTGTCCTGGCGGATTTGCAATGCAAAGAAGGTGTTGGTCAGTGTATCCCCAGTATCGTGCTCTTGCCTAATCGACTAATCTTGCATTGCACAGGAACCGTACATGCATCTTTCCGGAGGGAAAAACACCCCGACAGAGTCGAGGTACTGATATTGCTAGCATTGGAGGCTATCGTCCTGTTCGTCAAGATATCCCAGTCATGCACGTGTTATAAGCAGTAGCGTTCGTCTTGGAGTACATAAGGCGTAGTATGGTAAAAGTAATCACATTGTCTCATGTACATACAACAGCCTCCGCATATACCGTTGTATGCTGGAACTTGGCTGTCTCGAACATACATCTCAGAGGAGCTGTGAACGAAAACGTGTCGGTAATCCGGTGACTCTTGGAAACCTATGGTATCTTCTCACGATCAGAGTGGACTTCTGCTTATCCGGACAATGGTTCTAATCGGCAGAGGCGAAATACATTTGATGCACCACTTACGTTAGCCATCGGTGCTCGATTTAGGTCGGGAATATACATGGCCCAGTCTCACCCTCAGCAATGCTTCTCCTTACAAATCGAGGCAGCATGTTGACGCATGATGGTGGACGAATTAGGAGGGGTGAGTATAAGGCAGGGCAAAGATGAGCAGGAGGTAGTACTCGTATTGGCGCCGCCTGCCTTACGGGCTTTCTACTTGACGTTGATACCGGGTCTACTATGTAACCTTTTGTCAATGAGATTAAGCCTTCTTGAGGCGAGCCACCTTCAGTGAGCATTGTGAGGAGAAGCTGCTATGGAGTGGGGGCACCTTTAGCAGCCACAATTGCCACGACCAGTGTAGACGCTCAACATTGGCAATGGTCTTCTAAGCATACAGAGGACGACACTAAGCTTGTTCATCTCATCTCGCCCAAGGATGCAGACCACTACTGCTACCTTCCATGCCTTTGTTCCACATCATCGTGCCAAGGCTCGCTTAGGCCCGTTGTTGACTTAATCGGCGAGTTATACTCTTGCAACGACTCTAGGTTGTATGTAGCCCAAGCACTCATTATCAGTTGCACTACAGCCTTGGACAAGCTGGCCCTACTCAAGGCTTTGCCCTTCCAGCTTCGGTCCCAGCCCCTGCGAATCTCCGGGATCTATAGTCTTAAACCCCGACGACCAATAGCCGTCTGCTTCCTCCACAGAATGTCAACTTCTACCTCCTCTCCAAAAGATCTTATAGGGTTCCTCCATTCGTCTTTCTCCTCTACCATACCAGCCTCCACTTCTGAGGCCGATCTTTCCACCGCATCTCACCAGCTCTACCCCAACACCACCTACACAGACAACGAAAAAGTCGAGATATCACAATGGCTAACCACGTCCTCTCGTCTCGCCGTGCCTGATGAGGACGAAGCAAAACACGCCGAACGTCTCGGCTCCCTCAACATACACCTCTCCACGCGTACAACTCTACTGGGCAGCAAGCCTTCCGTGGCCGATCCAGCCTTATTCTACAGACTAGCACCTTCGGTCAAGTCGTGGAGTGCAGAGGAACGGACAGGGGAGAAAGGGTACCATCATATTGTACGCTACATTGATTTTGTGCAGAGTGCGCCGCTGTTCGGACTTTCACTGGCGCCGGACGAGAAAGTCGATATCGATGTAGATGATATCAAATTCATACATAAACCAATAGACCCCAAAGAAGAGAAAGAGCGGAAGAAGAAAGAAAAAGCAGCAGCTGCCGCTGGCGGAGCAGATAACCAAACACCCCTAGTGGTCGGCAGAAGCAAAGACGGCGACAAAGCGTCAAAACCACATCAAGATCCCACCTCCCAGGCCAAAACCACAGCCGTCGAAAACACTCCCCCTCATCAGGGCCAAAAGAAGGAGAAAAAAGAAAAAGCCCCAAAGCCCGCCAAACAACCCCCGAAAGAAACGCCCCTCTCCCCCCACCTCATCGACCTCCGCGTTGGCCACATCCTGAAAGCCATCCCCCACCCCAACGCCGACTCCCTCTACGTCTCCACCATGGCCTGCGGCGACCCCGCCGGCACAGAAAACACATCCGAACACTCCGGCCAGATCGTGCGCACAGTCTGTTCCGGCCTGAACGGCCTCGTACCGCTAGAGGAAATGCAAGGACGGAAAATCATCGCGGTGTGCAACCTCAAACCCGTGACGATGCGCGGTGTCAAATCGGCGGCTATGGTGCTCGCGGCGTCGCCACGGTTAAAAGAGGGGGAGACGGACGACCATAAGGGGCCTGTGGAGTTGGTGAGTCCGCCCCCGGGAGCGGAGGCGGGCGAGAGGGTGTGCTTTGAGGGGTGGGAGGGGGAGCCGGAGGGGGTGCTGAATCCGAAGAAGAAGGTGTGGGAGAGTTTGCAGCCGGGGTTTACGACGACGGCGGGGTTGGAGGTTGGGTTTGAGGCGGGAGGTGTGGAGGCGTTGAAGGGGGTTGAGGGCGATAAAGGGGTGGGGGTTAGGAGGCTGGTGACGAAGAAAGGAGGGGTTTGTACGGTGTACAGTTTAAGGGGCGCTGCTGTGAGATAGTTGCATGGGTGAGAAATCTTCATCGTTGATCATACAGCTACGATTGATGATGCTGCTGATGGCAAAAGCTGCTCAAGTGGCAACCAGTCGCCTGCCACGATTCCATCCTCCCCTTGCAATCGTCACCACTACCATGCCGTCATGCATCTGGCAATCTCAATCACCTCTCAACCGCAAACACCGCCCTCGTCTTGCCCACCCTCCTCTCCGTCTCCCACCTCCTCATCACTATCCACCTCCTGCTTAACCTTCTTCTCTTTCGCTCCCCCACCCTTCTTCCCCACTCCCTTATCCCTAGCACTACCTTTCTTCTTCTTCGGGGAAACCTCCTCCTCCACCTCCTCACCATCCATTCCAGACTCCTCAGCATTGCGCTTCCCGCCCTTGGTGGGGGTCGCGGCATCAGGTTCCATACGCTGCTTGAGACGGTAGAAGCGGGTGCCGGCGGCACCGGGCTTGATGTTGAAGGTTTTGGCGACAGCGTGCATGTCGATCTGGTTGATGGTGTTAGATGGGTGGAGTTTAGGTTAGGGGTTTGGTTATGATGGGAGGGGGGGGGGAGCGGACCTTTTTGTAGTCGGAATTTTTGAGGCAGGCCCAGAGGAAGGTGAGGTTTTCGTCGGGTGGGGGTTTGGGTGGCATCGTGGCGGTGGTGGTGATGTTGACGGTAAGATGTGTGAGGGTCTTGAGGGTGGTGAGCTATTGAAGATTGGTGGAAGTTTTGTGTTGTGGTGGAATGTTGTGTGAGTTGTGATCAAGGTTGTGTAGAGTTGTGTGTGGAAGGTGAAGTGCTGTGAGAGTTATGTTGAGATTAAAGGAGATTATGTAGATTATGTGTGAATCTCGGATAATTGCGTGAACTGTGTTAGAGTAGTAAGATTTGGAAAGTGAAAGTTTTGAAGTGAGGAAGGTAGAGTATGATTATCCTCTTCATCTCTTTTTGGACAATGAGGTTCGGAAGTTCAGTGGTATGAATGTTTCAGGAAATCGTAAACTTGACTTCGGAAAAGTACAAACTCAAGCAATTGGGCTGGTGCCAAGGTATCAGCTGCGCATTGGGTACTCAATTTTCATGCCAATAATAAGAAGACTTTTGAATGAATGGGTATCATACACCAGCGCTATGCGGTCATTACCTCGTAGAACGAATCGACTCAAGGCCTTTATATCGTCAGCATCTCCGTCCAGCAGTAGTTGTTATTGCATTCACATTGCCACTGCTTTCTCTGATACCTGAGGCCAGTTCGACTGAATCTTGCTCTCTGTAGCCTCCTTTATAGCCTCTAACAGGACCAAGCGTGCAGTCATCGCTGCCTCCACAGCTCGGTCAACAAGCGGCTCGAATCCCAGCGCCTGGCTTGCTTTGCCATTGGCTTGTACCATGTTCCCTTTAGCCCACAATTCTGTGACCTCGTCTCGAGACTGTAGATAGCCAATGACGCAGGCTGCTATAATCTCCCCTTGGTCGGATGGGGAAGGGTCAAGAACGATTTGTAGCGGCATTGAAGGCTGACGAACGATGGCAGCCACACCACCAGTGAACAGGTCAACACAATCGATGCCAGCATCAATGATGGCAGCAGAAGCCACAGTGATACAACCTGAAAGGATGGACATCAAGCCCCAACCACCAATTCTCCCATTGCGGTCCTCTCCCAAAATCTCCTTTGGGTGGTCTTCTTCACCTTCGAGAACAGTAACAATGACATCGACTCCACTCTTCGGCCATCTCTCCCCAATCAAGACACCTTGTAGCGCGGTCTCTAGATGAGCAGCAAGATCTCGTTCGCTGGCATCAGGAATGTACCCTCTTCGTTGCTGAGCAGCGAATGGTGCGAACTTAACCCGAGTCGATAACAGGAGCTGAGGGGAGAATGGTGCTGATCTTTGCAACGGTCGAGGGCCATGGACAGTACAGGTGAGCTTCAGACCTGGTGTTTGGCTCGTGAGTGATTTGCTCTGTGTCGGGGAAGTTGGCTGGAGTTCGATGTAGGCGGAGCCAGACGCAGATGGGGTTAGACCGGTCTTGAGAACTACAGCATATCCAATGATCAGTATGGCTGAATGATTGAGATAAGCTCGTCCTCAATGGAGCACTTACATATCTTACGGAGTTCATCGGGCCCTCGAGTACGCGTTTGTTGGATGCTTGACTTATCAATTAGCCCGGGAGCGAAGATTGGCGGCGTGGTGCCTCCAGGCGGTCCATTGACGCGCCGTCTATCTGTGGCCATATTAAGAGCTCTGATATTCGCAGCAAAGCAGGTCAGTTTGAGGTGCGTCGCGCTAGTGGGGTATATCTCCGGCTGTATCTCCGGAGCCAGCGCCAAGCCTAGCGCTCCTGAAGGAGCGCCAGCAAACTTTGACGACGTCTTAGTGCTTACGGCAAAGTAGGACTAGGCTCTTCAAATGGCAATGTTGCAAGCTCATGACACGCTTCCTGGTGTCCCAGCTTCCATATGTACTTCAGTGGCGGAACATGGCACAGATGAACAAACAACCGCATCATTTCCCTTCTCCCTCGAGCACGTGAGCCATGAATACGTTCAGGGGCCGCGTATGAAAGCATGTTCGAGCGCTCGCAATGTCCTATGCCAGGTTGCACCATGATCACCAACCCCAGAACTTTGTCGGTCAGCCGAGAACGTCATTATCCGATTTTGAGGATGATATCGATCTTACCGGAAAGTTCGGACGAGAAGACACGTCGGGAGACGTCGAATTAAAGGACCTCTCCCACAGTCACCATGGCTCGAGAACCGATGAATTCCCTTTTGATCCAAATTTCGAAGATTGGCAAAGTGACGAGGAGAAGCCCCCCAACTTCAGCAGAGCGCGGCGAGCGAGTGCTTCGACTGTGCGGAGTTTTATGCTCTACACGCCAGACGAAGAGAGATCCGTAATTAGGAAGTTCGATAAGAAACTTGTGCTTTTTGTGGCTCTACTGTATATGCTTTCCTTCCTAGACCGGTCTAGTATGCGGCGAAGTAATCCGTTCGCCTGGCAATTGAGCTGACAGCGGACCAGATATTGGAAACGCAAGGATCGCTGGCTTGTCCGAGGATTTGCACTTGAGCTCTTTGCAATATGAATGGCTGTTACGCGCTTTTTACATTTCATATGTGTCGTTTGAATGGATGACCTTGCTATGGAAAGTCTTTCCTCCGCATATCTATCGTATGTATGCTCCTTTCTACATCTGAGCTTGTCGATGCTAACAGCAGGTCAAGTCGCTGTCTGCGTAGCATCATGGGGCCTCATAGCCTCCATGCAGTCCCTGGCCTTTTCTTTCACATCACTACTCATTCTCCGCGCAGCTCTTGGCATTGGGGAAGCAGCCTTTGTGGGCGTTCCATTCTTCATGTCTTTCTTTTACAAGCGAGACGAGCTTGCTCTCAGAACCGGCCTGTTCATCTCAGCCGCACCACTGGCGACATCATTCGCCAGTAGCCTCGCCTGGGTAATTACCAAAATTGGAAGTCATATTCCAATCGCTACGTGGCGTATGTTATTTCTCGTGGAGGGGTTTCCAAGTATTGTCGTCTCGGTCTTCGTCTATCTGTATATACCTGACAACCCGGAGACTGCCAAGTACCTCACAACGAGGGAGCGAAAAGTAGCCAGATTACGTCTTCGCAACGAAAAAGGGATCTCTGAAAAGGGGGAACCAAAGGGCCTCAAGTGGAGAGAAATTCGAGAAACACTCATAGACCCAAAAAGTTATCTTACTGCTGTAAGTTTTGTTCCTCAAATCGTCACAACATAGCCTAACGAGTGTCTATAGGCGATGTTCTTCTGCGCCAATGTAGCGTTCAGCTCATTACCCGTCTTCCTACCAACGATAATAGAAGAGTAAGCTCGATCATGCTCACTCGCCTTGAGATGCCTATGCTAAATCCTCTACAGAATGGGTTACTCGGCCCTGACTTCCCAAGCCCTCTCAGCACCACCCTACCTCTGCGCCTTCTTTACCGTCCTCTTGACCGCCTACCTCTCGGACCGCTACCGCGGCCGTAGCGCCTTCGTAATCTTCCACGCCCTTCTCGCCTCCACTGGCTACGCAATGATGGCCATTGCTGGCTCCATGCACGCAAGTCCGCAATGGCGCTACGTGGGCGTGTACCCCGCAGCAATGGGTTTCTTCTCTGTAGTGACCATTGTCATTACCTGGACAATCAACAACCAAGACTCTGATTCAAAGAAAGGGACGGGTGTTGCAATGCTGAATTATATTGGGCAGCTGGGACCGTTGGTAGGGGTACATTTGTACCCTGACCGTGATCAACCGTACTACGTTTCCGGAATGGCAATTTGTGCGTGCTTTATGGCTGCTGTAGCTATTTTGGCATTTGGTCTGAGGATTATTTTGACAGCGAAGAACCGAAAGATAGCTACGGAGCGACCGAATGACGATGGAGAAGATGCAGGGTTGGTGGCTCCAAACCGACAGAGTCGAGAAGCAAAGCAATTCGTATTCATGATTTGATTACAGCTTATCAGATTCTAATACCAACATCAGTCGCTGGCATTCCCAGACGAAACCCAGTAGAAGACATTCGCCAACCCAGAAGACTACCTAGACAACAATACTGCCCCAGCTTTAATCTGTCACCGTCACACATATTCAAACAAGCCGCAATAACCGGCTACAGCAAGCGCACAATTCGTGCATGCTTCGCTCATAGCAAGGACAATGAAAAGAAAGAGCCCGCAAAGAACTGCCAACAAACGAGGGTATAATGCCAAAAATTCATAACGACTGCTCCAACTCATACTCCATATTTCCAACAATCGTATTCTCCGTCCAGTCGTGCACATATGACAACCCTGTCGTGTCCTCCAGGCCCGAATTTTGACTGGCCATGCGTAGTGCAACCAGGAAACTGGGTAATATGGTTCGGACTTCAT
>JAABUL010007210.1_pt1 | contig 12157 bp, 4 predicted proteins | sample 5559151 | NCBI WGS metagenome assembly JAABUL01 (sample SAMN10711876, study PRJNA513368) | rock metagenome | isolation source: Antarctica rocks | place: Antarctica: Victoria Land, Pudding Butte sud | reverse complement strand
AAATAGACTACTAGCTTAGTACTAGCCCAATTAGGCTAAAAATTAATAATCGTCGAAGATTTAGTCTTAATTTAATATAAATAATATTTATTGCCTAATTAGGCTAGCGCTATACCCCTGTGAACCATTGTGCCCATATACTCTCTGAGGGGCCAAACTGCCTCTTAGGACTAGTAGAACCGGTCTTCCCGATTTGCCGATGTAATAACATAATTAATCTATTTGTTTAAAAGCGAAAACGCAATTTGAATTCTTTTCTTAATAGAGATTAGAGCAAGTTTTTAACGCGAAAATATTCGTTAATAGTAAATCGACAACTAATTGAAAAAAGCAATAGATTAAGAACGTCTATTTATAAACAATTAAAAAAATAAAGAAGCAATAAACGAAAAAATAACGCAAAATCGAAAAAGATTTTTTTTTTTTTTCGATATTTTTGCAAAGAAAAGAAAGAGATTTGCAAATCAAAAGTATTATTTTTTGAATTAATTATTATTATTAGTTTTTTTAATTTAGTAGTTGTTACTTTTACTACTTGTTGTTAAGCTATTTTCTTAGAAATGATGTTTTAAAACAATAAAAAGATTGCAAAGCTTTTCTTCGATATATTTATATTAACAACAAGTTTACTTTATAATTTTATAAGAATTGTAGAACTTTATTATTACGTAATTTCTATATCTTTCTTAGAAACATCAAAAGCATCGCACTTTAATAAACTTAATATTATCGATTTTTTAAATTAATTTTTGAATTTTTATAATAAATATAAAGTTATCTCTTAATATAAGATTATTAAGTTGTCTTAATATTGCGACAAGCTTATAGAGAACTTTATTAAATTTATTGTTATCTAAGTAGATAAAAAGTAATTTAAAATAATAAGTAAATTGAAAAAAAAATATAAAAATAAGAATTTAAATTAGAAAATTAATTTTTGTGCTTTTCTAAAATCTTTAAAAGACGTGTCAAAAGCAAAGTCGAATAATATTCGTAAATATAATCGACAATTTAAAGTTATTTTCTCGAAACTTATTAAATTTAATTAAGTCGATAAATATATTAAATTCTTGTAATATTTGAAGAATTTTTTTCGTAGCATTTGCACTAAGATAATGCGAAAATATAAAATTAATTTAAACAACACAATTATTATAATATTTAAATTGTTATATAAGACAATTATAAAATTGATCGAAAATAAAATAATTATATAAAAAATAAACATTAATAGCAATTAAATTGCTTAGTAAATTGCGAATATTAATATAAGTAAATTAATAAATATAGTAAACAAGAAGCAAGATTTTGTAAAGAAGAAAATTATGTTAAAAATAATTTTTGTTTTTCTAATATCGCTAGCAATCGCAATCGAAAACATAAAAATTAACAAAACTCTAAATATTTTAATACAAGCTTTTAAAAATCTTAAAATTAACAATATTCGCAAAATAATAAAGAGCAAGATTTATTAAATAATTTAATAAACAATAACAACGCAATTACAAAAAAATTCGTATATTGTATTTTCTTAAATTTAAATAATAGTTTAGAGCTTATCTTAAGAAACAATTTATATTTATTAAGAATCTATATTTGTTTTTAAATACAATTAATTTTAACTAAAATTAAATAAGTATTTGTTTTGTTACAATTTGTATAGATAATAAGTTTGTCTAAAGTTAACAATCTTAATAACAAATAAAAAGATTTATATAAATAAAAGCAACAAAATTTGTTATAAATTTAACAATTTTAAAAATAAAAAAATAAAATTGTCTCTTAATAATGCAAAGATTAAAAAAAAGATTGTAAAAATTTGTCTTTAATAAAAAGCGCAAAATTGTGTTCGAAATTTTGTAATTACAATAATAGCAATAAAATTAAATACTAGTTTTTTGTCAAAAAATAAAAAAAATAATAAATCGAATTAAACAATAGTAAAAATTTAAGAAACTTAATTAGAACAAGATTTTTTTAAGCAATAAATACTCTAAAAGTCTTTAATAAAGCAATTGATCAAAATAATTAAAGAAAGAATTAAGAGAAAAAAAGATTTTCGAAAATTAAAAATGTTAAATTTAAGAATTATTTAAAGATAACAAAAATCGCAAGAGAAGAAATATACGTAAAGAAAAAAGTAATAAAAACAAAAATAAAAGATATTACAATAAAGAACGTTCTTGCAATAATTAATTTTAATTTAAGAATTATTAAGTATTAAAAAATTAAATCTAAAAAAAAATAAAAAACTTCTATAGACTATATATAGCAAATAAAACGTTCAAAAAAATATTATAAATTGTAAAAAATTAAATTGATTTTAAAACTCTAATTTAGAGTATTTTTATTTTGAAAATAAAAATAAAATTAATAAATCTTTTAGATTTTTGTTTTAATTTAAGTTGCTCTTTTTTTTGTTCTCTTTTTAATAAAAAATTTGATACTATAGTAATAAAAAAAAATCTTAGAAGCTTATTAAAAAAGAGAAAAAGACAATTGTTATTATAAAGTCAATTAGCGCTAAATCTATTAAGATTGTTTATTTTAAAAACATTGTTGCAAAAATAAAATCTCTTAAAACTTTATATTTTATTGCTTGTTCAATTGCGTAAATACAACTAAAAGATATAAAAGTTAAAGCAATATTTAATAATAATGCAAAAACTAATTATATTAACAAGAGTTTTGCAAACAAAGTTAATCTAGTTATTCGACAAAGTATTTTTATTTTATTAATAAAAATTACGAAAGCACGTATTTGTTTCGAAGAAATAATAAAAAATGTAAAAATATCAATTAAGTCAATAATAATTTATATTTTTATTTTTGTTATTTCTTAACTTAATTACAAAATTCTATTAAATCGATTTTTTTAGCGAAATACTTAAATAAGCTTTGTAAATATAAACAACAATTTCTTAAAATTAACAATTTATTCTAGAAACAAAGCAAAGCGTATTAGTATTTTAAAAATGTTTGTTAATTACTTTAATAACAAAAATAAAAACGTTATATTCTTAAAGAAATCTTTAAATCTTTAGATAATTGTTTAGTTAATATAATTGTTCGATTTCGCAAATCTAATTGTAAAGAATTTTCGAAAATAAAAATTAAAGTTATTAGAATAACAATGTCGCAAAATAAGATCAAAAGAAAAAATTAACAAAATTTTTAATAATTAGAATAAGCAAATAGCATTAGCGTTTATTTGTCTATTAATATAGCTAATTAAAATTAAGTAAATATTTAAATTAATATTATGTTTCGAACATTTTAGAAATTATTAATAATTCGAACTTTTTAATTATATATTATAAAAGAGACTTTTGCTATTTAATTATCTAAAAAGTTTAATATTCTTTGTTAATTTTTTATTGTGTCGCATTTATTTGTTTAAGTAAATACAATATATAAGCGAAAAATTTAGAAAACAAATTTCATAAATATAAACAATTTAAATAATTCTATTCTAAATAAGTATCTAAATTAAAAAGAAATATTAAAGTTATTAATTATAAAGAATTTTTAAAAGAAATTTAACAAAAGATATAATCTTTTTTTAATGCTTAAGTTCTTAAATATTAAATGCGATTCTTGTCTTATTAAGAAACGCATTCAAAAGTTAATTATAAAATTCGAACTTTTTTCGCAAGAACAAGAACTCTTAATTACAATACTTTTTAATTGTAAAATCGCTTTAATATAAAGCTTTATTAAGATAAACAAAATTAGATTAGAAATTACATTTAATCAAAAAATTTGTACTATAAAGTACAAAATATAGCAAGTCTTAGAATTTTTAATTTTTTAAGTATTAAATTTTATTGTAATTAAGATATTAGAGAAACGTCTTTAAACAAGTTTGTTAAAATATTGTTATAATCTTTATTAAAATTCTTAATTTTTAATAAGTAAAAAAAAGAAAAACAAGTATTGTATAATTAATGCAACTATAAAGATAAACAAAATAATAATTTAAAATGCTAATATATCTTTTAATATTAAAGAGTTTGTAAAAGAGTTTGTCGAAATAATAATTGCGTTATTAATTGATTTCTTTTTAGAATATAATTAAATAAGTCTTGCGTTAAAAAGTTGCAATTTTATTGTTTTTATAATTTCTTTTAAACTACTTAGAATAATTTGTTTATTGTAGAGTACAACTAATTCGATTGCTTAATTTGTAAGAATTGTAATACGCATTCTTAAGAATTTTCTTAACAAATATTGTCTATTTGTAAACAACATAAATGTAAAAGAATGCAAATTAAATTACAACAACAAAAAGATAATTTTAGAAATTAAATTGTTTGTTTTAAAACATATTTAATAATTAAATGCAATATTAATAAACGTAGAATTGTTCAAATATATTATATTTGGCGAAAAATCTTAATTTTGCAAGTTAGAAATTAAAATTGTCGATTTTGTATATAATTTTAATAAACGATCTCTTAATAGCATTAAGATTATTAAGATTATTAAGTAATTATTGTACAAAAACGTTTTTGAAGTTAAAGTCTTTATAGAAGTATTCGTCTATTATTAGATTTAAATATTAAAATTTGTAATTGTTGTAAAATCGATCTATCGTTTGTTTAAAACAAAATATATCTTTATTTAGAATTTCGAACAATAGAATATTATAAACAAATTAAAGATTGCTTTAACAAATATATTAACAATGCGCATTTTAAACTACTTTATCTTAATTAACAAAATTATTTTAACTATAAATTTTAGTTTAAAAGATTAAGAAATCGTATTAATACAAATTAATACAATAACGAAAAAAAAATATTCTTTGTAATATAAGAATAAACTTTAAAGTAAACAAAATTTTTAATACAATATTAAAAAGCAAAAATATTAAAAACTTATAAAAATTTTAAAGAAAATTTAATTTTAATTGTATAAAATTTAATTTACAATTAAGATTAATACAAATATTTTAATAATTTAACTTAATTGCTTTGCGATAAATTTATTCGACGCTTTAATAACTTGTTAATTAATTTAAATTTGTCTTTTTAACTTTAATATACAATATATATTTGATTAAAAGTATATAACAATTAATAAACTTTTAAGAAGACTAAAAGAATTGTTCGACAATATTAACAAAATTAATAAGAAAGATATTGATAATTTTATCGACAATTAGTTAAATTGTGTTCGCGTTTGTTTCGCACAAATAACAATATCAAAAAAGAACAAAAACGTTTTCGAAAACAAATATTTCGATAAATTTGAGCAAATCGTTTAATATTTAATTTCGTTACAAAGATTAAATATAAATTAAAAGAATTTTCGCAAATTTAAGAATTATACTCTTTATTTCTTAATAAAAGAAAAACATTTGTTTCGAAAAATAGATAAAAATATATCTTTGCAAAAAATAGTAAATTAAACAAAAGACAAGAATTAAATTATAAAAAGCTTGCATAACAAAAGTAATTATAAAGAAAAAAAGAATATTTATTAACGCGTTGCAAGTCAATATTAATAACAAAATTTATTTAATTTTTGTAAAAAGTATATTGCAAGTTGCAATAAATATTAGCGAAGAACTTTTAATAAATAAAAGAAGATTATGCATTCGACTTATATTTTCGATTTATAAAAAAAGATTGTTGTAAATTGCATTTATATATTAATTGCAAAAATATTTATTAAAGTAGATCTAATAATTGCTCGAAATAATTTAACAAAATAAATAAAAATTAAGACAATTTCAAATTTTAAAGCATTTGTTATAGTAAAGTTTTTATAAAAGAATATTTTTTGTTAATATAAATATATTAAGAAGATAATTATAAACAACAAATTTAAAAATAAAATCGATATAACAATTAAACTTCTAAAGAGATATAACGTTAAAAAAATAACAACGTCAATTTATTATTTACAAGCAAATAAAATAATAAAAAGAGAATACAAACTTATTGTTAATACTTTGTTCAAACTAATTAAAAAAGTTTTTACAAATTAATTATAACATTTGCATACAATATTGTAAATTAATAAAAATGTTTTAGAAATTTATCGAAAAAATATTGTTTTATCTTAAGTTCAAATAGAAAGTTGTATTGTCGATCAAAATAAAATATTTAATTTAACATATTATAAATTAAGAGAAAATTTGTTCAATAACAAATTTATTGACGTTGCGAACAAAATAATTAAAAAAAAAAAAAAAATATCTAAAAAGCAACTTTGCGTCTTTGTTGTTTTAAAAAACAAACAAAAATCTTTTTAATAATAATTATTAATTGTTAACGCATTTATTTTAAATTAAAGATTTAATTTTATTATATAACATTAAACTTAATAAAAAATATAATATAAAACTATTCTTTTAATAATTAGGTTTTTTCAAAATAAGAAAAGAAAATAAAATCAAAGACTTTTATATTTTGAAAAAAGTTAATAATACAAAATTTAAAGATATCTATTTAGAAAATTGATTAAAAAGATATATAATAAGAAATTAAAATCTTTAGATCTTTGCGAAGTTAAAAGACAAAAATAAGAAAATAAAAGATAATTTTATACAAAAGACAGAAAATTAGTTTAACTAAAGTAACAAAAGATTGTTTGCAATTATTATATTATTGTTATTTTATTACAATTATTTGAATTACACAAAAGTATAAGATTTTTTTTAAAAAAGAAAAAAATTGCGATCTTTATATTTGTTTTATTTGCAAGAGTTTCAATATAAAGTTTATCAATTTACAAGTATTAAAAAGTAATTTAATTACGCAAAGTAATTTACAAAACATTATAATTTCAAATATTAAAAAAAAACAAATAGAAAGACAAAAATATTAAAAAGTTAAAATATTAACAATTTCGATTAATTAGAAACAAACAAATAGTACTAGCGTTTGTTCGTCTACTTTAATTGATTAAAATTAACAATTAAAAAGCGATCTAAAAGCATTAATAGCAAGTCTTAACTCAAAGTTCTAAGATTTTAAGAATTTCTTTAAATTATAAAAAACAAGTTTTAATTATCTTTTACGTAGTATTTCTTAACAATAAAAATAGCGAAATTATACGTTAATTATATTAGCTTTATATTTGTTTGCAAGTTAATATATAAATAAATGTTAATACAATTTTTTTGCATAATTAATAATATAAATGTTGCAAACAACAATTAAGTTTATAAATAAAAATTCTTTGTATTTAAAGCTTTATATTTGTTAGATATTTAAAACAAATTATTGCTTTATTTATAAAAATATAACAACTCAATAATCTAATTCTTTGTTTGCAAAATTCTTTTTTTTTAATTTACTATTTTTGTATAAATTTTTCTTTATTAAGTTTGTCTTATAACAAATCTAGAGCAACAATTACGAGATACTAAATATAAACAATCTTTTGCAAAAAAAACTTCTTGATTTTTATCAAAAAATTAAGATCAAAGACAAAAATTATTATTTACGTTAACAAGAAATTTTATAAAGAGCAACAACTTACATTTGCTAAACAAAACACGAATTAAAATTTAATAATTAACATTAACATATTTTTTTTATAGTCAAAAATCAACTTTTTTAACTAAATTATTTTAAGCACAAAATTAACAAACATTATTGCAACAATTACGAACGTCGCAATATTAAATTTTTTAGATTTAAACTTAAATCGAATTGCAAAAGACAATTATTTAATTTATAAAAAACAATTGAACTATTAAGAATTGCGTCTATATTTAAGTAGTTAACATTCTACTTTAATATAATAAAACTACTAGCAATAAAAGAAAAGAATATTTGAAAAATCTTCAAAACATAGTTCTAAATATCTTAGAAATAATCAAAAATTAAACGCGAAATTTGTAACAAGTAGTTAATAAAAACGTCTAAATACTAATAAATAATTTATTATAACAAAAATTGAAGAACGCAACACAAAAAATTGATTAAAATAAAAAACTACAAATTTAAAATAATTAAATTCAATTTCGCAAATTATAATTATTAAAGATTGCGAATATATTGTTTAAGAATGTAGATTAATTAATTATTAAAACAATATTACAAATAACAAAGAAGCGTCAAAATTTATAAAGAATTTTAAAAAAAATGAATCGAACTATATGCGATCGACTTAAATATTGCACTATAGAATCGAAATACATTGCTAATTATATAATCGACAATTACAACAAAATAAATGTTAAAAAGTTCAAAAATACAATAGCATTTATTAAACAAAAACTTTTGAAAATTAAAATAAAAAATTATTTTTAAAAGTATAATTTAATAAGAATTTTAAACGCGAAATTAAAGAAAATTTGTCAAATAAAAGTTCAAACAATTTTGTTTTCTTTTGCAAAAAATGCAAAAAGAGCGCAAACTTAAGATAACAAACAAAAAAAATTTAAATTATTAGCTTTTTAATTAAAATTAAAGTTAAAGTTTAAAAATAACAAAATTTACAAAAGATAAAACAAAAGAAAAGACTAAAATCTAGATTCTTTTAAAGAAGCTTTTTTTTGTTATTACAATTGTAAGATTTAATATTAAGATTATTTTTGTTAAATTTTAGATTATTTAAAGTTGTTAATACAACAAAATTACGTACTTCAATTATTAAAATTGCAGAATTTTTTTCAAAAACAATAGTTATCTTTATTTTAACAAATAAGAAAAACAATGCAAAGAATTGTTTATATGTAAAAGTAAACATAAATTTGCGATATTAAATTAACTATTCTCTAACAATATTAATTAAAGTTTTTCAACTAATTAAACTAGCTATATTAACAAAGAAGCAAAAAGAAGATTTAATTATAATTATATTAAAATTAATTATTTACATAGCTTATTAAAAAAAGTTAGAATTTTTGTTAAAAATAAATTAAGTTTTTAATAATTAAATTAAAAAACAAATAATTTAGTATTATAAAAAACAAAACAATTTTTTAGCATTTGTAAAATAAAATAAGTTAAACTTTAAATCTAATATTTGTTTGTTTGTCTTTAAAGATTCTTTAAAACAATACATTTATAAAAAGAAAAAGCTAATCTTTTTATTTAACAATTTCTAATAAATTGATGTTTAACTTTAAGTAATAGACAATATTGATTTAACAAAATAAAATTAATATAGAATAATTGTTTGTTAAAATTCATTTGTTTATTTAATTGTTAACTTAAAGTACTAAATATAATCGCGACTTTAAAATAAATTGCAAATAATATTATATTATTAACAAAAAAACAACAATTAACAAAAAAAATAACTTTTTAATTGTTTGTTTTCTATGTTGCAAATAATAATATAAATAAATCTAGATTCTTATATAATATATATGCTTCTATAAAACAATTATAAGTATGGATTATTAACAATATTTTATTTGTTAATCTTTATAAGCATAAAAATTAAATATCGAAATATTACTTTAATTTCGACGTAAACTAAAACATTTATTAAGAGTTTTAACAATTATAGTTAATTATTTTTTTTTGTCGCATAAAATAATTTGTCTTGCGAAAAGTATTTATTAAATAATTTTTATAATTAAATCGACGTATAATTGCAAAAAGCAATAAAAAGAGAATAACAAAACAAAAAAAATATTAAAAACTAAATTAACAAAAAAGAATTTACTAGAATAAAAATTGTATTAAGCAAATATATTTTGTTAATTTAAAGACATGCGAATTGTGCAATTCTAAATCTCTTATTGCAAGTTAAGAATCAAAATTAATACAAAAATTAAAATGTTTTTTGTTTACGTAACTCTATTAAAAGATAAAGAAACTTTAAAGAATTCTTAAATGAATACAAGAAGCAACATTATTGCAATTTATCGAAACTTAACTTTGTTAAATTTATTTTTAATTAACATACTTTATTGTTTCAAAGTTGCTATTAACTTCTTTTTTATATTTGATATTAAAAATATTATTATAAAACGTACGTTCTAAAACTTGACAAAAATAATAAAGAAATTAAGAATATTGTTCGAAGATATAAAGAAATTTAATCGTCTAATAAAGCAAACTTGAAAACGTACAATACGTTACGTAAAATTAATATAAAGAAAATTTTAAAAAATAAAGAATAAAGTATTTGAATTTTATTTGTAAATACAATTTATAATACTTAGAAACTTTAAGACACTTAATATTTATCAATTTAATATCTAGAACAATTTAGATTTTTATTTAACTAATTATAAAAAAAAAATAAGATTTAAATCTTTAATTATTTGTTTTAGCAAAAAAAAAATTTGTTATTTTAATTTAAAATTAAGAAGAAATATTATAAATTAAAACTAAGTTAACAACTTAAATCGAATACTTTAAAACTAAAATAATTTTTAAAATTATATGTTTATCTTTTGTTTTAAAAAGTTCAACTTAAGCACAACAACAACAACTTACTTTATTATTATTACTTTTTTTTTAAATTAATCTTTTAAATTTATATTAAAAAAGCTTATTGTTATTGTTATTGTCTTTAAAGAATAAACAAAATTTACAACAATTAACTTTATTAAATACTTAGTTTCGATCAAATAATTTTTTTAATCTTAAAAAAAACTTTATATAAATTAATTTATTATATTCTTTACACAATCGACTCGAATAACAAGAGAAACAAGAAATCTAGTCTAACAATTTTAAAAAAATAAAAGCAATTTTTTTATTTTTTTATTACAACTTTTGTACGAACAAGAACAAAAATTTCTTAATTCAATAATTAAAAGACAATTATTAAAAAAAAGAAAATTATATATAGTTAAGTAGTTAAATAATATTAGACTATAAACTTAAAGATACTTGTTATTAATATTAATAATCTATTTGCAATATATATGCAATCTCTTTTACTTAGATCTTAGAATTTTAGCTACTTAATATACTATTAGATTGTATAGTGCAATTCATGTATACATCGCGATAAGTCTCTATTGTTATAGTTGTCTACTAACTAGAATTCTATCTCTATCTCGTTACAATATTTAAAACTACAATTAACACAAAATCTTCAAATTATATTGCATTATTTAACACTCTCTCTCGAAATTTATCTTTGAATTTTCTTTGTTACTTTAGTGTTATTAAGAACAAATAATTTACTAAAATGCAAAAGAATTGTTAAATAAACTCTACAAAATTAATCAAACAATTAAAAGTTTTAATCAAGTACTTTTCTATAAACTATTGTAAAGACAAAAGAACAATTAATAATTAAAAAATATTTGCTTAAGCTTAAATAACTTAATTAACAAATTGTTTTCGTTTTATTTTTAATTAAATATAAAGAATATTATAGCTAGATAATTAACAACTAAAAGCAATTGAAATTTAACAAACTTTTCGATTTACAAAGCTTTTAGCATATTAAATAAAATAACAATATTTATTTAAAGCTTAATTTTTAATAATTAACAAAGTCGAATATTAAAGATATTATTAACATTGTTAGAATACTTTTTTTATACAATAATTTGTTTTATTTTGCAATAAAAGATTTTAAATTAAGAGTTAAAACAAAAATAATATAAACAAAACAAAGTATACAATAAGTTTGTATGCATAGCGAAATCGAACATATAATAAAAATATAATTATTAATTAGTATCTATTTTACTTTAATCAAGATATATTCGAAGCTTAATACAATCGAATATATATTTTTCAAATTTAAGTATTAAGACAAGTTGACTTTAATTAAATTTATCTTTCTTGAAATAATGCTAATAACTAAAAGAGTAAATAATTTTTTTTAAATTTAATCTTCGTATCTTCTATTCTAAATTAATATCTTTTAATAACAAGTATTTTCTTTTATATTTTAACTAGTTAACAAGTATTAATTATCTTTATTTAATTTCTTCGCAAGCATTTTATTTTCAAACAAATTAAATTATTGTTCTACGACAATATAGTATATTAAAAGAAAACAAAATTCGTTTGTATATTCGAATAAAATCTTAAATTTAACAAACTAATTTACAAAATAAATCGAATTCTATTAATTAACTTGTTAATATTATTAATATTTGCGCAAATTATTAATTTTTTTAAGTTAAGCTTTTGTGCAAGATTACGTAGCATATTAAGTTTGCAAAACAACTCTTTGTTAGCAAATATTTATAATAAAGAAAGAGCTAGCAACT
>JAABUL010007209.1_pt1 | contig 12158 bp, 17 predicted proteins | sample 5559151 | NCBI WGS metagenome assembly JAABUL01 (sample SAMN10711876, study PRJNA513368) | rock metagenome | isolation source: Antarctica rocks | place: Antarctica: Victoria Land, Pudding Butte sud | reverse complement strand
AACACCAACTCCTTGCTGCTGCTGGCGGTAGCTTGGACAGAATTACCCTGTTTCAACTTGATGCACCATTAGTGTTGATGCAAAGCATAGCACAGCCAAGGTTGAACCCCATGCCCAGCAACAGACGCCCAGGATGCCTGGGAAGAACTTGCCTTGCATACATGAACTATGGAATATCACCACTAGTCTGCTTTTAAGAATAAACCTGCATTGCTGTCCTCAATGCACTGAACATAGCAGGAGCAGGTGGCAGCTGCTGCTGAGTGCACTCATCATACGTAATATGAGGCCCCCTTTTCTGCTGTTGTGGCAGCAAGCTGTTTGGATATGTACGCCTTCAATGCTGGCAATGCACACAGCAATAAAATCAACATAGCAGTAGCAGGTGACAGCTACAACTGTTTGCACTCATGATTCACAACATGAGCGCTTTGTTCTGCTGTTGTGGTCAAGCCTTTCGGGTATGTACTTCTGCAGTGCTGGCAATGCAGGCAAGGCACTGGGCAATGATGCAACAGTAATAGTGCGCAGCACAGCCAATGTGGAGGACCTAGCCGGCATGTCAGGGGCAGGACTGTATGACAGCATCCCTAACATTGCCCTCACTACCTCAGGGGCCTTTGAGAGGGCCATTGCCAGTGTGTGGGCTTCACTCTACACCAGAAGGGCAGTTCTCAGTAGAAGGGCCGCAGGTCAGCAACTCAATGCGTCTGCATGCATGCATGCAGAGTGTGCATGCAGAGTCTGCTTCTGTAGTAACTGTGTGCACCTGACTAACACCTTGATGCCTAACCTGGTCCAACTGTGTACCAAATTGGGCAGAGCACCTGAAACTGTAGCATACTACGGTGTTAAATTTAGCCCTTAGTCAGGACAATGTGAGTATGTGGACAGTTTAGTGTGTGGGACATACTCTGATGTAATGCCACTATATTAGCAGCCATAGAGAAAGGCTGTTGGGTCATTGCTAAACAATGCTGGCAAGATCACCTAGGCAGCTGACAGTGTGCATCGTAACTAGAGCAGGGGCAGCAACGTCAAAGAGACGCGCAGCAGTGCCTCTGGCAATGTCTATCTGCAGATTACAACAACACACAGCATATGTGCCACATTGTGGCTTGCTATGCAGGAGTGAAACAGGCAGATGCTGCAATGGCAGTGCTGGTTCAGCAGCAGCTCAGCCCCGATCTCTCCTTTGTGCTGCACACAGTCAGCCCCCTGGATGGCGACAAGGACACCATGTATGCTGAGCTGGCGGTAGGGCTTGGGGAAACCCTAGCCTCTGGCACTCGAGGCTCACCCTGGAGGCTGGCTGTCAACAAGTCAACTGGTAAGTTGTTGGCTCACAGCTTTTGCTAAAAATAAAATCAGATTTGTATTGTTCTGTATCTATCAATCAATTTGTCAATTTAAATTTCCTGTCCCATCAGGGGAGTCAACAGACAATAACTGGGAAATCAACGACACACACTATGCACTAAATGTTCAAAGCAGTCGACAATAAGCACCAAAGAAATTGCAGTAGTGATGCTGAAGGAGGGCGCTGTGTGTGTTGTATGTTCTTGTCACATGCTCATTAATGAGGATATTATCATGTATGCATATTTGCCATCTGAAGGGTTCCCAGGTGAGCTCTGCATCAGCTGGTCAGATGCTACAGATCATATTCTGTGAATATCAGAGTAGAGCTGTGTGTGCATGCCTTATGTACCATTGACATCTCTGTGTAGCAATGTGGGACAATGCAATGTCTACTGCTGTTGTGTGTGACTCATTGTTCTCATTCAATTGATGCCGAAAGGTGTAGTCTTTTCTTTTCTTCTGTTGTGTGTGACTATGATTTGGCAGAAGCTAGCCTGCCAGTGTGGATTGAAGCATAGCAACAGATCTGGGGTGTGTTGTAGACAAGGTACAAGTGCTGGCCTTTGCCAACTTTGGCACAGCCCTACGCAGCACTGGGGCTGAATCCAGCAAGTCAAAAGGAACAGGTAGCAGCAATGCTGTCTTGGACTACAGCAAGCAGGAGTTGTCTCTGAGCTGTGAAGCCAGAGATCAGGTATGCTTTTGTCTGCTGCATGGTACCAAAGGTGCAGTTTTCAAGCTTGGCTGTAAGCTTAAAATCAAGTGCAGAGGTGGTTGCAGATTGTGGGATCCAGATCCAGACGTCAACACATGTATGGCAAATATTCACTTTGCAGCTTGTTGCAGCGCTGAATCTGTGTTGCTGCTGCACCAGAGTGCCATGCCATCGCTGTGTGCTTTTGATGCTTGGGCCATGTCCCATGCCATCCAAATGCTTGACAAGTCGCAGTCAAAGTAGCTGTTGTGGACGGACTCTCCAAGCACAGCCTTGCAAGGCATGCAAAGGCTTGCCATGCAATGCTTGCTTGAGCTTGGCACGATCTGTCTGCAGGTTGGACAGCAGCTGTGCAAGGTTGCGGTGATTCTGGAGGAAGAATTTGGGGCGCCCCAGGATGTGGAGGGGGCTGTAGTAGGATCCAAAATATTCGTTGTTCAGACACGACCCCAACCTCTATAGCGAGGCAAGCACAGGCCGAATGAACATGATTACATAGACAGCAGACAATGATGAACAAATGAGTCAGTACACCAAAAAATGCTGTCTATGCTATACAGGCTGAACAAGTTTGCAATGGCTTATAGTGAGTTGCAGCAATGCTTGGGGAGCTGCATGCATGTTGAGTTCTTTGATTCTGCCATGGCTGAAAGCTTTTGGGCTTGAGCATAATACTTATATGGTTGCTATTGTGGCAAGCCTGCTCCTGAATTTTGGTGTAAAGGCAACAACTATGATAACGGATACTGCACAGGTCAAGAGCTGCATCAAGCTTGCACGCGCATCCTCTGTACCATGACTTGTACTTTGATCAGGTCGATATCTCTTGGGGAAGGTCACAGAGGAGTGCAAGTTGTAGAGTCAACAAGCCTTCAGTGCACTTGCGCCTCCGCCAGGCGATGTCTCTGCGAAGAAGCCGCCACTCATTGATGGCATGCAAAACGAAGGTGATGAGGAGCATAGTCAGTCTACAAGCACCGACTTTAGCATCATACAACTGACTCATCCAGAAGGCAGCCACGCTGACACAACACACAGACGCTGAAAGCTCGCCAGCATGCATCACAGAGCTCAGCGATGAGCGCAAAGCAGACTCTTGCTGGCTTTCGCTTTGAGCATTCTCGCCTTGGACAATCGTAGGGAACGCAAAAGCCTTCAATCGATTGGATATCCCCAGTGACTGCCCCAGACTGCCCCTGGGTTATCTGCCGAGTGTCTTCTCACACTAGTGTGGCGCACAGGCTTATTGCACACGAGCTACATCAGATTTGCAAACTTGATTGAATCTTTTTGGTTGCCATGACGGAGTGGTTGTACATCGCGGAAGTTGAAAATGAAGCAGGCAAGGTAGTCCATTACAAGACGATGGTTCCAGTCCCTGCAAACTGTCGGGGCTCGTCAGCTTCTCAAGAAGACAATTTGGCTTTTCTCAACAAACTCGTCAACCAGTGTCAGTCACAGGTCATGCTTGTCTCCAAAAAAAAGTGTCAGGCTTGCGGAAAGAAAGCAGACCGCTTGGTGTGCCAACCTGGTCTTTATGACAGAGACGTCCAGACTTTTGTGATGGACTATCCAAAGCCAGTATGCCAGAACCCGCGCTGTGACCTCATCATACGACAACAGATGCAAGCAGCCAACCAGCAAAATGGCATGCTAGACAGGGAGCATTTTGTATGCATGCAGTGTGGCAAAAAGGCAGGTTTTGCAAAGTGTTCAAGATGTCGTGTAGCTGCATACTGCAGCAAAACATGTCAACAGCAGCATTGGCCACAACATAAGTTTGCATGCAAACAGCTAGCTAGAAGCGTCTAGGTGCAATTGCAAGACAAATTATAGTCAGGATGGTACATTGTCTAAACAGACCCTTGTTGTGAGGCTGTTGTTGGGAACAGGTTTTGATGCTACAACGGTTGCAGCGGTGCTTAAGCAAAGCAAAGCAGTATGGCCAGTACAGTCTTGAGATTAGCGTACAGCCATATTTTACCAATGTAGAATGAAATTTACCATGACATGAAGGTAGCATGTTGCATACTGCTGCGTGTGGCTGCAGCAAAAAAAGTTAAAAGCAGCATTGACCACAACACAAGTCTACATGCAAATCGCTGGCAGAAGTGTGTAGGTGCAAGTACAAGACAAATTACTGTTGGTACACTGTGTGAACAGTCCCTGCTGTTGTTGGGAACAGCTTTTTGTTGCAGAGGTGCTTGAGTAAAAGACAGCAGTATGCTCCAATACAGTGTTGAGCTTAGCACACATTCTCATCAGGCTACCTCTGCTATGTGCTTAACATCTGAAAAATGGCCCAGAAGCTGTTTCTCCCTGTGAAGTCTTGTTAGTCTTGGACTATGACAAAATGACTCAACCGCAGCCATACCAGCTGCACTTGAAATAGCATCTTGCAGCCATGCCTCTAGATGCATCAGACATATGTCAAACACGTTTCTGTAGGTCGAATCGACACAAGTGCTCGAAATTCCTCAGGTGATGCATATTTGAACTCACCAACTCCCTCCAGGTGCATTGCATGACAAGTGCACTGCCAGAGTCGTATAGCCAAGTTTGGAAGGTGTACACTATGCACATTTTTGCTTCCAATGAGTTGGCAAAGGCATTTTACTACCACGGATCAGTGACATGCAGTCAGCAGTGACCAGAACAACTTACGTCAGGACTGCTCGTCCCCTGCAGTTTGCGCAGCTTTGGCTGCATAGTAGGTTTGAGCTTTGAGCTGCTGTAACAATCAGTCCAGCAGCACCCTTGGGTATACCTAAGGCCTGACTGTCTGTAATGTCAGCAACCCCAAGCTCTTCCTTACAAGTGAACTAGCCGTAATGTATCTTATCTGCATGCTTCAAGTATCTACTGTGTGTGCTACTCATCAAGTCTTCAGATCCTTTATGGTTGCCTGCACAGACAGGTTGGATGCTCATTAGCTCTCAAGCCATCACCTGTGTGTCAGTGACAACAGGTGTTGGATGATGAGGACTTTTTGTGTGTTTGGTAGACAGTCATTCAACAAATGCAGATTCTGTCAGCAAGCGCTGATGAACAGCAGAGGCTGCAAGCTGCACATCTGAATTGTACTACCACTACTACTACTTGCATCTGTGTCCTGGGGACCAATGGAAGGCCAACAGACAACATCTGAGAAAGAAAACAGAAACAAAATGAATTCATTCATCACTAAAGCAAAATGTTTTTGCGTTTGTCAATAGAGCAGCAGCAATTGCAGAGGGTATTGATGGAGGATGCTAGTACTGCGGAGCGTATTAACACCCTAAGCAAATCATCTAAGGCCAAGTGCAGATTCAAGCCAAGCTAGTAGTGCTGCAGCATCAGAAGCTGTGCGCTAAATAAAGGTGTTACGAGGCAGCTGTGTCCATCTATGGAAAATGGATGCATGTTAACTGAGGGGTTGAACAAAACAAAATGCGTATGGAAAAAAGCATTTTCTGAGATACCTCCCTAACAGGGCAGGATCAGCAGTATTGAGGAACCTGCTAAAGGGTCTGAAAAGGAGCAGAATGTTTGTCCCGGATATGACTGTACACAGGGCAGTCAAACAAAACGTGGGGCTCAGTTTCGGCTGAGCAAACATGACACACTTGACGTGATCTATCCTCACGCCCAAAACGGTCAGTTTCTACACGCAGACCGTGAAAACCGCATCTGATTCTGGTGATAAGCTTTTTGTTCAAATGACATGTGAATGTGAAAAGGTAGTCAGCATACTGGTACTCTGCAGCCAGGTACAGGACAAAATTAGATTAGATTAGATTAGATCACAAGACAAGATTCTGCTCTCACCCGTGCAAGGCAGGCCTCGCCCATACCTTGGGCATGGATGAACAACCACCTGCGTTCATACCCGCTGTTGCGGGCGGCTAATTGCGGCGCAGATACGTACTCTGCCTCCTCTGAGCCTGAGCTCGTTAGTGACTTAGTGACTTAGTGTCGGAGCCCACGTGTCTGGGCAGGCCATAAAAATTAGAACTTCGGTCAACTGCTTGTAGAGCTACTTTCTGACCAAAGGGTTCACTTTAGTAGGAGTGTGCACAAGCAACGCAGCATTAACTCCAACTCAGAAATGGGGAATACGTCATAGCTATCCAGTTTGTATCCATATGACGCACATCAGCAAACTTCCCACTCTGCTGCCCACAGGTGCAGATGCCGTTTATGTGGTGACAGGTGGTAACAGAGGTTTGGGGCTGGAGCACGTTCGACAGTTTTTGGAAAAGACGCAGGCACATGTCGTTGCCACCACGACAAAAAGCCCACCTTCCGAAGCCAACAACCTGAGATTGCTTGCTGATCAGGGCAAATCTCACCGACTAACAGTAGTCACTCTTGACTTGAGCGACGAGTCCAGCATCAAGGTAAGTCACCTGTCATGTATGGGCATAGCCGAACACGAGCGAACCTGACTACGATTTCTTGCTGCAGGAAGCTGCAGAGCAAATCAATCTTGCACATCCCAGTGGAATTGACCTGCTGCTAAACAATGCTGGAATGCAAGAGCCCATTACTCGGGCCTCGGAAACGTATGCTTCTACATGCCTTGTATGCAATCTGAATCAGCTTGCTGCTGACCGCTTTTGTGCGGCATCATGCGTATTGTGCTGCACGCTCAAAACTTCCACTAGCCAACATATGTTTTTTGCATGATGCAGGGCCGGCAGCGAATACGTCCATGTCCTGACAACAAATGTTGTTGGACCCTATCTGACAACAAAGCATCTGCTCCCAAGCTTGATGAAGAAGAAAACTAGAGTCATTGTCAACACCTCATCGCTATATGACTCCGTCAATGCAACCCTGAATGACAACCATGGTCATCACAGTCCAACTGGGAGTGTGCTGTTGGCGTCCAACACCAGCAAAGCAGCTGTAAACATGCGTAAGCCTTGCAACTTCTGCCTGGGCTGTTAGTCCTTGCATCGCTATGCATATGGCCAAGCTCACCGCACTGAAGCATCATGCACATTTTAGACCAAGCCACATGCAAAGCCCTGCATCCATGAAATCAAGGTCTGAGTTAGGCAATCACCAATGCATCCGGCAAGTCTCAGTCAGTATGCCATTATTGCGTGTGTTCATGTACCACTGTGGACGCACAGTTCTTCAGCACTGGGCAGGTGAGTGTTTGATTTGCATCATTGCACCTACTTGGACAAATTGTTGAGGCATTGACCTGCAGAGTCCGCTGTTTTAGCAAATGATCTGAAGCACGATGGGTTCATTGTCATCTCCTTGGACACCGGGTGGGTCAGGACTGAGATGGGCAACACCACAGAGGAGCTGGGCCATGGCTGTGCACCCCTGGATGTGCTCACTAGCGTTGCGGGTAAGGGATGAGTTGTTGTTGCCCTCGGGAGTTGCAGTCAAGTGGTCTTTAGACCAAGAGTGCCCAGAGTTAGGCAGCTGCCTATGCGGGCCCACATGTTTGGGCCTGGTGAAAACGTTATGTGCTATTTATTACCATGTTATTTACATCACATGCATTCATGCTGGGGAATGCGCCTGCAGAAAAGTATCAACTACATTTTGCAGGACTCGCTAGTGACTTTGAACACATTCACATCTAACAGCAATTTTTTGGTCATTGCCAAGGTAAAACCTGTACAACAGCAGCAACTATGCAGTGCCATCTTTGTGGTACTCAGTGATTGCACACCAATATCTGTTGCGACTTACATGCCTCTTTGTCACTGAGCTCTCTAGATGTACCCCACAATCTTTTTTGCTCTGTGTCCTCAACGGGCTACTCACAGTGGGTACATGATGCAGGCCAGCAAAAAGTCATCATGGCTTTGACACAGAAGCAAACAGGCAAGTATTTGAACTGGGATGGCAATGCGCCAAAAGAGCACCCATCTTCACACGCATTTGTTACAGCTTCAGCAGCGCCTCAGGCAGGCACAAAACTTGTACGGCCTTTCAGGCGACCTTTTACTGCGCGAAGTTTACTCAGGCCACATTGGTCTGCAAATGTGGCAGGCTTATGGCAAACATGATGGCCTGCACTCTCTGCTGTAGTGCCAAGAAGACGGCAGCCTCGCTGTGTAAGCTCTCTGCAGGTCTCCACGAAACTTGATTGCCACCCTTTGGTCGTGTTCTAAGGGCGACATGTCTGACTTCCATGCGATCAAGAACACGCTTGCTGAACAGGCTTGAAGTCAAAGAGACAACCCAGCATGAGCTTTGCAAGGGCCAGCATAAACCACTCAGTTGATGAGTACGAACCTGAGTTGTTACCTTGTCGACGGTGATGTTTTCAGCGCCGATTCGACGTTTTATGTTGTGGACCACTCATGCTGGTCTGTGCGTCAAGGGATCTGTATCGGTGTCATGCTCCTGGGTTTGGACTTGCCAAACATTAGTTTCGGAGCACACGGTCTTAGCGCCATTGGTCACGGCGTGACCGTCACATTATAAGTGTATGCTGCTGTTGGTATTTGGCGATTGTTATGCACATCAACAAATCGAGACTTTTAACTGCCCTGCGAGCTGACGTATAAGGCGGTTGCTGCTCGCAGCAGCTCGTCCACGGCTTGTACACGAAGGCTTCCCGCAACATAAGCCAGGCAGACCATTAAGGGCCTTCCTGAAGACCTGATTTGCCGCATCTTGGCTCACATGCCGTTCAGTCAGAAGAAAGTTCGCTTGCGAGTTGTATGTTGGAAGTGGGAGAAAGCGATGTGCCAGCCCGAAAGTCACAGCATGCTTTGGCATAAAGTCAAACGCCTTACCAGAGCTGCCGGCATACCGTCTGGAGTCATGAAGGTACTGCCAGCCGTCTGTGGCGCTAACGCACTCATGCGTCGCATCAAGGCTCAGGGTCTTGGGCTCCTGCGAGCTGTCTGGGACCTTGGAGTCGATCCTCTCTCAGCCTGTCCAAACTTGCCAAACCTGGAGGTTTTGCACATTATGGAGCAGACTCAAACCTTTGAGCTGCGGAACTCCAATTTCTCAAGCCTCCAGCACCTATGTCTTGAAGAAAATCCATATTCAGAGGAACATGTTGCTTCGTGGGCAGAGAACTTTCTGCAACATGCTGTTCAATACTTGACTCATCTGAAGACCCTGCAGTACATATCCACCTGGACAGAGGGAGACCAGAATGCAGAAGACATTCCGGAAATCAGCGCTCCACACGGGTGCCAAGTGCAGCTCAAAATGGGGTTGCCTTGTCAGCAACCCATACCTCATTGCACTGCCCAAAGTCTGTCGCACTTGTCTCTGATTGTACGACCAGAGGCTGACTGTGTTGTGCCGTTGACGCCGTATTCCGCATGTACAGCACTGCAGTATTTGCAATGCAGCGTTCATCTTCCTGAAGTTCCTGTACCCTCAACAGCAAAGCTGACTGTCACCTTCACACTTTTTTACCATTTACCAAAAGCCCTAAAGCACATCTGTTTTGACACCCAGGGAGAGGATCGCATCCAGATATACGTTGTATTATGCAGAGGCTGGAGTCACTATTTTGCTGACACCTGCGACCATTCAGTCATTGCAGTACCTAAAACAGCTGCTAACCAAGATAGTCCTTTGGACAGCTGGATGTTTAGCAATACATATGATTTTAGAGTAGCGTGACCGGTAGATGTGCCATACCACTGCAACTGGACGAATCACTTGATATTTTTGAACTGGATACTCAAAGCTCATGCACCGCAGCTAACAAGTACATGGATTGCAGCATCGATTTGCAAATTTAACCTGCACATGCGCAGCGACCATTTAGACAATTTGCAAAGTAATGTGCACATGCACAGCGTCTATCTTTTATATACATATACACTGTATATGTACAATATATCTGCACATAGCGCGTCTAAATTGATTTGAATGTTCTTGTCAGCACAGGAAGATATGGGGACTACGGAAGATACCGATAGCGCAGCATGATTGCACCTTGCTGCAGTGTGTGCGCATTGGCATACTTTCTGGACATGGCTCATTACGTTCCCAACAACAGTCCAAGCCATGTGTGCATGCTCAAGGACAAGCCATCTTGCAGCTTCATATTCTGGTCACAAGTCTTGTTTTGCAATGAATATCAGATGTAGCTCTAGAGGCCGTGTACAATTCGTTACCTACAAACCCCAAGGACTCCGGTGTTGACGAACACAGTGGTGAATAGTGTTATGATAAACAGTATACTTTTGATACTGACGACCTCTAAATTGCCATAGGCGAATCCTTCTTTTGCTGCAGTGTTCACTTTTATAGCAACAAGTGTTTCAATCATGAAAGCATAAAAAAGCGAAGGGCAACCAGCTACTGACAGTGCCTCAGTCTAATGTGCAAAACAGCCTACACAACAGCAGTCTGAGATAGCACGTGAAAATGTTGCTTTCACTGTGAACAGATACTGAATGTCATTTGTCAATGAATCAGACCGTGAGTCAGACCCAAATGTGTAACGAGGCTGCATTTGTCCTCACAGGTTCACGACATGCTCCTTTGTCCAACCAAACAATTGATCACCATATATGCACAAAATTGATGCTTTATCTTCTACCAGCAATGCACAATGTTCAACCTTCCTCAGTGCTCAACACATTGCTTACTATTCACCATCTGCACGCCAATGCCTCCACGGATTCAGCTGAAGGCCTATAGGTTGGACCACCAGGGTTTGCTAGGATCCACCTCAGTGGGTCTATTCTTGAAGGCATCATTCAGCTGCTTGCCCTGAGGCTCTGCTGGGAAACTGGCCACCAGGTCATACCTTTCCTCCTTCTTGCCGATATCTTCACGCTTCCATACCTACAGTCAGGTGATATAAAAGAGAGTGTCAACTTGGTGACGCCTGACTATATGCTCAGAATCTGTAACCTGAGGAGCTGGCTGCAAGATTTGCGCTGCAAGATTTGCACTGCAAGCAGTTGCCCATGCCCATACCGGCTATACACATGTTTGTGTCTGCAGACATGGCTTGGTGGCAAGCACACACACGTAGCATATATTGACAGCAGCATTTTGCAGATGCTCAAAAGTCAAATTGGGTGTTTGCAATAAAGGGCTATCCACCCCAAGCTGGCAGCATTGTCATCTTCTTCCCAGCATAGCATGCAAGCTGTGAAGACGTGCAGAGCCAGTCAAACTTTCAACAAGGTCTTCAATACCAAGCACCCTCCCACCATTTTATGAATGCTTGAACATCAGTGAGATGCAGCCATTCGTGATTGAGATCAAGGTGTACAAATGCATGCGGCAGGTGTGAAGGTGCATGTGGCAGGTGTGAAGGGGCACACCTCCCAAGGTTTGCCATAGCTATGCCGCATGGCTCCCATGATGGGGTACATCATCTGACTGGACAAGTACAGGTGCCTGAAGTGATAAGCCTGGATGAAGCTATCAGCAAACGCCATCCTCTCTGCTCTACCCCTGCATCATCACAATACATGTCTTGCAACAACCAGTACATCTGACAGCTGCAATCATGGCTGTTTTTCCCAACACCTTTCTTTTGCCTTGAGGACTCAAGCACCGTGTACAGCTCACGATGCCACAATGAAAAGGTGTACTGGCGAAAGAGTCAAATGTGGTAGGCATGCCTATGGAAAAACAAGCAAGAGCAGGGCAGACAGGGACACATAGTGGAAGGATGAAGAGGAACGGTCAGAGACATGCAGCACTGGGAAGAAGAAATTCGGCCAGAAACGCACAGGAAAGACAAAAGACCGGCAGGGATAGACCACAGGGGAAGAGGAAGAGGGCAGAAAAAGACAGCAGGGGGATTTATAATAGGCACAGGCACATAGCAGGTGGAAGAAGAGGAGGGCAGACCTGACGCCCATGACGCCTGCTGCAGAAGGGATGTCCTTCAGGACAGGGTTCATCAGAATGACTGCCTTGCCCTGACTCTCTGCTTCATCCACCTGTCACAACCCACTTCTGATACATACACATTGAATCAGTAGTAGCAAAGTCTGGTCATCAAATCTACACCCTTCACTTGATTTGTACCTCACAGCTGCAAACTAAAAGTAACAGTGGCAACACTGACCTAGCTGTCATACATCCACTAATGCTTCAGTACTGATACATGCATACATGGCAGCCTGAC
>JAABUL010007208.1_pt1 | contig 12158 bp, 8 predicted proteins | sample 5559151 | NCBI WGS metagenome assembly JAABUL01 (sample SAMN10711876, study PRJNA513368) | rock metagenome | isolation source: Antarctica rocks | place: Antarctica: Victoria Land, Pudding Butte sud | reverse complement strand
GGTGGCGCCCATCGTCCGCGCGGCGGCCAGCATCGCGGCGGTGGCGAGCATCGGCTGCACCTGCATGTCCTGCAGATAAAAGGCCCCGCCGGCCAAGCCACGGCGCAGGTACGGCTCGTAGGAGGAAAGGTCCTCGGCGGCCACGCTTTCGGCCACCACCCCCGCCGCGGCCTGCGCGGTTACCAGCTCCCGCAGCCCGGACAGCGTGGCGTGCTCCGGTACGACGACGAGCCCACCCTTGCACTCGAGCTCGATGTCGTGACCCAGCCGGTCGGCCACGTCACGCCAGAGTTTGTGCGAAAGCACAGCCAGGTCGAGCTCAGGTCCTGGCACCTTGTCAGAAACCAGGAGGTTGCCCTCGCCGGCGCCGGTCGTGCCCGACGCAACGGCACCGCGGTCGACCACCGTCACCGACAGCCCCGACGCCGCACACTCCAGGGCACATGCGGCCCCGATCACGCCAGCGCCTACCACCACGACGTCGACGCTGCCCATAAGCGACCAGTACATCAGACCCCGTTTTGACGGGGCAACCTGTGGCAGATTGCACGGGACGAGCCTAACTCGGACGCAGGCTGCCGCGCCCGCTAGGTTTGGCGGCAGCTGCCTGTGATCAATGGATTTGAGGACTGAGCGATCATGTATGTCGTCACGGCGGCTAGTCGTCCGCCAGAGCGCCGTCCGCCTCCACTGCCGACTCTGCAGCGGCTGGTGGATGGCACGACCGGCTCGACCACGACGACCATCCTGATCAACAAGTTGGCCCCCGACGAGCGCGTGCCGGCGCATGTGCACGACGTCGAGGAGATTCTGCTCGTCACCGCAGGACGGTGCGAGGTGGCGGCGGGGGGCTTCGTCGTCGAGGTCGCTGCCGGCGATGCCGTCGTGGTTCCCGCCGATGAGACCCACGCTTTCCGGCAGATTGGGACGGGCAGGGCCGCGGTCACCGCCATCCTGGCGTCGCCGAACCCGACGTTCAGTTGGCTGTGATGCGCATAGAGTTGCGCCGCACGTGGGGCGAGCTTCGCGCGGCTGAGGAGCCAAGGTGATGCTTCAATCGTTTCGTCGGCGGCTGCGCCGGCTGCAGACGACCCTTCGTTGGGCGCTCGATGGCTGCTTCGTGCCGACAAATGAGTGCCTGCATAACGGAGAGTCGCCGTATTGCCAGATCTGCGCTGGACTGATACTGCGCCCGCACTGATTGCCGACCGGGTGTCAGCCGCACGTTGCACGGTTGGCCAGCACGCGCGCAGAGACCGGCATGGGGATCGACAGCTTCCGGTCAGCGCAGGATGCCGGTGTGGCCGAGGGAGTAGCGTCCCGGCTGGGGGTAGACGCACAGCCCGTGCGGCCCTTGACCGACGGCAATCTTGCGGACGAGGTGGCCGTTGGCGGTGTTGATCGCGTACACGACGGCGTCGTAGCGGCCGGAAAGCCACAGGATGGTGCCGGTCATTGAGGCCCCCCATGTCGGGGCTGCCGCCGCCCGGGATGCGCCACTTCCCGACCACTTTGCGGGTAGCGAACGAGAGCAGGGAGATGGACCCCTCGCCACGGTTCGTGACGTACAGGACCTTGGCGTCCCGGCGGGGATACAGGCCGTGCGCGCCCTTGCCGGTGGGGATGAAGCCGATCTTGCGGAAGCTGTCGCCGTCGATGACCCAGACACCGTTGTTGTTCATGTCCGCGACATACCAGACGGCGCCGTCGGAGGCGATCTTCATGTCCTGCGGCATCGCCTTCGGCGCCAGCGGCAGCGTGCCGACCAGCTGCTGCTTGACGACGTCGACCTTGATCAACCGGCCGGCGAACTCGCAGGTGGCGATGAAGTAGCGGCCGTCGGCGGAGAAGTCGGCGTGGTTGACCCCGTTGCAACCAGGGACGGCCAGCACATGCTCCGGCCTCATCGTGTTCGGGTCGGAAAAGATGATCTGCTGGCGCGCCTCGGCCATGACGATCGAGTATCTGCCGTCCGGGGTGAAGGACAGGTTGTACGGATCTGCCACCGGCACCGCACGGCCCGGTCGGCCGGTCCGCGGGTCGATCGGCGTAAGCGTGTAACCGTCGTTGTTGTTCACCCACAGCGTGCGCAGGTCGTAGGAGGGGACAACGTGCTGAGGCAAACCTCCCACCGCGAAATGGCCGACGATCCGGTACGTCGCCTGGTCGATGACGTCGACGCTGTTGCTCTTGCTGTTCGGCACGTACACCAGCGCCGGGTCGGCCCGCACCACGGGACTGGTTGACCGGAACGGCGAGCACGCCGCTCGACCGGTACCCGGCGACCGCCGAGGGTGACCGAGCCGCGTTCGGTGCCGTGCCGCACACCGGCCCGGCTCGGGTTGTGCTTGCCCTTCGGGCCACACACGGCCTCGACATCAGCGCTCATCATCGCGGCCATCACCTGCAGCCCCGTGCCGACGGCCAGCGCCAACAACCCTTCCTGCACGTCCTCGGCGATCTCCCCCGTCGCCACGCTCACCGTCTCCCGCAGCGCGAGCCGCAGCTCAGCACTCGTCATCGGCGCACTCGTCTGGTACTTCTTGGTCACGGCGGTCCCCTTCTCGGTCGAACTTCTTGGCGGAAGCCCGACACCTACCACAAGGCAGGCATCGAGCCGGGGACCGCCACCTCAACTTCTACGACGCGTGGGACAACCTCGACACGCCCGCCTTCCAGGGCCGGCGCTCCAATTCATTCGGCGGGTCTGCACAGGACGGCAAACCGAAGGGCGGCCCCGCTCTCGCGGGACCGCCCTTTGGTTCGTACCAGGGACTGTGAAGCCCACTACGCAGGGACTAGAAGTCCATGTCTCCCATGCCGCCGCCACCGGCACCCGCGCCGGCACCGACCGACTGCTTCTCCGGCTTGTCGGCGATGACCGCCTCGGTCGTCAGGAACAGCGCCGCGATCGAGGCTGCGTTCTGCAGCGCCGAGCGGGTGACCTTGGCCGGGTCGATGATACCGACGGCGATCATGTCGACGTACTCACCGCTGTCGGCGTCGAGGCCGTGGCCGGTGTTCAGGCCGCGGACCTTCTCCGCCACGACGCCACCCTCCAGGCCGGCGTTGATGGCGATCTGCTTGAGCGGTGCTTCGAGCGCCACCCGCACGATGTTCGCGCCGGTCGCCTCGTCACCTTCGAGGTCGAGCTTCTCGAAGGCCTTGGCACCGGCCTGCAGCAGAGCCACGCCACCGCCGGCGACGATGCCCTCTTCGACGGCCGCCTTGGCATTGCGTACGGCGTCCTCAATGCGGTGCTTGCGCTCCTTGAGCTCCACCTCGGTGGCCGCGCCAACCTTGACGACGGCAACACCGCCGGCCAGCTTGGCCAGGCGCTCCTGGAGCTTCTCCTTGTCGTAATCGGAGTCGGACTTGTCGATCTCGTTGCGGATCTGGCTCACCCGGCCGGCGATCTGGTCCGGGTCACCGCCACCCTCGACGATCGTCGCCTCGTCCTTGGTGATCACGACCTTGCGAGCCGAGCCCAACAGGTCCAGCGTCGCGGTGTCGAGCTTGAGGCCGACCTCTTCGCTGATGACCTGGCCGCCGGTGAGGATGGCGATGTCACCGAGCATGGCCTTGCGGCGGTCGCCGAAGCCGGGAGCCTTGACGGCGACGGACTTGAACGTGCCGCGGATCTTGTTGACTACCAGGGTGGCCAGGGCCTCGCCCTCGACATCCTCGGCGATGATGGCCAGCGGCTTGCCGCCCTGCATGATCTTCTCCAGCAGCGGCAGGAGGTCCTTCACCGACGAGATCTTCGAGTTGACGACGAGCACGTAGGGGTCGTCGAGAACGGCCTCCATGCGGTCGGGGTCGGTGACGAAGTACGGCGAGATGTAGCCCTTATCGAAGCGCATACCCTCGGTGAGCTCCAGCTCGAGGCCGAAGGTGTTGCTCTCTTCGACGGTGATGACGCCTTCCTTGCCGACCTTGTCCATCGCCTCGGCGATGATCTCGCCGACGCTCGAGTCGGCAGCCGAGATCGACGCGGTCGAGGCGATCTGCTCCTTGGTCTCGACGTCCTTGGACGCCAGCGCGAGCTGCTCGACGACAGCCTCGACGGCCGCCTCGATGCCGCGCTTCAGCGACATCGGGTTGGCGCCGGCGGCCACGTTGCGCAGGCCCTCGCGGACCAGCGCCTGGGCGAGCACCGTTGCGGTGGTCGTCCCGTCGCCGGCGACGTCGTCGGTCTTCTTGGCGACCTCCTTGACGAGCTCGGCCCCGATCTTCTCCCACGGGTCCTCGAGGTCGATCTCCTTGGCGATGCTCACGCCATCGTTGGTGATGGTGGGAGCACCCCACTTCTTCTCCAGCACGACGTTGCGGCCCTTGGGCCCGAGCGTCACCTTCACGGCGTCGGCGAGGACGTTCATCCCTCGCTCGAGACCACGGCGCGCCTCTTCGTCAAACGCGATCATCTTGGCCATGCGGTTGCGTCCTCCAGTGTCCTGCGATGTGTCGGACTGACGCGGTCGGGCCCGGCGCCCGCGACGGATGGCTGCGCTCCCCGGACGATCTGCGCCCGAGTCCCAGCAGCCCCACCGTCCCGACCTGCTGGCACTCGACCGTGTCGAGTGCCAATCCAGGTTTAGCACTCTGCCCCAGAGAGTGCAAGCTGCTGTGCTCAAGCGGGCGGCCGCGCGGCCGATGATGGGATGGGGTGCCCCGGACCGCAAGGGTCGGGGCATTTCGGCATCGTCCGCCGCCACGGCCCACCCCCGAATGGTGATCCAGGCCCGATAGGGCGCGCTGGAGAGCGCCCAACGAGGCCTGGATCACCCCAGTGGAGGGAGAGGGACGGCGGTGCAGCCGCGCGAGCGGCCGCGCGGATCAGTTGATCAGGCCGATCTCGCGTACGGCGGCCAGCGACGGCGCAACCGTGAACGAAGGCCGCGCGGTAGCGGCAACCGCGTCGAGCGTCTTCAATCCGTCGCCGGTGTTGTAGAGCACGGTCTCTGCTCCGGGGTCCAGCGCGCCGGCGGCCAGCAGCCGGCGGAGCACGGCCACGGTGACCCCGCCGGCGGTCTCGGCGAAGACGCCCGTGGTCCGGGCGAGCAGCGCGATGCCGTCGATGATCTCGGCGTCGCAGACGTGGGCCATTGCCCCACCGGTCCGCCGGACCGCGTCGAGGGCGTACGGACCGTCGGCCGGGTTGCCGATCGACAGCGACTTGGCGACGGTGGCCGGCTTCACCGGCGTCACCACATCGCGGCCCTGCTCGAAGGCGGTCGCGATCGGTGAACAGCCGGTCGCCTGCGCCCCGAACATGCGCCAGGACGACGGCTCGACCAGGCCGCTGCGAACCAGCTCGCCGAACCCCTTGTCGATCTTGGTGAGCAGTGATCCGGAGGCCATCGGTACGACGACCTGCGCCGGCACCCGCCACCCCAGCTGCTCGGCCACCTCGAAGCCGAGGGTCTTCGAGCCCTCGGCGTAGTACGGCCTGACGTTTTGGTTGACGAAGGCCGTGGTCTGGAACTCGTCGGTCTCAGCCAGCTCCGAACACAGCCGGTTGCAGTCGTCGTAGGACCCTGACACCGCGACGAGCGTGCCGCCGTAGACGGCGGTCTGGACCACCTTGCCGGCCTCGAGGTCGGCCGGTACGAACACCACGCTGGAGAGACCGAAGCGGGCCGCGTGGGCCGCCACCGCGTTGGCCAGGTTGCCGGTCGACGCGCAGGCCACCCGGTCGAATCCGAAGCGGGCCGCCGCCGTGAGGGCGACGGAGACGACCCGGTCCTTGAACGAGTGGGTGGGGTTGGCGCTGTCGTCCTTGACCCACAGGCTGGCCATCCCGAGCTCGGCGGCCAGCCGGTCGGCGCGGATCAGCGGGGTCATGCCGGCGCCGAGGTCCACCCGGGAGGCCGGGTCGGCTCCCACCGGCAGAAAGGGGGCGTAGCGCCAGAGCGTCTGCGGGCCGGCCTCGATCTGCTCGCGGGTGACGGCGGCAAGCGCCGCGGGTTCGTAGGACACCTCGAGCGGCCCGAAGCACTCGGCGCAGGCATGGATCGGCAGCAGGTCGTAGGACGCGCCGCAGTTGCGGCAGGTCAGTCCGCGGGCAGCGGGGGGCGTGAGGATGTCGGGGCGGGTGAGCGTGGTCATCAGGGCAGCGCCTCTCTACTCATCTTTCCCGCTCAGAGGCGGGACGGAGTTGGCACCTTCCGCGGGAGTCGCGGTGGTTGCCGGGGCTTCATCGGGCCGTTCCCTCTGCCCCTCGGGATGAGAAATTTCGATTCAGTTGTCCACCGACCCTAGCGCCTCGGAGAAGACCGACCGGAAAAAAACGACGAAGCGGTTGCCGTCTGAGGGTTTCCCGACGAGTGTTCATCTCACCCACCGTTCCGAGACAGGAGTGACGTATGACCCGAGGAATCCGAACGGCCCTGGTGGCCGTTCCAGCACTGGCAGCGGCAACCCTGCTGCCACTGCTCGGCGTACAGAGCGCCCAGGCGACCGCTACAGCGGCACTGGGCAACACCCGTGCCATCTTCAAGGTTGGCACCACCGCCTACCGGCCGGCGCCCAGGGGCACCGGCGCTTACACATCGCCCTCAGCCGAGATCGCCCGGCAGCGCGGGCCTGACGGCAACGCCGTCGTGAACCGCAGCTTTGGCCGGATGGCCCGAGGCACAGCAGCCGCTGCCAGCGCCACCGCGGCGGCAGCTGCCACGCCCAGCGCCGTCACGCCCACCGGCGCCAGGGTGGTCCGCAGCTTCCGCGGTCTCAACGCGGCGGACCAGCGCACGGCCAACGGCGGCAACCAGTTCTCGGTCGAGCCGCCGGACCAGGCGCTGTGTGTCGGCGGCGGCCACGTGGTCGAGGCGACCAACGACGTGTTCCGCGTCTACGGTTCCAAGGGCGGCGGCCAGACCGGCGTCCAGGACCTCAACTCCTTCTACGGCTACCCGGCCCAGTACAACCGCACCACCGGCCGGCAGGGGCCGTTCGTCACCGACCCGACGTGCCTGTTCGACCCGACGACCGGCAAGTTCTTCCTCACCGTCCTGACCCTGGACGTGGTACCGACGACCGGCGCCTTCACTGGCAACAATCACCTCGACATCGCGGTGTCGGGGAACCCGACCGGCAAGTGGGACATCTACCGGCTCAACGTGACCGATGACGGCACCCACGGCACCCCGGTGCACCCGCACTGCCCCTGCATCGGCGACTACCCGCATATCGGCGTGGACGCCCACGGCTTCTACGTCACCACCAACGAGTATTCATTCTTCGGGCCGCAGTTCAACAGTGCGCAGATCTACGCGTTCTCCAAGCGGCAGCTCGCCAACGGCGCGAAGACGGTCTACGTGACGCACTTCGACACCACGGGCGCCGACAAGGGCAAGTCTGGCTTCACGGTGTGGCCCGCGCAGTCGCCGAGCACCGGCCAGTACGACAACCAGCGCAATGGCACGGAATACTTCATGTCTTCCAACGCCACTGAAGAGACCGGCGGCAAATACGTGTCGCAGAGCATCGTGACGTGGGCGCTCACCGGTAGTGCAACGCTGGGCAACGCCCGGCCGAAACTCGCCCTACGGAACGGCCGGGTCGCGGTACGCACGTACTCACTACCCGCGGCCGCGAACCAGAAGTCCGGGCCAACGCCGCTCAAGGCCTGCTTGAACTCCGACCCGTGCGCCAAGCTCCTGCTCGGTGCGCCGGACAAGTTCCACGAAACCGAGGGTCCGCTCGACAGCAATGACACCCGCATGCAGCAGGTGACCTACGCCCGGGGCAAGCTGTACGGCGCGCTCGACACCGCCGTCCGCGTTGGCGGCACAGTGCGGGCCGGCATCGCCTACTACGTCGTGGCGCCGAGCCCGATGGGAGCCGGCAAGCTGCTGATGCAGGGCCGGGTGGGCCTGGCCGGCAACAACGTCACCTACCCGACCATCGGGATCACTTCGGGCGGCCAGGGCATCATGTCGTTCACCCTGGTGGGTAACGACTTCTACCCGACCGCCGCATTCACCGGTTTCGACGCCGGCCACGGCGCCGGGCCGATCAAGGTGGCGGCGATGGGTCAGGGGCCGCAGGACGGCTTCAGCGAATACAAGGCCTTTGGCAATCCTCCGCGTCCGCGGTGGGGCGACTATGGGGCAACCGCGGTGGACGGCAGCACCATCTGGGCCGCCACCGAGTACATCGGCCAGTCCTGCACGCTCAAGCAGTATGAAGCCGAGCCTTTCGGCACCTGCGGCGGCAGCCGCGTCCCATTCATCAACTGGGCAACCCGGGTCAGCCAGATCCGACCATGACCTAGCACGGACCTAGCCACCGCTCACGACGACGGGACCATCCTCCCGGCCGGGGGGACGGCCCCGTCGTCGTACCGGACTCGGGTCGGGCGTTACTAGGCTGCCGGGATGGTCGGCACCTTTGAGCTGCTCGTGGCGTCCAATCGCGGGCCGCTGTCCTTTGTCACCGGCGACGACGGCCGGGAGGAGGTCAAGCGCGGCGGCGGCGGCCTGGTCACCGCGATGAGCTCGGCCATGTCATCGGTCGAGGGCCTGTGGGTGTGCAGCGCGCTGAACAACCTCGAACGGGCCGTCGCCCGCCGCGCACCGGAGGGCCACCTGCGCACGCTCGACGTCGACACCGGCGGGTCCGACGTACGGATGCTGCCCATCGACGCGACCACGTTCGAGCGGGCCTACAACGGCATCGCCAACTCCACGCTGTGGTTCGTCAACCACCTGCTCTACGACAACCCGACACGTCCGGTCTTCGATGCACGCTGGCGCCGGCAGTGGCAGGCCTACCAGGAGTACAACGGCGCCTTCGCCGGCGCGCTCGCCGAGGAAGCCGCCGAGGGGGCGGCTGTCATGGTGCAGGACTACCACCTGGTGCTGACCCCGCGGCTGCTGCGCGAGCAGCGGCCGGATCTGCGCATCGCCCACTTCACCCACACCCCATGGGCCTCCCCTGAGTACTATTCGATGCTGCCCGACGACGTCGCCCGCGACGTGCTGGCCGGCATCCTCGGCGCCGACCATGCCGGTTTCCTCTCCGACCGCTGGGCCGAGGCGTTCCTGGCCTGCTGCAAGCAGATCTTGGGCGCCACCGTCGACGGCCGTACGGTCGACTACGACGGGCACCGCACCGAGGTCGGCGTACACCGGCTCGGCGTCGACGGGGACGAGTTGCGCGCCCGCGCCGGGGAGCCCGACGTCGCCGGCCGGATGGCCTACGTCCGCGAGCTGGCCGGGGACCGGCGGATCATCACCCGGGTCGACCGGACCGAGTTGTCGAAGAACATCGTCCGTGGGCTGCTCGCCTACCGCGAGCTGCTGCGCACGCGTCCGCAGTGGCACGACCGGGTGGTGCACGTCGCCTACGCCTACCCCTCCCGGCACGACCTGCCCGAATACCGCGAGTACACCGCGTCGGTGCAGCGGCTGGCCCGCGAGATCAACGATGAATTCGCTACCGGCGATTGGAGCCCGGTGCTGCTCGGTGTCACCGACGACTACCCCGGCTCGCTGGCCGCGTTCCGCCTCTGCGAGGTGCTCATCGTCAATCCCATCCTGGACGGGATGAACCTCGTCGCCAAGGAAGGCCCGGTGCTGGCCGAAACCGGCTGTGCACTGGTGCTGTCGCGCGAAGCCGGCGCAGCCGACGAGCTCAGCGCGGACGCGCTGATGGTCAACCCGTACGACGTGTCGCAGACCGCCGAGCGAATCCATGAGGGCCTGTCGATGCCGGCCGACGAGCGCGCCGCCCGGGGCCGGCGGCTGGCCGCGGCGGCGACGGCACTGCCGCCGGCCGCCTGGTTCGACGAACAACTGGCTGCGCTGGGGCGTCCGTAGGCTGCCTCAATGGTCGACACAATGGCTGACTCCAGTCTCGCGCTGACCGCTCGGCTGCGGCCGTCCTCGCTCGACACCCGCCGCGGTGTGGTGCGGCTGCACCCCGAGGTGCTGGCCGCACTCGGTGGCCAGCCCTGGGCCGTCCTGCAGATGATCGGCAGCCGGACGACCGGCGCTCTCGCGGCGTATGCCGACCCGGGCACGCCGCACGGGTTGCTGCTCTGCGACGACCTCACGCTGGGCAACCTCGGCCTGCGCGACGGCGGGCAGGTCACCGTGTCGGTGGCACCCCCGGCGGCGGCGCGCGCCGTCGTGCTGGCCGGCCCGGCCGAGGTGGCGGCCACCGTGTCACCAGAGATCCTGCGCCTGGCGCTACTGGGCAAGGTGGTCAGCGACGGCGACAACGTGTCCCTGCTGCCCCAGGACTTCCGGCTGCCGCCCGGCGCCGACGTGGCCCAGCTGCAGGCGACCCGGCGCAGCATCGGCAACGTCGTGGGCACCGGCTGGACGTCGGTCCTGCTCACGGTGACCGGCTGCGATCCGGCCGAGATGGGGGTCGTCGCGATGGACACCGTGGTGGGCTGGCGGGACGGCAGCGCCACCACCGGCAGCGCCACGCCGGCCCTCGTCGCCCCGACCACGGTGCCCGCGCTCCGCCTCGAGGACCTGCCCGGGCTCGAGATGCAGGCGGCCCAGCTGCGCGAATGGCTCGACCTGGGCTTCCACCACACCGAATTGCTGCAGCGCCTGGGCACCCGGGCGCAGCTGGGCGTGCTGGTCAGCGGCCCGGCCGGCTCCGGCAAGTCGACCCTCGTCCACGCCGTGGCGGCTGCCGTGCAGGGCACGGTCGTGCGGCTCTGGGGGCCGGAGATCGCCGCCCTGACCCCCGACTCCGGCGCCCGCCGGCTGCGCGATGCCCTGGCGCAGGCCCAGCGCCGACGGCCGGCCGTCCTGCTGATCGAGGACGTCGAGTCCCTCGCCGCCCGCGAGAGCCCGGGGCCGCTGATCACCGTGCTGTTGGACGTGCTCACCGCCGCCGCGGATGCCCCGGGGATTGCCGCCGTCTGCACGACCGGCCGCCCGGAATCGGTCGACCCCGCGCTACGCCACCCCGGCGTCCTCGACCACGAGGTACGGGTGCCACTGCCGGACCGGCCGCAGCGCCAGGCCCTCCTCGGCGCGCTCATGCGCGGCATGCCGCTGGCTACCGACGTGGCGCTCGAGGAGGTCGCAGCGCGTACGCCGGGCTTCGTGGCCGCCGACCTGCTCGCCCTGACCCGGGAGGCCGGTGTCCGGGCGGCCATCCGCCAGCGCGACGTCGAGCTGCCTGCTGTGGCCCAGCAGGATCTGGTCGGCGCGCTGTCGTCGGTGCGCCCGACGACGATGACCGATTCGGCCCTGGACGTCCCGGAGCTCTCGCTCGACGACGTCGGAGATCTGGTCGAGGTCAAGCGTGTGCTCACCGAGACGGTGCTGTGGCCGCTGGCCTATCCCGATACGTTCGCCCGGCTCGGCGTCCAGCCACCCCGGGGCGTGCTGCTCTACGGTCCACCCGGCTGTGGGAAGACCTTCATCGTCCGGGCGCTGGCCGGATCAGGGCAGGCCAACGTGCTGTCGGTCAAGGGCGCCGAGCTGCTGTCGAAGTGGGTCGGGGACAGCGAGCGGGCGGTCCGCGAGCTGTTCGGCCGGGCCCGCGATGCCTCGCCGGCGCTGGTGTTTCTCGACGAGATCGACGCCCTCGCGCCGGTCCGCGGGCAGTCCACCGACGGTGGCACCACCGACCGTGTGGTCGCCGCCCTGCTGACCGAGCTCGACGGTGTGGACGTGCTGCGCAACGTCGTCGTGATCGGCGCCACCAACCGACCGGACCTGATCGACCCGGCCTTGCTGCGCCCGGGCCGGCTCGAGCGGCTGGTGTACGTGCCGCCGCCCGATGGCGCGGCGCGGACGGAGATCCTGCGCTCGGCGGCCAAGCACACCCCGCTTACGGCCGACGTCGACCTGGCCGCGTTGGGCGCCGAAACCGATGGTTACTCCGCTGCTGACTGCGCCGCGCTGATCCGCGAAGCGGCCCTGGTCGCGATGCGCGAGTCGCTGGAAGCGCCGGCGGTCACCGCTGCCCACCTGACCGAGGCGCGCCGCACCGTCCGGCCGTCGCTGGACGCCGGTCAGGTGGCCGCCCTGGCGGCCTATGCGGTCGGCCGGCGGTAGAGGAGGATGTCCCGCCTGTCGTTGAACTTTGGTGGCGGTCCTCGTGATCGTCAGGCGGCGATCACGGGTTCATCATGACGCGCGGTACCGACAGTTTGCGCGGCGACATGCCCGTCGAGAGCGATG
>JAABUL010007207.1_pt1 | contig 12158 bp, 11 predicted proteins | sample 5559151 | NCBI WGS metagenome assembly JAABUL01 (sample SAMN10711876, study PRJNA513368) | rock metagenome | isolation source: Antarctica rocks | place: Antarctica: Victoria Land, Pudding Butte sud | reverse complement strand
CCGCCGATCCCCGTCTCTCCCTGCTCGACCTGTTGCGCGAGCACCTGCATCTGACCGGCACCAAACAAGGCTGCAACCAGGGCGGCTGCGGCGCCTGCACCGTCCTGGTCGACGGCCAGCGCATGCTTTCCTGCCTCGCGCTCGCGGTGCAATACGAGGGCCGATCGGTCACCACCGTCGAAGGATTGACCGCCGATGGCAACCTGCACCCGTTGCAGCAGGCCTTCATCGAGCATGACGGCTACCAATGCGGCTACTGCACGCCGGGTCAACTCTGCTCGGCGGTCGGCATGGCAGACGAGGCGCGGCGCGGGCTGCCGAGCGCGGTGACCGCCGACCTCGGCGCCGAACACGTCACCCTCGACGCCGACGAGCTGCGCGAGCGCATGAGCGGCAATCTCTGCCGCTGCGGCGCCCATAACGGCATCATCGCTGCGATCAGCGAAACCTACGGCGAAAGGGCCCCGGCATGACGCCCTTCACCTACGCCCGCGCCCGTGACCCGGCCGACGCGCTGACCCTCGCCGCCCCCGCCAGCGCCAAATACCTGGGCGGCGGCACCAACCTCGTCGACCTCATGCGCGAAACCGTCGAGACGCCCAGCGTGCTGGTCGACGTGTCCGGCCTGTCGCACGAGATCGAGGATCGCGAGGACGGCAGCCTGCTGATCGGGGCGGCGGTCAAGAACACCGCCCTGGCCGAGCACCGCGCCGTCCGCACCCGCTACCCGGTGCTCGCCCGCGCCATCCTGGCCGGCGCCAGCGGCCAAATCCGCAACATGGCCAGCGTCGGCGGCAACCTGCTGCAACGCACCCGCTGTACGTACTTCTATGACGACGCCGCCAGCTGCAACAAGCGCCAGCCCGGCGCAGGCTGCGACGCCATCGACGGCTTCAACCGCATCCACGCCATCCTCGGCGCCTCCCCCGCCTGCGTCGCGACCCACCCGTCCGACATGTGCGTCGCCCTGGCCGCGCTGGACGCCATCGTCCATGTCCAGGGCAGATCCGGCCCGCGCAGCCTCGCGCTGACCGAGCTGCACCGCCTGCCGGGGGGCCAGCCGCAGATCGAGACCACGCTCGAACCGGGCGACCTGATCACCGCGATCGAGCTGCCCGCACTGGCCTGGGCCGCGCGCTCGACCTATCGCAAGGTGCGCGACCGGGCCAGCTACGCCTTCGCCCTGGTCTCGGTAGCGGCCGCACTCGATTTGGACGGCGGCACCGTCCGCGACGTCCGCATCGCCCTCGGCGGCGTCGCCCATAAGCCGTGGCGGGCAATGACCGCGGAGGCGGCGCTGCGCGGCAAGCCGGCCACCGAAGCCCATTTCCGCGCCGCCGCCGAGGCCGAACTCGCCGATGCGGCGCCCCTGCGCCATAATGCATTCAAGGTCGAGCTGGCCCGCCGCACGATGACCGCCGTGCTGGCCGGACTGGCCGAAGGAGCCTCCGCATGAGCCTCACCGACACGATCAAGCAGGCCGTCACCTCGGCCGTCGTCCATTTCTCGCCCGAGGCCCCGCCCGATCCGCTGATCGCCAAGCCGCGCACCGGCCAGTACGGCGCGGTCGGCACGTCGCTGCCGCGCGTGGACGGGCCGCGCAAGGTGCAGGGCCAGGCCCGCTTTGCCGCCGAGGTGCCGGTCGAGGCGATGACCTATGCCGCCCTGTTGCACGCCTCGATCCCCCGCGGCCGGATCGACAGCCTCGACACCAGCGCGGCCGAGGCGGCGCCGGGCGTGGTGTTCGTCATGACCCATCGTAACGCCCCGAAGCTCGCCCCGCCGGCCGCCTTCCTGTCGGACCCGCGCGCCGTCGGCGCCAGCAGCCTGCCGGTGATGCAGGACGCCTCGATCCATTGGAACGGCGAACCCGTGGCCATCATCCTGGCCGAGACCCAGGAGCAGGCCGACCACGCCAAGTCGCTGATCAGGGTCAGCTACACGGCCGAGCCGGCGAGCCTGAACTTTGCCGAGGCGGCGCAGCATTCGCGCCGGCTGGACAACGTGATGCGCGAGCCGGGCCTGGTGGAGATCGGCAATGCGGAGCAGGCGCTGGCCGGGTCGGCCTTCGCGGTGGACCGCGTCTACAACACGCCGCGCCACAGCCACGCCGCGATCGAGCCGCATGCGGCGACCGTGTGGTGGGAGGGCGAGGATCTCGTCGTCCACGACACCACGCAGGTGCTGCACCAGGAGCGCTGGACGCTGGCCGGCATCTTCGGCATCGACGAGGAGCGGATCCGCATCTTCTCGCCCTTCGTCGGCGGCGGCTTCGGCGGCAAGGGATTGTGGGGTCACCAGATCCTCGCCATCGCCGCCTCCCGGCTGGCGGGCCGTCCGGTCCGCATCGCCCTCTCACGCGAGTCCGTGTTCCGGATCGCCGGCGGCCGCACCCTGACCCAGCAGCGGGTCGCCCTCGGCGCCAATGCCGACGGCACCCTGGCGGCGCTGATCCATACCGGCACCGTAGCCATGACCGCCTACAACAACTGCCCCGAGCAGTTCACCTTCCCGGCGCGCCACCTCTACGCCGCCGGCGCCATGCGGCTCGAGCAGCGCGCCACCGACCTCGACATGCTCGCCAACACCTTCATGCGCGCGCCCGGCGAGTCCGTCGGCACCTTCGCGCTCGAATGCGCGCTCGACGAGCTGGCCGAGGCCATGGCCCTGGACCCGATCGAGCTCCGCCGCCGCATGGAGCCGGACAAGGACCCGACCTCCGGCCGCGCCTTCTCGTCGCGCCACCTGCTCAAGGCCTTCGCCGACGGCGCCGAGCGGTTCGGCTGGTCCAAGCGCAACCCGACCCCGCGCACGCGCCGCGAAGGCGAATGGCTGATCGGCATGGGTGTGGCTACCGGCACCTACCCCTACTACCGCATGCCCGGCGGCGAAGCCCGGCTCATCCTGCGCCGCGACGGCACCGCGTCGATACAGATGGCCAGCCACGAAATGGGCATGGGCACGGCAACGGTGCAGATCCAGGCCACCGCCGAACGCCTCGGCCTGCCGGTCGAGACAATCGCGTTCGAATACGGCGACACGGCGCTGCCGCACGGCACGCTGGCCGGCGGCTCGTCGCAGACCGCGTCCATCGCCGCCGCCGTGACCGCGGCCAGCCACGTCCTGATCGCCGATCTGCTCAAGCTGGCCGGCAACGACTCTCCGCTGGCCGGGCTGAAGCCGGACGAGGTCGAGGCGCGCGACGGCGGGCTCGGCCATCGCGAGCAGGCCGACCGCTTCGAGAGCTACGTCTCGATCCTCGCGCGCGCCGGACGCGACGAGATCGCCGCCGAGGCCGCCGCCCCGCCACCGCTCGAGGTGATGCAGTTCTCGATGCACTCCTTCGCCGCCCAGTTCGCCGAGGTCCGCGTCAATGCCGTCACCGGCGAGACCCGGGTCAGCCGCTTCCTCGGCTCGTTCGACTGCGGCCGCATCATCAACCCGCGCACCGCCTCCAGCCAGTTCCGCGGCGGCATCATCATGGGCCTCGGCCTCGCACTCACCGAGGAGACCCAGTTCGACGAGCGCACCGGCCGGATCATGAACCCGTCGCTGGCCGAGTACCACGTCCCCGTCCATCTCGACGTCCCCGAGATCGACGTGATCTGGACCGATATCCCCGACCCGCACGCCCCGCTCGGCGCCCGCGGCATCGGCGAGATCGGCATCACCGGCGTCGGCGCGGCGGTCGCCAACGCCATCTACAACGCCACCGGCACCCGAGTGCGCGACCTGCCGATCACGCTCGACAAGCTGCTCGGATGACCTGGATGCAGGTGAGCTGGCTGCAGGTGAGCTGGCTGCAGGCTGGGCCCACTATCGGCGCCGCCTTCCTCGCCTCGGCCGTCGAGTGCGTGGAAGCGGCGACCATCGTGCTCGCGGTCGGCACCGTGCGCGGCTGGCGCTCGGCCCTGTCCGGCACCGCGCTCGGCCTGCTCGCGCTGGTGGTGCTGGTGGCCGTGCTAGGCTCGGCGCTGCCGCAGATCCCCCAGCGCGCCCTGCAACTGGCGCTCGGGCTGCTGCTCCTGCTGTTCGGCATGCGCTGGCTGCGCAAGGCGATCCTGCGCGCGGCCGGCCGCATCAAGCTGCACGACGAGGAGGCGCTGTTCCGCAGCGAGACCGCCAATCTGCGCCTGGCTGCGGTCTCGCAGCGCTACGGGGTCGACCCGGTCGCGACCGTGACCGCGTTCAAGGCCGTGCTCGTCGAGGGCCTCGAAGTCGCCTTCATCGTCCTGGCCGTCTCCGCCGGCGGCCCGGGCCTGCTGCCGGCCGCGGTGGCCGGGGCGCTGGCGGCCGTGCTGCTCGTCGTGCTGGCCGCGGCGGCCCTGCACCGCCCGCTGGCCCGCGTGCCGGAGAACACGCTGAAATTCGCGGTCGGCATCATCATCTCCGCCTTCGGCGTCTTCTGGATCGGCGAGGGCCTCGCCTTGCCCTGGCCCGGCGGCGACCTCGCCATCCCCGTCATCGCCACCCTGCTGCTCGGAACGGCGCTGCTCGCGGTCCGGCTCGCCACCACGCCGCAACAGGCTGCGGTGCGGCGCTGATGCGCGCCGTGTTCTCCGAAATCGTCGGCCTCTTCGTCGACGATGGCTTCCTGGCAGTGGGGCTGCTCGCGTGGTGCGCCGCGATCGGGCTCGCCTGCCGGTTGATCCCCACCCTCGCCCCGGCCGGCGCCCCGCTCCTGGCCGCCGGTTGCGCGCTCGTGCTGCTGGCAACCGTCCGACGCGCCGCACGCTGATCACCCACTCGTGAGCAGCATCCAGCTACTCTGATCCGCTAGAAACGTCCTCAAGGCCAACCATAAAAGACTGGGGACGTTCCATGAGACTGAACCGCGCCGCGCTCGCCGCCGCCATCTTGGGCGGCTTGGCCGCCACAGCGGCCAACGCCGCCCCGACCTACAGCCTGCTCACCACCATCCCGATCGCCGTCGGCACCGGCAAGTTCACCGGCTACGATCTCAGCGTCATCAACCCGACCACCCAGCTCTATTACCTGACCGACCGCTCCGCCGGCGCGATCGACGTGATCTCGACCAAGACCAACACCCTCCTCGAGCGCATCGGCCAAGGCCAGGGCCTGTTCGGCGGCGTCTCGACCGGCAACAACACCGCCGGCCCCAACGGCATCTCCGTCTCCAACATCGCCGGCGGCCAACTTCTCCTGGCCGGCAACACCGCGCCCAACAGCACCATCGGCAACGTCATCGCCTTCAACCTCGCCCCCGACGGCCTGACCGTCACACAGACCCGCACGATCGCCACCGCCAACGCGCTCACGCCCAGCCCGGCCAACCGCGTCGACGGAGTCGCCTACGCGCCCGGCGCCAACACCATCCTGGCCGCCAACAACGCGTCGACCCCGGGCGTCATCACCATCGTCAGCAACGCCGACGGCCACACCATCAACACCCTCGTGCTCAACGGCCAGAACGGCACGCCGAATGCCCAGGGCAACGGCGTCGAAGGCCCGATCTACAACACCGTCACGAAATCCTTCTTCGTCGCCATCCCGAACCTCACCTCGGACGCGACGGGCAACGGCACCGGCGGCGGCGGCGTCGTCGAGATCGACCCAGCCAGCGGCAACATCCTTCGCACCTTCGATTTCGACAAGCTCGGCGCGCCAAATGCGTGCAACCCGAACGGCGTCGTCCAAGGACCCAACGGCACCATCGGCATCGCCTGCGGCACGTCCGGCACCGCCGCCAACCCCGGCCTGACCCTCTTCCTCGACCCGGCCGCCAACAACGGCGCCGGCAAGCTCACCGCATCCGCCGCCGTCACCGGCGCCGACCAGATCGCCTACGACAGCAGCCGTAACCTCTATTTCGAAGCCGCCCGCTTCGATCTCGGCGGTCCCGCCCTGGGCATCTTCGATGGCAACGGCAACTTCATCCAACGCCTCGCCATTACCAACAACGACCACTCCGTCGCCGTCGACCCGATCAGCGGCGAAGTGCTCGTGGCCTACGGCGCCTCGGCCGACACTGCGGGCATACCCGGCTGCGCCAACGGCTGCGTCGCCGTGTTCGCACCCGTCCCTGAGCCCGCCTCGATGGCGCTGCTCGGCACCAGCCTGCTCGGCCTTGCGGCCGTTACGCGGCGGCGGAAGGCCTAACCGCCGCCTCGGCCGCCGTCCGGATCGCACCGATCGCGCTCTCGTACGGCGGCCGCCCGAACACCGCCGACCCGGCCACGAATGCCGTCGCACCCGCCCGCGCCACAGCGCCCACCGTCTCCGGCGTGATCCCGCCATCCACCTGGATCGTGATCGCCCGCTCGCCGATCATCCGCCGCAACCGCGCGATCTTCTCGACCATCGCGCCGATGAACGACTGCCCGCCGAACCCCGGATTGACCGTCATCACCAGCACCAGGTCGATCCGGTCCAGCACGTATTCCACCGCGCTCTCCGGCGTCGCCGGGTTCAGCGCCACCCCCGCCTTCTTGCCCAGCCCCTGGATCGCCTGCAGCGTGCGGTCCAGATGCGTCGTCGCCTCCGCATGCACGGTGATCCGGTCGCAGCCCGCCTTGGCGAATGCGTCCAGATACGCATCGACCGGGGAAATCATGAGATGCGTGTCGAACAGCTTGTCCGAACTCTTGCGGATCGCCCGGATCACCTCCGGCCCGAAGGTGATGTTGGGGACGTAATGCCCGTCCATCACGTCCAGATGGATCCAGTCGGCCCCGGCCGCATCCACCGCCCGCACCTCCTCGCCCAACCGGGAGAAATCGGCCGACAGGATCGACGGCGCGATGATCATCGCACGCCATCCATGACGCGGCTCGCCAGCACCTCGTCCGGCCCGATCGTCACCAGCTCGTCCACCGAGATCGGCCCCCGCCCCCGCGCATCGAACAACCTTATCGCCTGCCGCAGCCGCGCCCGGTCCAGCGCGTTGCGGATCGAGCGGGCGTTGGCGAAGTGCGGCTGGCCCATCCGCGCCTCGATGTACCGCCCGAACGCGTCCCGCGCCGCTTCGTCGAAGCGGTAGCTCTGCTTGGCCAACATCATCTGCGCAATCGCCATCAGTTCGTCCGGCGCATAGTCCGGGAAGTCGATGTGGTGGGCAACCCGCGACCGAAATCCCGGGTTGGCGGTGAAGAACTTGTCCATCCGGTCGGCATACCCGGCCAGGATCACCACCAGGTCGTCGCGCCGGTTCTCCATCACCTGCAGCAGGATCTCGATCGACTCCTGCCCGTAGTCGCGCTCGTTCTCCGGTCGGTACAGGTAATACGCCTCGTCGATGAACAGCACCCCGCCCATCGCCTTCTTCAGGATCTCCCGCGTCTTCGGCGCCGTATGGCCGATATACTGCCCCACCAGATCGTCCCGCGTCACCGAGACGAGATGGCCGGACCGCACATAGCCCAGCCGGTGCAATATCTCGCCCATCCGTGCCGCCACCGTCGTCTTGCCGGTCCCAGGATTGCCGGTGAACGACATGTGCATCGTCGGCGCCTCGGACGTCAGGCCCAGCGCACGCCGCTCCTTGTCCACCAGCAGCAGCGCCGCGATCTCGCGGATCCGCTGCTTGACTGGCCGCAACCCGACCAGATCGGCGTCGAGCTGGTCCAGCACGGGGCCGACGCCCGACTCCTCGAACGCCGCCTGCAGGTCGATCGATCGATCGCTCATCGTCTAGTAGCGCGACCCGGTCGGCTTGTCCGACGCATAGCTCCGCGTCGTGTACCGCACGTTCCGCCCCGCCCCCTCCTGCCGCTCCAGCATGAAGCCGGGCTCGTCTTCCGGCCGGTCGGTGATGAACGACAGCCGCAGGCTCTCCCAGCCCGGCGAGCTGTCGAACGCAGACAGCCGGATATACGCCCGCCCCGCATGCACCTTGCGGCACTCGCCGAGCTCGTACATCACCGCCGCCGGGTCGCGCAGGTCGAACATCGGCTGGCCCCACATCTCCCAGTACGTGTTGCGCGGATGCGGGTCGTCGGTGAACTCGATGTTCACCGCCCAATCGTGCTTCATGCAGTAGACGATCTGCTTCTTGATCTGGTCGTCGCTCAGGTCCGGCAGGAAGCTGAACGTGCCTTGGGTGATGCGCATATCGAATTCCTCAAGAAACGCTGACGCTGGGAACGAAATCGGGCGTGTCGGTCGAGGCGTAGTTGAAGCTGACGTCGCGCCAGACCTCGAGCGCCTGGGCCAGCGGCGTGCAGTTCCGCGCCGCCGCCGCCAGGATGTCGGTCCCCTCGGCCAGGTAGTCGCGGCCCTCGTTGCGCGCCAGGATCATCGCCTCCAACGCCACCCGGTTGGCGATCGCCCCGGCCTGGATGCCCATCGGATGCCCGATCGTGCCGCCGCCGAACTGCAGCACGCAATCCTCGCCCAGATGGTGCAGCAACTGGTGCATCTGCCCGGCATGGATGCCGCCCGACGCCACCGGCATCACCCGCCGCAGGCTCGCCCAATCCTGGTCGAAGAACAGCCCGTGTTCGAGCGCCTGCTTATTGTAGGGCTCGCGGCAGATGTCGTAGTAGCCCCGCGTCGTCGCCGGGTCGCCCTCGAGCTTGCCGACCACGGTGCCGGCATGGATGTGGTCCACGCCCGCCAGCCGCATCCACTTGGCGATCACCCGGAACGACACGCCGTGGCTCTTCTGCCGCGTGTAGGTCGAATGCCCGGCCCGGTGCAGGTGCAGGATCATGTCGTTGCGCCGCGCCCATTTCGACATCGACTGGATCGCGGTGTAGCCGATCACCAGGTCGATCATGACGATGGTGGAGCCCAGTTCCTTCGCGAACTCGGCGCGCTCGTACATGTCCTCCATGTTCGCCGCCGACACGTTCAGATACGTGCCCTTGATCTCCCCGGTCATCGCTTGCGCCCGGTTGACCGCCTCCATGCAATACAGGAACCGGTCGCGCCAATGCATGAACGGCTGGCTGTTGATGTTCTCGTCGTCCTTGGTGAAATCCAGCCCGCCCTTCAGCGCCTCGTACACCACCCGGCCGTAGTTCCGGCCCGACAACCCCAGCTTCGGCTTCACCGTCGCCCCCAGCAGCGGACGCCCGAACTTGTCCAGCCGCTCCCGCTCCACCACGATCCCGGTCGGCGGCCCGTCGAACGTCTTCACATACGCCACCGGGAACCGCATGTCCTCCAGCCGCAGCGCCTTGAGCGGCTTGAACCCGAACACGTTGCCGATGATCGACGCCGAGACGTTGACGATCGAACCGCTTTCGAACAGGTCGAGATCGTAGGCGATGTAGGCGAAATACTGCCCCTCCGCCCCCGGCACCGGGTCGACCCGGTAGCACTTGGCGCGATACTTGTCGGCCGCCGTCAGCCGGTCGGTCCACACCACGGTCCACGTCGCCGTGCTGCTCTCGCCGGCTACCGCCGCGGCCGCCTCGTCCGCGTCCACCCCCTCCTGTGGCGTGATCCGGAAACAGACAAGGATATCGGTGTCCTTCGGCTCATAGTCGAGGTCGAAGTACCCCATCTCCTTGTACTTCATGACCCCGGCGTCGTAGCGGCCGGTGCGCTCCTTCGGTGTAACGACGTTCATGGAATTGCTCTCCCCGTTTTTAGGCGGCGGCACGTAAGGTGGGATACCGCCGCGCCATCTCGGCCAACGGCACCGGGCGCAACGAGGCCGCCTGCCCCGCCGTACCGAATTGCTCGAACCGCTCGGCGCACAGCGCCGTCAGCGCCGCCATCGCCGGTTTCAGGAACGCGCGCGGATCGAACTCCGTCCGCTGCTCGTCGGCCACCCGGCGGAACTGCCCCGCCATCGCGATCCGGCAATCCGTGTCGATGTTGATCTTGCGCACGCCCGAGCGGATCCCCGCCTGGATCTCGGCCACCGGCACGCCCCAGGTCTGCGGCATCTCGCCGCCATGCGCGTTGAACACGGCCTGCAGCGCCTGTGGCACCGACGACGAGCCATGCATCACCAGATGCGTGTTCGGCAGCCGCGCATGGATCGCGCGGATCACGTCCATCGCCAGGATGTCCCCGGTCGGCTCGCGGCTGAACTTGTAGGCCCCGTGGCTAGTTCCGATCGCCACGGCCAGCGCATCGACCCCGGTGCGCTCGACGAAATCCTGCGCTTGGGCCGGGTCGGTCAGCAGCTGGTCGCGCGACAGCACGCCCTCTGCCCCATGCCCGTCCTCCGCCTCGCCCTGCCCGCTCTCGAGCGACCCCAAGCAGCCCAACTCGCCCTCGACCGAGACCCCCACGGCATGCGCCAAATTGGTCACCGCGGCCGTGACGGCCACGTTGTACTCGTAATCCGCCGGCGTCCGCCCGTCCTCGTGCAGCGACCCGTCCATCATCACGCTGGTGAACCCATACTGGATCGCCGACAGGCACGTCGCCGGCTTGTCCCCATGATCGAGATGCAAACACACGGGGATCTCCGGGTTCATCTCGACGGCCGCCTCGACCATCCGCCGCAGCATCACGTCGCCGGCGTAGCTCCGCGCCCCCCGGCTGGCCTGCAGGATCACCGGCGCCCCGGTCTGGCGCGCGGCCGCCATGATCGCCAGCAATTGTTCCATGTTGTTGACGTTGAACGCCGGCACCCCATAGCCCCGCTCGGCCGCATGATCGAGCAATTGCCGCAAACTCACGAACGCCATCGCTTGCCCTCCGTTAGAAAGACGCCCGCTTCTTGCGGTCCATCAGGTTCAGGATCATCGGCGTCAGGATCAGCTGCATCGCCAGATCGAGCTTGCCGCCGGGAATGACCACCGTGTTCGCCCGCGACATGAAACTGTCGTTCAGCATCGAAACGAGATACGCGAAGTCGATCCCGCGCGGATTGCGGAACCGGATGACCACCAGGCTCTCGTCCGCCGTCGGGATCCACCGCGCCACCATCGGGTTGGACGTGTCCACCGTCGGCACCCGCTGGAAGTTCACGTCCGTCTCGGTGAATTGCGGGCAGATCGTGCGCAGGTAATCCGGCATCCGCCGCAGGATCGTGTCCGTCACCGCGTCCGCGCTGTAGCCGCGCGCCGACTTGTCGCGATGGATCTTCTGGATCCACTCGAGGTTGATCACCGGCACCACCCCGATCTTGAGGTCGGCATGCCGCGCGATGTCGATCCCGTCGCCCACCACCGCCCCGTGCAGCCCCTCGTAGAACAACAGGTCCGAGCCCGGCGCGAAGTCCTCCCAGTCCGTGAAGGTTCCCGGCGCCGAGCCGAACCGCGCCGCCTCGGCGTCGTCGTGCACGTAGTGCCGCGTCCGCCCCGCCCCGGCCCGCCCATAGCCGGCGAACACCGCCTCCAGCTCGGCCAGCAGGTTCGCCTCCGGACCGAAATGACTGAGGTGATGGTTCCCCGACGCCTCCGCGTCCGCCATCGCCGCCCGCATCGCCATCCGGTCGAACCGGTGGAACGCATCCCCCTCGATGAACGCCGCCTTGATCTGCTCACGAAAGAAAATCCGCTCGAACGTCGTCTTCACCGTCGTCGTCCCCGCCCCCGACGACCCGGTCACCGATATGATCGGATGCAGCACCGACATCGGCTACGACTTGAACAAGCCGCGCGCCGCGAACAGCGGACGCTGCCCCGCCTGCGGCACGCCGGACACATGCAAATCCACCACCCGCCGCACCTTGTCGGCCGAGCCGAAGATCAGCGGCACCCGCTGGTGCGGCGAGTACGGCACCATGTCGAGGATGCGATGGAAGCCGTCGCTGGCCATCCCCCCCGCCCCCTCCACCAGCATCGCCAGCGGCCACGCCTCGTACAACAGCCGCAGCCGCCCCCGCTCGTATCCCGCCCGCCCGTCGCCGGGATAGAGATAGATCCCGCCCCGCAACAGGATCCGGTACGCCTCGGCCACCACGCAGCCCAGCCAGCGCGTGTTGTAGTCCGTCCCCCGCGGCCCCTCCGCCCCGGCCAGGCACTCCTCGACGAACGCCCGCACCGGCAACGGCCAATGCCGCGCGTTGGACGCGTTGATCGCGTATTCCCGCCGACCCGGCGGCATCGACAGGTTCTCCCGCGTCAGCCGGAACACGCGCGCCGCCCGGTCCAACGTGAACACATGCACGCCCGACCCCACCGTCAGCACCAGCGTCGTCGACGGCCCATACAGCATGAACCCGGCCGCCAACTGCCGCTCCCCCGGCACCCGCCACGGGTCCGCACCACCCGCAGGCAGCAGAGAAAACA
>JAABUL010007205.1_pt1 | contig 12162 bp, 9 predicted proteins | sample 5559151 | NCBI WGS metagenome assembly JAABUL01 (sample SAMN10711876, study PRJNA513368) | rock metagenome | isolation source: Antarctica rocks | place: Antarctica: Victoria Land, Pudding Butte sud | reverse complement strand
CCTCGTAGGCCTCGGCCAGCGTCGCACGGCTGGCTAGCCCGCACGGATTGGTGTGCTTGACGACGACGCAGGTGGGGCCCCGGAAGTCGCGCACCGTCGTCCACGCGGCGTCAAGGTCGAGCAGGTTGTTGAACGACAGCTCTTTGCCATGCAACTGGCGTGCCGTAGCCAGGGTGCGCAAACCGATCTCCTCGGTCGTCGGCACCGTCGTGTAGAAGGCGCCCTTCTGATGGGGGTTCTCGCCGTAGCGCAACTCCTGCACCTTGCGCATCGGCAGCACCAGCGTTTCAGGGAAGGTTGGGGCCACGGGCGTGCGCGGACGCAGGTAGGAGGCGATGTAGCTGTCGTAGGCCGCCGTGTAGGCGAATGCCTTGGCGGCGAGGCTTTGCGCGAACTCACCTGTGGCGCCGGACGCGCTCCCATTACCGCGACGGCGCAGTTCCTCTAGCAGGTCGTCGTAGTCGCGCGGGTCGGTGACGACGAGCACGCTCTGGAAGTTCTTGGCCGCCGCGCGGATCAGCGCCACGCCGCCGATGTCGATCTGCTCAATCGCCTCCGCCAGCGGGACAGGCCCTGAGGAGATCGTCTGCACGAAGGGGTACAGGTTGACCACAACGACATCGATCGGCGTGATACCCTGCGCCTGCAACTCCTGTGTGTGCGCCGGGTTGGCGCGGTCGGCCAGAATACCGCCGTGGATGGCAGGGTGCAGCGTCTTGACACGCCCGTCCAGGATCTCGGGGAACCCGGTCACGTCTGATACGGCCCGCGCATCCACAGCCATGCCGCGCAGGGCATCGTAGGTGCCGCCGGTCGAGATAATTTCCGCGCCAAGCTCCGTGAGCCCCCGCGCGAGTTGCTCCAGGTTGCGTTTATCGTAAACGCTGATCAGTGCCCGCACTACGCGTTTCCTCCAAGCTAGTAGTCAGTTAGTAGTTGTTAGTAGTTAGTTTACCGTTTTATGCATATGACCGCAGGATTGCCCTCACCCCCAGCCCCTCTCCCGTGCGCGGAAGAGGAGAGTCGTCCTACGTATGCAAGCCGCTCCCCCTCTCCCACGGTTAGGGAGAGGGGGCTGGGGGGTGAGGGGGTGACGCTATGATGACAGCTTTGCGCCCCTCCACGCGCACCTGCCCCGTTGCCAGCAAGCGCACGGCGTGGGGCAGCAAGCGGTGTTCCTCGGCCAGGATACGGGCCGAGAGCGTGGCGACCGTGTCGTCATCACGCACGGGCACGGCCGCTTGCGCCACGATCGGGCCCGCGTCGACCTCCGCCGTGACGAGGTGCGCCGTACAACCGCTGACTTTGACCCCATACGCCAACGCCTCCTCCTGCGCGTGCAACGTCCCCGCGAAGGCCGGCAGTAGGGCCGGATGGACGTTGAGGATGCGGTCGGGGAAGGCGTCGACAACCTCCGGAATCAGGATGTGGCTAAAGCCGGCGGTGACGACGATATCGACCTGGTACGCGCGCAGCAGACGCAAGAACTCGCGGTGCTGCGCGGTGCGGTTGGCGAACGCAACGCGCTCGACGACAAGAGCTGGGACCTGCGCCGCGCGCGCGCGTTCCAGTGCTGGTGCGCTGGCCTTGTTGCTGATCACGACGACAACTTTGTAGGGCGCGTCCGCGCGCGCGGCGTCTTCCAGCAGGGCCGCGAGGTTGCTGCCACGGCCCGAGACCAGCACGCCGACTCTCATTACCGTCACGCCAACCCCAGCACGCGGGCCTCTACCGCGTCGTGATCACCGGGAAGGAGTACGATGTGCCCGATCCCACGGGCGTCCGGCAGCGCCGCCAGCAACTCACCGGCGTAGGAGGCGGCGCAGGTGACTGTGTACCCGATGCCCATGTTGAAGACGCGGTACATCTCGGCGCGCGGTACGCCCCCACGCTGCTCGATCAACCTAAAGATGGGCGGGACATCCCACGCCGTGGGGTCGAGCGCGGCGGCGAGTCCCTCCGGCAGCATACGCGGCAGATTGCCGGGCAAACCGCCGCCGGTGATGTGCGCCATGGCCTTGACGATGCCGCGCCCCAGCCACGGCGCGACCTCGGGCAGGTAGCAGCGATGCGGGCGCAGCAACTCCACGCCGAGCGATGTCCCGAGTTCCGGCGCGTAGGCGTGCAGGTCAGCGTCAGCGAAGACGCGGCGTGCGAGGGAGTAGCCGTTGGTGTGCAGCCCATCGGAGGGCAACCCGATCACCACGTCACCGGCCTCGACCGCCCGTCCGTCCACGATGTCCGCCTCCGCGACTGTACCGACGATGAAGCCGGCCAGGTCATAGTCGCAGGGCGCATAGAGGTCGGGCAGTTCGGCCGTCTCGCCGCCGACAAGCGCCACGCCATGGTCGCGGCAGGCCGCCGCGAGCCCGCCAACGATGGCCGCGACGGTCTCGGGCGCGATGCTGTTGATGCCGATATAGTCGAGGAAAAACAGCGGGCGGGCTCCGAGCGTCAGGATATCGTCGATGCAGTGGTGTACCAGGTCACGGCCAATCGTGTCGTGCCGGCCGAGCGCGATGGCGATTTTGAGCTTGGTCCCGACGCCATCGGTCGACGAGACCAACACCTGGCCGGCGGCTCCCGGCGCGCGGTACAGGCCGCCGAACGATCCGACGCCGCCGACGACATCCGGCGTGTGTGTCGCGCGCACGGCGGCGCTCATCAGGTCGACGGCGCGCGCGCCAGCCGCGATATCGACGCCAGCGGCGGCATAGGTGTTATCGGTCATAGGCCTACTTTATTCCAGCGCAAGCTTATCCATCTCCATCTGCACCGGCAGCGGGTAGTCGCCGTCGAGGCAAGCCAGGCAGGTCGTGCCTTTGTCGCGGCCCATCCCGCCCAGCAAGCCGCCGATGCTCAGATAGCCCAGCGAGTCGGCGCCGATGTGCTCACAAATTTGTGGTACGCTCATACGCGCGCCGATCAACTCTTCGCGACGGCCCGTGTCCATGCCCAGGTAGCACGGGTGCCGGTACGGCGGCGAGGAGATCCGCAGGTGCACCTCGCGCGCGCCCGCCCGGCGCAGCAGTTGCACGATTGGCTTGCTGGTCGAGCCACGCACGATCGAGTCCTCGATCACCACCACGCGCTTGCCGCGCAACTGACCGGGCAGCGGGTTGAACTTGAGGCCGATGCCAACGTCGCGCAGGCGCTGGTCGGGAGCAATGAAGGTGCGGCCGATGTAGCGGTTCTTGATCAGCCCATCGGTGTAGGGGATGCCGCTCTCAGCGGCGTAGCCGACGGCGGCGGGCACGGCCGAGTCGGGGACGGGAATGACCACGTCGGCGTCGGCGGGGTGCTCACGCGCCAACGCGCGCCCAAGTTCCACGCGCACGTCGTAGACCGAGCGCTCGTCAACCACGCTGTCGGGCCGCGCGAAGTAGATGTATTCGAACGCGCACAGCGCCGGCCGGTTCACGGCGAAGCGATGGCTGCTGAGGCCGGAGGCGTCGATGCGCACCATCTCGCCCGCCGCGACCTCGCGCTCGAACGTGGCGCCGATGGTGTCCAGCGCGCACGTCTCCGAGGCCACGACCCAGCCCTGCCCGAGGCGGCCCAGGCACAGTGGGCGTACGCCGAGGGGGTCGCGCGCGGCGAATATCTCCGTCGGAGTCGCCATAACGAGGCTATAGGCGCCCATCAGTTTGGGGAGCGTGCGCGCGATGCGCGCCGTCCAGTGCGGACCGCTCGCCGCCGCGATCATGCGCGCGATGACCTCGCTGTCAGACGTAGAGTCGAAGCGCACGCCGTCGTCGACCAAGCGCTCACGCAATTGCACGGTGTTGACGAGGTTGCCATTGTGCCCGAGCGCGAAGGCGTCGGCGCCGGCTCCTAGAATGACGGGTTGCGCATTGCACGCGTTGCTCGACCCGGTCGTAGAGTAGCGGGTGTGGCCGATGGCAAGGTGGCCGCGCAGGGCCAGCAGTGACTCTTCGTCAAACACCTGCGACACGAGGCCCATGTCGCGCTTGGTCAACAGGCGCGCGCCATCGCCGCAGGCAATGCCGGCGCTCTCCTGCCCACGGTGCTGTAGGGCGTAGAGGCCAAAGTAGGTCAGGCGGGAGACATCCTCACCCGGCGCGTATATGCCGAACACGCCGCACTCCTCGTGTGGGCGGTCCAGCGCCCCGTCCCCTCCAACGCCTGTCCACATATCTATGGCGTCGTCGTGATCGTACGTGCCGTTCGTCTGGTCTGTCACTGCCGTGGAACCTCCCGGTCAATAATCGCGTGTCGCCGCGATCTTTGCGCCGATGGCAGGATTCAACCCCACCCATTGCACTATTAAGTATAACAAGCCCCACCCATAGGGCTTGTTTATTTTCCACTGTTAATCCTCTCTGTGTGGACTGACGTTTCCTTGCGGGCGCTGGGTGATGACGGCGCGGGACGGCGCCTCCCACGCCATGTCGTCGGGAGCATAACGCCGCGCCTGTTTGTGCAGCCACAGGCGTGGCGCCGGGTCTTTGTCGCCGGTGGAACCGTCGATGGTGCAGAAGAGCACGAATGTGTCGAAGCGGGGGCGCACCCGGTCGAAGATATCCACGAGTGGCTCCCACACGTCCTCGCCCGTGCGCCGCTGGCGCTTCCACAAACGGTACGGCTCATCGTGCAGTTCGATGCATTCGAGCAGCACAGGGTCGTCGAGGTAGCGCGCGGCGATGCGACGGCTGCTCACACCGTGATGCGGCGTATGCGGACCTTTGGACACGACCTTGCCGATGTCGTGCAGCAACGCGAGCAACCGCAGGTCGCGTATCTCCGCGGGCGACAATTCGCCCGCGACGCCGTCGATAATGTCCCATAGCTCGGCCACATGGGCGCCCACGGCTCCCTCGGGGTGGCCCCAGCGCGGCTTACCATGCGTTAAGCCGGCGATGACCACGGGGTCGCGCAGGATCGCCCGCTCCAGCGCGTCGCGCCCGTCCAGCACGGGCGTCCCTGGCGCGTCCGCGCTCACGGCGCCGCTCCCAACGTTGTCGATGGGATGGGCGGCAGACCGGCGGGCAGGACAGCCCACAACCCGACGCGGGCGCCCGGCGCGACGGCGCCCGGCGCCACGTCATAGTTGAGCGGGATGGGAGCCGGACGCCCGCCCTGGAGCGGAACCGTCAGTGTCACGTCACCGTCGAGAGGGCCGCGCCAGGACCAGGCCACGTCCGTCGACCCAGCGCCGACCCGTACAAGCGGGCTACCCGACGCGACGGCGACGGCGAGGGAGAGCGTCGGCATGATACCGCCGCCGCCAGGCTGCTTCTGCACCGTCAGGCTATACGTCGAGAGGCCCATGTCGGCGTTGGGCGGCACAAGGTAGGAGAATGTGACCGTCTGGCTGTGCCCGCGCGAGACACGCAGGTAGCCGGAGAAGACGGTCTTGTTGTGGTCGCGCATCATACTCCAGGGCTGTATCAGGCCGGTCGCACCGCGCAACGTGCTGCCAAGCGGCGTGTAGACGCGCACGAAGTCCTCGTACAGAGGGTTGTCCTGCGGCGGCCGTTTCGCCTGTAAATTAGCGGGAGTCGTGTTGGTGTAGGTGATAGTCAGGGTGCTACGCAATGAGCGGTCCGGTTGCACCATAGTGCGGTAGGTCAGCCCCTCGTGTATGAAGTCGTTGATCTTGTTGTAGTGCGCGTTGGTGTCGACAACGTAGAGGTAGTCGGAGCGCGTCGGGTCGATCGCGCCGTCCCAGCCGTGGCGCGCCAGGATGGGCGCGATGGTTGGGTCAGGCAACCACAGCAGCAAATGCTTCTGCCGCAACGCCTTGCCCATGACGCTTGCCACGTTAGAAAGGTTCGCAGCCCCCAGCCCCTGCAGCTTGTCGAATATCAGCTTGTAGGCCAGGCTAGCGACGTTCTTACCGGGGGGGCTGTGCCCGCTAGTCATCGGCGCGGCGTTCACGTAATGATCGAGCGTTTGTACGCCATTGGCGCTGGTCAGTGGCGTGGGGATGCCGGGCACAGTCACTGGGCCGGTCAGTCCAAGCAAGGGTCCGAGCAGCGAACTGTCGAAGGCGACGACTCCGGTAGCCCACTGCCTCTGACCGAGCCAATAGAAGTAGCGCAGCAGCGCCGCCGAGGTGGGGTAGTCGGGCGACCAGTTGGCGTCGCGGAAGAACCACTCGTTGAGGTGCTGGTAGGTGATGAGCGGCAACGGCGGCGGGATGTAGTCCGCTGGCAGGCGATGGCTTTTAACGTTGTCGACGGCGTCGCTGGCCAGGGTTATGGGCGAGTCGAGGCGCCCGTGGAACACTCGCAACAGGACGGCTGTGCCAACGAAGCCGCCCGTGGCGCGCAGATCCCAGGGGTTCTCGGGCGCGAGCAGGTAGGCGCGCGGCCCGGACGCGCCGAGCAGGTCTGGCGCGGCGAGAGCCGCTTGCAGGCCTTCACCGGCCTGCGGTAGCAGGCGCCCGGCGAAGTCCAGCCGCGCACGCCACGACGCCGGCAGCGCCCCACTATCGATTGACGCCTGGTCGCGTCGCGCCTTGTCGATGTCGGCGAGCGCGGACGCGAACGAGGCGTGGCCCGCTTGCAGCCCCGCCAGCACGCGTACACTGGCACCGCCTGTTCCGTTATGTCCATGTGCGACCGCGGCCAGCACGGGCAGCGCGCCGTCGAGGGCGTGCGCCGCTCCCGTGCCGCCATCGGCGGCAAGGTCGAGTAGCGGACCGATGGCGCCGGCCGCGCGCGCCGGTGGCGCGACCGTAGCGACGAGACCAGCCAGCGGACGCCACGGCCACCAACAGACGCGCGCCAGCCCGAAAGCCACGCCGGCCACGGCTGTCTTATCGTGCAGAGAGTGAACCGTGGCGTCGGTGTGGGTCAGACCGCCGCGCGCCTCGTGTTGCGCCGACAACAACTCGTAGCCCCCGACGGCGGCGCCCGCCACGCAGAGCGCGAGGTCGAGCGCGATGGCGAGCAGCACAATGGTCAGGACACGCCGGCGCGGCGACCACGGGGAACGGCGCCCGCGTGCGGGCTGTGCGGCGCTCCCAAGGTGTCGCGCGCGGTCCAATAGAGCCAAAAGGGGTACCCGTTACTTGGCGGGGCGGGGGCTTGTCCGCGCCGATTGCTCACGTTCGGTCGCCGCCGGCGTCGATTGCTCATGCTTGGCCACGGCTGGTGTGGGGACAGGGAGGCGTCGTCCACGATTCGCCGCCCCAGCAAAGTGAGCCACCACCACCCCCTCCAGGCGCGCGCCGGCCAAGCGCAGCCGATCCGCCGCCGTCGTCAGGGCCGCCTTGTCGCCGGAATGGAGCCGCGCCACCAGCAGCGTGCCGTCGGCGAGCCGCGTCAACGCGGCCGTGTCGGGGAGCATGGCCGTGCTCGTATTGACCACGACAAGGTCGGCCATCGCGCGCAGGTCGGCGAGCACGGCCTGCATACGCGTCGAGTCGAGCAAATCGATCGCCGCGGCCGCCGTGGCCGTAGGGCCTGCCGTAAGAACCTGAAGTCCCGGCACGGCTGTGCCCTGTAGTAGAGCAGTGGGGTCGTCGCCGTCGCGCAGCGCCGTAGACAGCCCGGCGTCGTCGGGCAAGTCAAAGAGCGTGTGTACCGTGGGGTGGCGCAGATCGGCGTCGATCACTATGACGCGCGCGCCCGTCCGCGCCGTCACCGCCGCCAGGTTCGCCGCCACGGTCGTCGCGCCGCTGCCGGGCGCCGTACCCGTAACGGCCAGTACGCGCGGCGTCGCCGGGTAGTCGGGGTCCGTGCCCAGGCCCAACGTCGTACGCAGCAGGCGATACTCATCGGCCGCCGGCGACGCGGGGTCCTGCAGCGCCGCTAGCGCCACGCCACCGTGCGCCAGACTATGCGCCGGGCCGATCACGCCGGCCAGGGGCAGGTCGAGCGCGGACGCCACCTCGGCGGCGGAACGCGGGCGCGTATCGAGCGCGTCGGTCAAGACCGCGATACCCAGCAGGGCCAGCAGCACGAGCACGGCCGCCACGACCACATTGATCGTCGTGCGCGGCGAGATCGGCGTCGGGGATGCTTGTGCGGCGTCGACAACGCTCGTCGTCGCGCCAGGGCTTTCCTTTTGCAACTGGACATTCGCTAGCAGTGTTCGCAAGTTGTCCAACTGTGTTTGGTCGTAGGCCATGTGTTGGGACAGGTAGGCGCTGCGCGCCACTTGTTGCGGCGCGAGGGTGTGCTGCAGCGCCAGTTGTGTGTTTTCATGGTTCGCCGTCGCGTAGTCCGTGGAAACAATATTGATGTCCCGCAGGATGTTATGCAGGGTGATATCCAAATTGCCGGTGCGTGAGGCGGCGTCGTTCGCGACGAAGTTGTCGGCCATAGCCTGGGCCAGGAGCGCGGCGTCTGAGGGATCAGAGGCGCGCACCGTCACGTCGACAAGGAAAGACTGAGGGGCAGCCGACGCCTTGGTGTTTTTTACGAGCGTGTCAGCGCTAATGGGATGGACTAATCGCTTGCCAACACTGTCGATGGCGCCCTGCGCGACAGATGTTGTCGGTAGCAATTGCGCATCCGCTGTGGCCAATGTCGCCGCTGCCTGTATTCCGTTGAAATCGGGGGTCCCGGTCGATGTGTCGAGGCCTGGGTTCACTTTCAGGACCACAGTCGCCTGATACACCTTGAGCTGCGCTCTGCTCACGGCGTACGAGGCGCCGGCGGCAAGCAGCGTGCCCACGACGAGCGCCGGCCACCAGCGGCGCAACAAGTTCAGCACGCGTTGGACATCCACGACGGTGTTAACTCCTCTCGCGGCGGTTGCTTTACCAAAGCAAAACACTTAGCTGAGAACATAGACTATCGACGGGCCTTTGCAGGGACGCGCCCGCATTACCGTAAGAATATCATGCGCTCCCCTACGACGCCGCGCGTCCCGTGTTACGTTAAGGCCAGCCTGTGTGATAATACGGCCGTATGGCTTCGCGCCTCCGGCTGTGCGTCTCCCCTATGGACGAAAGGGGGCACAGGGATGGTTGTAGGGGCGTATCGCTATACGCCCGGAATTCGGGGGCGGGTGGCATGGCGTTCGTCGGCGTTCGCCGCCCGGTGGACATCTCTGTGGCAAACGCGGGCATACGGCTCGCGGCAAGCTTGCGCGTCGCATTAGACGGATCCGCAGCAAAGACCGGGCGTATGCCATACGCCCCTACGCCTGTGGTAGAGGCTGGGTAATTTTAATCGGACAAAGCTGTATCGCCATACGCCACTACAGCCAACAAGGCGGCTTGCCATGCGGGCAAGAGACTAAACGGACGGCCACAGGCCCAATCGCGGATAGCGGATAGAAGGGGTACAGTATGATTGACCTGCGTGAGCAGGTACACGTCTATACGGGCGAGCGGCCTGACCTGTGGGGCTATATCCCGGAGGGGACCGGCCGCGTGCTCGATGTCGGCTGCGCCACGGGTGAAGTCGGCGCGGCGCTCAAGGCGCAGCGAGGCGTGCGCGAGGTCGTGGGCCTCGAATTCAGCCCCGAGGCCGCCGTCGAGGCGCGCGGGCGGCTGGACCGGGTGATCGAGGGCGATGTCGAAACGCTTGACGTGCCCTATCCCGATGGCTACTTCGACCTGCTGCTCTACGCCGACCTGCTCGAACACCTCAAGAACCCCTGGGATCTGGTGGCGCGCCACCGCCGCCTGCTTCGTCCCGGCGGCCTCGTCGTAGCCAGCCTGCCCAACATCGGGCACTACAGCATCCTGCTGATGCTGCTGCGTCACGAATGGCGCTACGCGGAGCGCGGCATCATGGATGGCACGCACCTGCGCTTTTTCGATCGCGCGGGCTTGCGCGACCTGTTCCGCGGCGCCGGCTACCATCAGGCGAGGATCTATCGCCGTGGCGGCGAGGGTCCCAAGCAGCGCCTCTTGCGCGCGCTGACCCTCGGCTACTCGACCGACTTCTTTATCCCCGGCTACGTCGTCGTCGCGCGCAATCCTAACTCATGACCCATCAGCCCGTCGTCTACGCCATCGTCCTGAACTGGAATGGCTGGCAGGATACCGTCCGCTGCCTGGCCTCGCTGCGCGCCAGCGTGGGCGTCGATCCGCGCGTGATCGTGGTCGACAATGGCTCGGCCGACGGCTCGCCCGAGCGCCTGGCCCCTCTGCTGGACCCGTCACGGGACGAGTTGCTATGTGCGGAACGCAACCTCGGTTTCACCGGCGGAGTCAACCTGGGCTTGCGCTACGCGCGCGAATATGGCGCGGACTATTTTTTTCTACTAAACAATGACGCGACCGTGGCGCCGGACTGCCTCGCGCGGCTCATCGCGGCGGCCGCGTCCCGTCCCGATATCGGCTTCGTGGGACCGAAGATCGTGTGGGACGGCGAGCCGGACCGTCTGTGGTCGGCGGGCGTGAGCATGGCGTGGCCGGCGGCGCGTGTCAACGCGCACTATAATGAGCCCGACGACGGGCGGTTCGACGGCCACCAGCTCGTGCAGGGCTTGACCGGCTGCGCCTTGCTCATCACATCCGCTGTGCTAGACCGCGCCGGACTCCTCGACGACCGCTACTTCGCCTACTACGAGGACCTCGACTGGAGCCTGCGCGCCCGCCGGATCGGGTTGCGCGCGCTCTACGCCGGTGACGCCCGCGCCGCGCATCAGGGCTCCGCCACGACGAATCGGGGCGCGGGACGCTCACAGTCGGCCCTCGCCAACTACTATGGCGCGCGCAACGGCCTGCTCTTCATGGCCACGCACGCGCCGCCCGCGCTGCGTCCCCTGACACTGGCCGCCTTTTGTGCGACACTACTGACGGCCACGGTCAGGGTACTGGCGGGCGGGTTGATGGGGCGCCCTGGCGCCGCACGCCGCGCGCGCGCCATCGTCCTCGGCGCGCTCGACGCCGCGCGGGGACGTTTCGGTGGGCGGGATGGTTTGTAAGTAAGGTGATAGTGTGATCCTCATCGACGCCACGCCGCTCCAGACGGAGCACCGCTACCGTGGGACGGGCGCCTACACGGCCGGCCTGCTCGACGCCCTAACCGATCCCACGAGCCCTATACCATGCGATTCGCGCGTCGCGCCGCTGGGCTTACTGGCGCAGCCGCCTCGGCCGTCCGACCTGCCGCTGCTGGCCGAGTTGCTGACGCGCGACACGCGTACCATACCGCTGACGCGGCCGCGCTGGCCGCGCTACCGCCTACAGCCCCTGCTCGGTCCGCTCTTCGTCGCGCCGGCCGTCCGCCGCGCCCGTCCACGCGTCTACCACGCCACCGAGCCGCAGGGGCTCGTGCGCGTGCGCGGCGCCGCCACCGTGGCCACGCTCTACGACCTCATCCCGCTGCGCCACCCCGACGCGCACTACCCGTTACGCCGGCTCGACGCGCGTCTCGGCTACGCGCGGTACCTGCATGAGTTACAACGGGTCGACCGGCTCATCGCCATCTCCGAGGCGACCAAACAGGAAGCGGTGGAGCGCCTGCGCATCCCGCCCGAACGTATCGCCGTCACGCCCCTGGCCGTCGACGAGCGGCGCTTCTACCCGCGCTCGACGGAGGAGGTCGACCGCGCGTTGGCGCGCCATGGCCTGCGCCGGCCCTATGTCCTGCACGTCAGCGCCTCCAACTACCACAAGAACACCGACAACGTGGCGCAAGCCTTCGATCTGTTCGCAGGGCAGGCCGGACCCGGCGGCGCCGAGCACACCCTCGTCATCGTCGGGTCGTGGAGCCCGCGCGCCCTGGCTGACCTGCGCGCCGCGTATCCCCGCCTCGTGGAGAGCGGCCGCCTGCGCGTGCTTGGCTTCGTGCCCGACGACGACCTGCCGGCCCTCTACAGCGGGGCCGGCGCGCTCGTCTACCCCTCGCTCGTCGAGGGCTTTGGGCTGCCCGTGCTCGAAGCGATGCGCTGCGGTTGCCCCGTCCTGACCTCCGGCGTCTCATCGCTGCCCGAGGTCGCCGGCGGAGCGGCGCTCTACGTCGATCCCTACAGCGTCGAAGAGATCGCGGCGGCGCTGGGCAGCCTGGCCGCGCAACCCGATCTGCGCGCGGCGTTGGCGCGGCGCGGCCTGCAGCGCGCCGAGGGCTTCACCTGGCGGCGCACAGCCGAGGCGACGCTACGCGTGTACGAGGAACTGCTGTGATCCTCTCACGCCCCCACCCCAAGGCCTATGAAAAAGCTTTTTCCCTCGCCCCCCCCGCCTCGCTCCTCGCCTTCTTCCTCGCCCCCCCCCGCCTCGCTCCTCGC
>JAABUL010007204.1_pt1 | contig 12167 bp, 2 predicted proteins | sample 5559151 | NCBI WGS metagenome assembly JAABUL01 (sample SAMN10711876, study PRJNA513368) | rock metagenome | isolation source: Antarctica rocks | place: Antarctica: Victoria Land, Pudding Butte sud | reverse complement strand
AATTAAACAAGCAATTTACGTTTGAATTTATATATACTTTATTCAAAAAAAAGCTCGAAGTACTTTGCGAATATTTAACAAAAAACAAAAAGAAAGAATTTATTAAAAAATTCCAATTATAGACAAAATACTTGATTCTCTTTGTATCAAAAAAGAATAAAATCTTTCGTCTATATATTAATTATCAAAAACTAAATAATATTACAATTAAGAATCGATATTTACTATTCAATATTAGCGAACTTCAAAATCGACTATTTAAAGCAAAATACTTTATTAAATTAGACTTACAAGAAGCGTACAACTAGATTAGAATAAAAGCAAAAAAAGAGTAAAAAATATCTTTTTGTATACAATATAAATTATACAAATATATAATAATGTTGTTCGAGTTTACAAATGTTTCGACAACGTATTAAAAAATAATTAATAATCTATTACGACAATATTTGAATTAATTTGTTATAATATACTTGAACAATATTATAATTTATTCGAAAATCTTAAAAGAGCATATTAGTTATGTCTTTAAAGTATTAAAATATTTAAATATAAAAAATTTATATCTTAAGTTAAAGAAATGCAAATTTTATTAAAAGAAAGTTAACTTTCTTGAATTTGTTGTTAAATAATATAAAGTATATATAAATTTTAAGAAGCTACAAGCAATTAAAAAATAAAAATTATCGATAAATATTAAAGAAGTACAATTTTTTCTAGATTTTATAAACTACAACAAGAAATTTATTAAAAACTATTTAACAAATGCGATACTATTAACAAATCTTACGAAAAAAAATACGTTATAATTATAAAAACTCGCAAAAGAGAAATTATTTCAAAATTTTAAGCTAGAATGCTTAAAAAAACTAATACTAAAAATATACAATTTACAATTGTTAAGCAAGATTGAAATTGACGCATTAAATCTAGCTATCAATACATGCTTTAATTAAAAACATAAAAATATATAACATTTAATAATATATTTTTTAAGAAAACTCTTATTAATCGAACAAAACTATAATATTTACAATAAAAAACTACTCGCTATAGTAGTCTTCTTAAAATTATAAAAAGTATATACGAAAAAATTACTTGAACTTACGATTCTTATAAATTATAAAAATCTTGTACACTTTACTACTATAAAGTAGTTTAACAAAAGACAAATGCAATAATTAAAAAGACTTAAATAGTACAAATTCAAAATATAGTATATTTTAGACAAAAATAATAATAGAGCAAACGTACTTAATAGAAGAAGTAATTATATAAAAACGAAAGAATTGTTTAACTACAACATACTTAAGATTAACAAGAACAAATTACTATTAGCAAATAAATATAAACTAAATACTATATTACAAATACTTCGAAATAATACAAAAGAGTTTTTAATAAAAAAAGAAAAACTTCAAATATCTATCAACAAGATCGACAAATATATAAGAGAATATTATAACAAATTATTGCAAAAACATCTAAAAATAACAAAAACTTTTTAGTTTTTATACTAGTATTGTTAATTTTTATAGATAAGACGAGTTGTCAAAATATACATTAAACGATGTCTTAGCTATTAATAGAACAAACATAATATATATACGAACTATAACGAAATTTAATATTAGAAATTATTTAAATTGTTATAAAATAAAGTTACAATAAACTTTATTATTAAGTTGTTCAAGTCGACGAATTCAACAATTAAAAATAAATATAATTCGATACTAATAATAATTAATAAGTTTATTAAGTACTTATATATTATCGCATGTAAAGAGAAGTTTATTGCAAAACAACTAAAATATATTATATTAAATCAACTTATACAATATTATAATATACTTAAGAGATTAAGTAGTAACAAAGACAAGCTCTTTACGTCTAACTATTAGAAAACGTTTCTCTCAATAGTAGATACAAGATTTCGAATATCTATTGTCTATTATTTGATTACAAATAATTAAATAGAAAGAACAAACTAGAGTCTTAAGCAATATTTGAGACACTATATTAACAATATTTATAGCAATTGAATATTACTTTTATCTATAACACAACTAGGACTCAATGCAAACATTTCGAATATTACTAAAATAATTTTATTTTTTGTTAACTATAACAAGAAATCAAATCTTTTCGAAGAAGAGCGCATGCATTTGTTTGCGCAATTAACTATTGAAAGAATAACAACACTAAAAAAGATACACAACAATATCTTAAAAATGCAAAAGAAATCGATCAAATATTAAAATAAAAAACAAAAAACAACATCTTAGCTAAAAGAGAGAAATAAAATATATCTTTTTACAAAAGATTTTAAGACAAGAAAGTTAAACAAGAAATTAAATTATATCAAAATTAAATTGTTTATTAATAAAAAAATTAAGAGATTAATCAACTACAAACTTAACTTATTTAAGAATGTTAAAATATTTCTAGTATTTTATATTTTATTGTTGAAGTTAGCAAACTTAATCACATCTTTATAGAACACATTTTATTTTTATTTGCAAAAAGAGAACTAGTTCGAGATCGAAAAAATTCTACAACAAGAAAATCAAAAGTATCTTATCAAGTAAAAAGAATACTTTACTTCGAAAAATATTTAAGAATCAAAGAAGAATCTTAATTTTTATTAAAATCTTTTAAAGAAATTTTATTAAAGCAAGATATAGAAATAGCATCTTAATTCTAATTAATTAAAAATTAAAATTGTTCGAACGATATATTAAATAGCAACTCGAAAGTCTTTGTAATAAACTCGACAAAATATACTTTATTTATCTCTAAATCGCCAATGTTTTTTTATTTTATTATATTTATTTTTTTCTTCTTATTTTTTAGAAAATTTAGTTGTTTTTTTAGTCGACTCAACTTCGTACACGTATCGCGCACTTCTTTTTTTAAGCGTATTCGCTCTTTATAAATTTGTTTGATCGATATAGAAAAAATTATCAAATCGTAATCACGATTAAATCGCACACATTTTACATACTTTTTAGAATTATTATTTACACAATAGATTTTACTAGACATCGTATAGTTACAACAAGAACGCATTGCTAAAGATATCAAACTTAGAGTGTCAAAAAAATCTTTCTTTCGAGAAAAGAAATTTCTAATATTAATCTTTTTTAAAAACATAGTAAGAAGGCATTAGATTTCGAAACAAAAACTTTGAAAAAAAAGATAGTGTTACGAGCTTATTAAAACTATATTAGTAATTTAGATTCTACGTCTTTAGACGAATTTATTATTATATTTGCTATATTTAAGAAGCGAACAATTTGAGCATAATGTTTGCTATGTTCGACGAACGAATATTGCGAGCAATTATGCTCGCATTGTTCAACAAACAAGCAAAATAAACAATTAGTATTTTCTTAGTATATAGAAACTAGAATACGACTCTCTTATAAATTGTATTCACCTTATTATAGATTTTTACTTATTGTTACTTTGATTTATCGAATCTTTTTTAAGATTTATTAAATATAGAAATTGTCTATAGTTGCAAACTCTTGTTACTTAGTAATTGCTTACATTGTCTATAGACGTCTACAAATCTCTTCGAAAGCACAACTTATTCTAATATCTTCGTAGGAAGTACTAGCGTAACATTAATATAAGATTTAATAGTAAATATTAAAAGATATAACAAACAACGTAGTGGATTATTAGTATTATAGAAGATAGTTACATACAAAGAGCAAAGATTGCAAAATATATTGCAACTTCTAAACTAGTTTCAATTGAATCTAGTTTATCTAAATTAAATTAATTTAGATTTGAAGTTAGTTTGCTAAACAAATTAATCAAAATTAGATAAACAACTCTTCGAATTGTTTATTTGCTACTATCTTAATTTGCAAACTTTAGATATATTGCTATTGTATTGCGCAATACTTTTACTCAATAATAACGTGTCTATTAGTTTTTACTAATTTTCTAATTTATTAATTCAAGCTATCTAATAAAGATCTTAAACTTATTTCTAAACAATAATTTTGTTAGTCTATTTGCTATTATATCTATGTTTCGAACAAAACTAATACAAATACAATTACTTCTATAGAGATTTCTAACGTAGTAAAGTGTTACGTTGATATATTTTGATCTATTATTAATATAAGCGTTCTTAATAAGTACTAGAGTTGCTTGATTATTGTCTATCAATTATATAAAAAATACAAATTCGTGTATTTTGTTTTCGACAATATCTATACGATTTAGTAAATTTTTAAAATATTTCGCATAATTAATATCTTTTAGAATCTATATAATTTATAGATTTTTTCTAATATATATAAATAGAGTTATATATTTAGTTTTAGTAATAGATATTGTTATTAACTTCTACTTGTATAATATTTATGCAATCAATTCTTCGTCTATTATAAATATATTTTGAAGAATTAACTTTTGATTCAATCTATCAAATGCGTAGTTTGAGTCAAAGTATATTACTAAATATAAATTTTTATTGTTGCTATACATTAGTCTCTTGTCGACAATAGAGCGAAGATATCGAAGCAATGTCTTCAAAATCTAATTATAATGTTTTGTCGAATTAGCAAAATATTGATTTAGATATTCTATTGCGAAAACAATATCTAAACAAGTATAAATAGCTGCATATATAATGGTTTCGATTGTGTATTAATAATCTTTTTGATCAATTTGTTTATCTTTCGATTCGATAAATTGAAAAAAATTGTATTTATTTATAAGCAATTTAGTTGAACTACTTTTGTCGACAAATATTTGCAATCTATTAAGTATCTTGTTAATATAATAAAATTAATTTATATATAAAGTTTTGGCTTTTCGATTGCGAGTAATTCTAATATCAATTTTTTTTTATTTCTTTTAGATTCTTTATCTTAAATATCTTTTAAAACTCGCGTTTAAATTAATCAATATTATTTATTAATTGTGCAACAATAGCAATATTGTCAATATAAAACAAAAACATAATACGTTGTTCGAAATACAACAAGAGACAAAAATTAGTATTGTATTGCTTGAAGTCTAATCTAACAAGCTCTTTAATATAGTATTTATATTAGTTGCGAATAGTTTGTTTTAAACTATAAAGATTTCGAAAAATGCGCAAACATTGCTTTGAAAATACATTTACTTCAAATAAAAATATTATATAGATTTTCTTTTTAAGAAAAAACTTAATAAAAATGTTGTTAATATCTATCTAATAGTATTTTAGATTTTTTAATATAACAATAACAAAAAACACTTGTAAAATATCAAATTTAACAATTGAAACAAAAATATTTTTGTAATTAATTTCGAAGATTTGTATAAAATCTTTTGCAATCAATCTTGCTTTAAACTTTTCTAATATTCTATCTATATATATCTTTGTTTTGAATATTTATTTGTTTGTTACAATATTAATATTTCGAGAAGAAATAACAATCTTCTATATATTATTAGTAGCAAAAGCAAGTAATTTCTCTTATATAGTATTTTTCTTTAGTTTTTTTTAAACAAAATTGTTTATAGTTTTGTTCTATATTTTTGATATAGATATAACAAGTTTGTTAGCATTACTATTTTTTTATCAATAATTGCAAAATTGTACTTCGAGTTTATAGTCTTATTAATTACGTCTTAAACTATAAAGATTGCTATAGTATAAACAATTTTGTTTCGATATTTTTTCAAGTTTTTTGTATTATTATTAATTTGTTTTCTCTTTAAAATAACAATATGCAAAAATATCTATATATAACGTTCAAATAGAACAAGATTATCTAAAAGTATTTAAAAAAAATTTAAAACAATCTAAATAAAATCTAAACTATTTTAAGCGAAATCTAAATTAATATAAGCAAGATCTAAATTAATATAAACAAAATTTGAATCAATATAAACAAAATCTAAATTAGATTTATTTCTAATTATATTTTTGCAAAATCTATCTATTGATTGTTTTTTTGGCAAAATATTAATAGTTTTAATATATATTTTAAGATTAATATATTCTCTCTTTTTGTTCTTAATATATTTGACAATATTATGTTTAATAATTTTACTTAAGTTCGATATCTATATTTTGACAAATATATTTGTCTTGTCAATATATTCGAGAAACATTTCTATTTGTTTTTTATTTATAAATTTATCTTTTTTGTTTTCGACAAAAAGAGATTTAAAGTTTATATAGAAATAGCATTTGCAATTTTATATACGCAAATAATTAATAAATAGTTTGACGTCGATAAATATCTCTATAAATATAATAAATTAATTGTTAATAAGCAATTTAATTACTATACAATTTTGTAAATATATATTTGTTTATGCAATTTTTAGCTAAAACTTAATAAAAAAATTTGTCTTTTTAATTATAATTTTTATAAAGTTTTTAATAATTTGTATATCTTGTTTAGCAATACTATTTTAAAGAAAATTGTATAATAGAATATAATTAAGTATAATATCAAAAAATAGATATTACTTATTAAGTGTTAACTTAAATTTTGTATTGTTGTTGTTGCAAATTGCAAGTATTTTAACTTTATTTTAAAATTCTATTTGTATTTGCTATTAACAAAGAATATCTACAATTTGTTTTTGTTTAATTATTGTTAATATTTATATTTTACAAAAGTAATTGTTAACAATTTTAAGAAAATACTTGTATTTAAGTCTTAAAATTAATAATAATTTGTAAATATTAATTAAAATAAAAGTTAAAATAATTGTTTTACATTTATTAATATAATAATTTCTTTTATTGTAGAACTTAATTAATGCGTATATTTTACAAGAATTTTTTATATCTTCGATAATAAAAACAAGCTTTAAAAATATAGTAATTTTATATAGTTTTTGTAACTTAATTGCGTCTAGATAAGCAAATCGACAATATTAAAAATTATACAATTTTGTTTTGAAATTACTAATAATTGTTTTGTTAATATTAATTTGTATTTGACTTTTTTGATTAAATATACTATTAATTGCTAAAAATGCTATAAGAGATTTTTATTATATAGCAACAATAAAAGCAAACTTGTTTAAGTCTAATACTATTTTGTTTATTATATATACGTTTTTTTATTAATTTGCAATAAAAATATATCTTTCTTATTTATCTCGCATCTATATATTGTATTTGTTAAAATCTCTATATAGATTTTTCTAATATATATGTTTGTTAGACAAAAAATTGATTTTAAAATTTAAAACAAAAAAAATATTTGTTAAATATATTTTGTTTTTGTTTTTTGCATATATTGTTGTTGTTTTATATTAATTTGAAAACAATTTTCTCTTTTTAATTTTAACAATATATCTAGAAATAGCAATAAAAGAATCTCTAAAGTATTAAAGTTAATTAGTTATATATAAAAAAGTATTAGTATTAACAATCTATTTGTTGTTAAGAATTTTATTAATATTTTTTTTAAACAATATTACAAGTTCTTTATTAATGTTTTTCTTAATATTGAAATTGCTATTATTAAGTAAAGATTTTTTTAACAAACTATTGTTTTTAGTATTGTAGATACAATACTTTTTATAAAAAATTTGTTTGTTATTTTTAATAATTTTTGTTATTTTTTATCTTTTTTTAAATATATTTGCGAATATCGACACAAAAAAAAAACTTTTTAACAAAATATTTAAAACTCTAACAAAAATAGTAGCAATATATATTTTTATTAATTTTTTAATCGAAGAAACTAAATTTTCGATAAAAATTAAAATTTAATTTTAAAAAGAAGCTTCGATACTAATATCGAGATTTCGAACAACTAGTTTTGTATTTAATTTATATAGTATTCTTATCAACTTTAAACAATTTTTTTTTTTTTGCAATTTTTAAAAAATTATATCGATATTAAGAAAATCTTAAATATTAAAAGTGTCTCGAATTGTAATATATTTTAAAAGTAAGAAAACTAGTAATATCTAAATTAGTTTATTGTTGTAATATAGTTTTTTTATATTAGATTAAGTTTCGACAATTTTTTGTTCTAGTTTTTTGAAATATATCTATATTTTATTAATATTTTAATCGACAAACTTTTTGTAATTTATATAGTTTATCAAGTGCTATTTTTCAATAATTTAAAGCTTCTTTTTGTATTTATATATTAAGAATCTTTATATTTTATATATAATAATTATAGCAATTACGTTCTTCTTGTTGTTCTTGTTTAGACAAAGTTAAATATAAAAAGTAGTTTTAATATTTGTTTTTATATTTTTAAATTAAGAAATTATCAATAGTATTAAATTAGTTTTGCTTGTAAAGATAGAGAATACAATAAAATCTAAAAATTGAATTATATTTCAAAGATTTTTTGCTATAAGATAATTTCTTATTTAACAAAACTATTGTTTGTTTGTAATTCGACTAAATATATTAATTGTCTTGCGTATATTGTTTTCTATAATATATAGAAATAAATAAAGTAAAATTAACAAAAAAATAAAAAAGTAGATAAAGTAATGTTTGTCAAGTAATAGTAAAGAGATTTAATGCATTAATCTTTTATTAATTTAGTACAAAAATTGTAATTACATTGTTATCTTAATAGTATTTTTTAATACTATATTTGCTTTTTTTAAAGCAATTTAGTCTACTCTCTTTAAAATATTGATTAAATTTTTTTCAAACAATATAGTTTGCTTTCTTTAAAGCATTAACTAGCTCTCTTTTAAGCGTATAAATTAGTCTTTTTTATTGTTGTTTGTTCTTTGTAGAACTTGTAATTGAACAAAATTAATTTGTTTGCGCAAAAAAAATTTGCGCAACTCGAAAATGTATGTCGATTTTTATTTGTTAATAGTAGTATCTTTTGTTTTTCGTAAAACGCGATCAAAATTGTTACAATAATAGTATTAAAAGTTGTCGAATTAAAAGTCTTTGCAAATTCGAACTTATAATTTATTAAAAAATATAACAAACAACGTAGTAGATTATTAGTATTATAGAAGATAGTTATATACAAAGAGTAGAGACTACAAAATATATTGTAATTTTTAAACTAGTTTCAATTGAATCTAGTTTATCTAGATCAAATTAATTCAAATTTGAATCAACTCGCTAAGCAAATCAATCAAAATTAGACGAACAACTCTCCGAGCTATCTATTTTCTACTATCTCGATCTGCAGGCTTCAGACATGTCGTCGTCGTATTGCGCAACAGTAAATATATATATAGATTAAATAGTAGAATAAATAGTATAGTTAAACAATTTGTTTGCAACTACTTATTAATATTAATAATAAATATATTAGAAATTTTGTTTATAGAGATATAATTTATATTTATATAAAAAATATATAAATTAATATATTCGATTTTAGTATCTTGCGTAATTATATCTAAAAAAACAGAAACAAAATATTTATTAAAATATATTTTTAGATATTTATATTATCTTTCTATTAATAGAGATTTACTTAACAACAAATTAGATTTGTCTAATAATACTAAATTATAAAAAAAAATTTAATACAAAAATTAACAAGCTAGATATATTAAAAGACAGAGAAAACAACAAAATTGTTAAATATTATATTTTATTAAAATAGCAATTAAAATTGTAAGTTTTCTAATAAAATATATATATATATTTATATTTGTAGCTGTTATCATTGCTATATTTATTATATCTAATTTACTAATAACAAATATTGTTTGTAATAGTAAATAATCTATCGAATATAAGTATTAAAATATTTTTTGCAAAACTAACAGAAAAATATAGTTTTTGCAAAAATACTAATAACAATAAAGATTTAAACTGTTTTTTAAAAATATTTGTAAATTTCTACTCTATCTCGAAATAAAATAATATTTAGTATAGAGAATTATTCTAATCTATTTAAATAGCGCAAATAATAAATTTCTAATAATACAATCTAATAGAGACAAAAATTTTGTAACTCGCTATATCTATTATATACTAATAATAGAAAATAATATTTTAATAGAATTTTTATCTTATTGTTAAATATAGAACAAAGCTAGAAACAATAAAAATATCAATATTAAAAATACAAAACAAATTTAGAAAATTTTTTATATTAGAAAAATCAATTGTATTTGTTGCAACAACAAAGAAAAAATTAATAATAAATCTTATAATATTTTTAATATTTAGTCTGCTATAAAAGATATTGTTTAGATAATAACACAAAATACTAAAAAATATAGCAACAAGACTATTGAATTCGAACAAAAAATTTATTATAAAAAAATTTATTAATATTCTTAGATTAATAAAAACTATAGAAGCAAATATATATATATTATTTATTGTTAAATTTTAAAATTAAAAATTTTAAACAATAAAAAATTCTTTTGTTATTGCTCTAATTCTAAAAGAGAGAACAAAAATCTTATTGTTTTTAAACTATTTTTCTAAATTTCTAGACAATAATAATAATAAAAAATAAAAAAACTATAAAAAATAAGAAAATTGTAAAGAAGAAAACAATAATTAACAATAATAAAAAATATTTCTAAATATTTGTTATAATAAAGTATTAGATTCTAACTTAAAACAAGTATTTAATTGTATTTTAGAAATAGATTTTCTAATACAAAATATACAACAAGTATTAGAGATTCTTTTAAAAACAACAATATTAGTAGTTTTGCTTTTACAAAATATTATATTTGTTGAAGCCAATAAGATGCGATTGTCTCCTGCGAGACTCTTACCCAATTAGACTAGCGTCTTAGTAGTCTCGTGTATGTTAGATCTCTCACATTATAGATTTTATAGACAAGCAATAGATGCATAATTGCACTATATTACTTGCTTCAAGTAGTTATAAGCTCGAGACAACTTTATTAAATAAGCGCTTCAATTATATTAAATACTAAAGTATTATCAATAATTCAATTGATTTGTAAAGAGAATTTACAAAACAATTACACAATAGAAGAATCTATTTCGAGTATAAACTAATATTTATAACTTTTGTATTTTTTTTTTATATCTACAAATCTTAAACGCTATCGCAATATAAATAAAGACAATAATAAATTGTTCGAATAAATATTTGCAAAACTAATAGAGTCGTCGACGTAATCGAATTGATTCAAAAATATAAAGTTTGCTCTACTTAATACAAACTTGTAAAGAAACGTTAATAATAATAAATCGAAATCTATATCAAATGTAGACAAGATAAATAAATAGAAATCTTGTAATATAAAAACACGCGAAAAGATCAATTTTATATACAATAAAATTGTTTAATTGCAACTCAAATTTATTTAAATTGCAAAAAAAATATAAGACTATCTTAAGAAAATTAACACTCTTGGCAATTAAAGCAACAAATAGAAGTTAATAAACAAAATAGAAAGTTTATTACTTGTTAAATACAAAAACATTGTAGACTTTTATAGTTAATTAGACAAATTAAAGACAAAAATTGTCGATTTTAAAATCTTAATTAAGAACTACTTTGTAATTAAGACAATTAATTCTTTTAATTAGCAATTTAAAATCTAAATAATCTATCTTGTTTAACAAGCTCGCAATAGCAAAAATAGCAAACTATCTAATTTTGATACAATTTTTTAGAATTTACAACAAAAAAAATATTGTCAAAAAATTTAAAATAAGCAAATTAATCTCGTTCGCGATAGTAGAAATCAAAGTTAGCAAAAACGCAAACAAAAAAAAGATAGAAGTTAACAAACAGTCAAAATTACAATTATAATAAAAACAATTACACTAGCAATTAAGAATTCAATAGAGAACGTAGAGAATTTTAAGAAAAAGATAGAAATTGCGATCGCAAAAATTGCAATAAAAATAAAAATTGTAGCAACAATAATTGTTAACAACAACAATCTATATCTTCAAAAATATGCGAAAACTACAAATATTATTATAAAGACGCAATATGCAACAACTATAACAAAATAAATTATAGATAACAATATTGCAAACACAATTATAAAGAAAATTGCTAGAACTTTGTCTTAGAACTCTTAAAAAATAACAATCAATTAATATCTAATTCTGTTGTTAATATAATTAGAAGTTACAAACGCATTAATAAGATATCTATTTTTCTTTTTTCGCAATCTTCTTATTACAAATTAAAGATTAATTATTTTGTTATTACAATTGCAAAAATTGTATAAATTAT
>JAABUL010007203.1_pt1 | contig 12168 bp, 2 predicted proteins | sample 5559151 | NCBI WGS metagenome assembly JAABUL01 (sample SAMN10711876, study PRJNA513368) | rock metagenome | isolation source: Antarctica rocks | place: Antarctica: Victoria Land, Pudding Butte sud | reverse complement strand
AATAAATTTTAAAAGCTTCTCGCACTATTTAATATGCACGTCGATCTTTATATTGTCGATATAACGCGCAAATATATTACAATTATAAATGTAAACATTCTAGTATACGAGATAAAACATATATAAATAATATATAAATAATTTTGTATTAACTAATACGCTTTTTAGATTTTTCAAGACTATAGCAAATTACGCAATATTATCGAATTTTATAAGTTATTTTTTTGCGCGTAACATTATAAACTAGTTTATGCGTTTTAATCTTGCTAAATCTTGAAAAACATATCTAAAATTAATAAAAAATTTAATATTGCTTGAAGACTATTGTTTATTATTAATAAGAAGCTTTCTACTATTAAACAAACAAATAATCGACAAAAATATAGATAGAGTTTATATAGTAGTTTGCGATAATCTATATTAATAAGTTTAATTGTTCTTGATCAATTTTAGATTCTTTGACGCGCTCGTTATAGATACAAAATCGAATTTATTAAGACTTTTGTTTTAGTATCTCTTTATTCAAAAATTATTAAATATCTATATACAAAACTACAATAAGCGAGTTGTTAATCTAGACTTCAAGCGCTTTAAGTAGTACAACAAAATTGTTTTTATTAATAAGTTAATATTTTAAATACGTTTTTCGTAATTATAATTGAACTAATATTTATTAGAAACAACAATCGACGCGTATACAATATAAAAAACATATAATAGTTGAAGCTAGAAAGAGTTGTCTAAATTAATACTTTTTGCATCTATATTGTTGCTTAAAATATATCTTTGTTGTAATAGATATTATATAGTAGATATATAAAAATAATTTTTTTTTGCACAACTTTTTGCACAATTTTGTTCTAAATCTTCTTGTGTATCAATAGACTTTCGCACAATATATTTACAAACTTCTTGTTTTTATCTTAGATAGTATATATATTATCGATACTCTCTACAAGCTAGACTAGCAAACAACAAAGAACACAAATCAATATCTACTAGAATATAATTAAAATATAATATATCTATAAAAGACAATATAACAAAAAACTTCAAGCATTATACAAGCGTTGCAAAAGACTTTTGCGACAAAATAATATATCTAAAAGAAATTGTAAGTATGTAATAGAAAAGACTTTCGCAATAATAATAAAAAATCTTTTGCAACAAGAATTTAACAACAATAATATTTATAGTTGTCAATTGTATATTAAATACAATTCTGTTTTTCAATTGTTGCTTAATCAATTTTCTATCTATTAATTTGATCTCTAGTTGTCAATTGTTGCAAAACCTTCTACAATTTTGTAGCAATTAATAATTGTTAATACTTTCAACAATTGTTCAATCGATAATTAAATCGCTTTTCAACTATTGATTTATCGCTTTTTAACAAACTAAAATCAAGTATCTTTTAAGATATTTAGACGCAATTGTAGTGCAATTGTAACTTAATTGTAACGCAATCGTAGCGCAATTGTAATTCAACTATAGTGCAATCGTGTTCAATTGTCTATAAATCGCAATTTTCGAGAAAAAACAGCATAACAATTGTTGTTCAACCAATATTTAATTAGAAATTGACTGCGTTTCTATCGTCGTCCTATCGTAGTATAACTATTGTCAAACTGTCGAAATATTCGAAGGTCTAGCTATATAGTTGTTGTTAATTGTACAAGTATACTTTTTATTGTAATTACAAAAACTTAAAAATATATTTGCAATTGCTATATTATTGCGCACGAACAACAACAATAAAGAATAAGTTAAAAATTAATATACATAACAATTAGAAAAGAGAGTTAAAAAAGAATTTTATTATTAAATATAATTAGATTAATTTAGATAATAAACGCAATTAAGATTTATTATATATTTACTAGAAGATTATTTAAGCTAGAAAATCTATCTAAAAAAGATATAAAATTAGATAACAAAAATATATTATTTTTTATATTATTGTAATCAAATTTAAGAAGTTGCGATTTTTACTTGACTTCTTATATATTTTAACAATAGTAGAGATTTTGTTTTGTTCGCGCAATATTGTTGATCAAACTATATTAGTTTTGCTTTGCTAGATTGTTTCGATTTATTTAAAGATATAACTTTCTTATCTTAAAAACAAAAATAACAATTTATTGTTGTTTGTAAAATTGCTTTAGCATTGCATTTATATAGATCAAAAATTGTTTTAATATTTAATTATTTTTGCAAAGAGAAAATTCTTTTTATCGAATAAAATAGTAGAGTTTCTCTTATCTTTTTTTTTTGTTTAGAATTTTCTTTATCTTTTACTTTTTGTTTTTATTTATTAGTATTATTTGCGTCGACTTAAAAGTATTAAAGTTCTAATAATAGAGTTCGAGAAACAAAATATAAAAGATTAGATAAATTTGTTAATTGTTTGAAAGTTGCAATCGATATATTTGTGTTTTGACAATATCTATAATAAAGAATAGTCTTATATATTTGTAAAAGAGCTTTTTTTTAAATCAAGTATTCTTAAGATTTTTAATAAAAAATATAATCTTGTTTTCTACTTTGTAATATTAAAACTTGATTTTTTTATTATAATATCTTGCTTGCGCTCTTTGTATATCTCTTAGTTGTTTTTTTATACAATTATATTTATTTTACAAGATTTATATACGCTTTTAAGCAACAAAAACGTTAGAATATTTTTTGTTATTTTAACTAAAATCGAAATTCGAATAATACTTAAACGCAATTTTAAAAAACAATATATTCAAAAATAAATAGACAATACTATTATATATATATTAAGTTATTAATAAGAGAGATCTCTAGTTGTCTTGTTAATAGTTACAATAGTAACAAAAATAGTACTTTAGTATTTAATTTTGTTTTTTTGTTTGCTTATTTGTTTGCAAGTAAAAAATAATACTTAGTTTTCTTTTTATATAAATACTATAGTATATTGCAAATTAGTAGCTATTAATAAACAATATATCTCTATTAAATACAATTCTCTTTACATTTTCAAAGAAAAGAAGAATTCTTTTAAATAAAATATTGATTAAATTTTTTGTTGTTTAGATTGATTTAACTAAAATATATAGTACTATTTTGAAAAATTGATCTACAATAACAAGAATTGCATTGTAAATATTGTTATTATTGCAACTAGAGAGAAGTTTTGTAATAAAATTTATAAAGATTTTTTTTTAAGATCGAGTAAATATAGATAGCGCAAAAAATTTATTGTATAAGCAATACTAAAACGTTTTGAATTGCTAATATATATTGTATTTTCAAATATACAATTTTATTTCAATAAATATATAGAGTTAATAAAACTTTCTATTAATTAGTATGCGAGTTTTCTTAACTTTAAAATAACTTTTGTTTAGAGAGTTATTGTAATGCAAACGTAACAATTTCGATTTTAACAAAACTTTATTTAATATATAGATTGCGTAAAAATAATAAAGTAAATTGTTATTAAATTTCTATTTATATTTAGCGTACTTGTTGCGCTAAAAAAGAGCAATTAATTGCTATTTTACTTTAAATACTAAAATATTCTTTCTTTAAAATATCTCTATTGTTGTTAATAAAATTAAGAAAAGAGATTTTATTAAATTTTTGTATTTATATATTGTATTAATATTGCTATATTGTAGTTGTTAAATTACAATACTTTTCTCTATACTTGAATCGACATTATTAGAGATTTTAAAAATATTTTTAATAAATATTTTATTAAGTATTTTAGTATTAGAGATATTTTAAATGCGCAAAACAATTTTAATACAAGTTAAAGTCGATATTGCTTTAGTTGCATTTCTAATTAAAATAGAAATTATTTCGATAATTGCAATTGTAATATTTTTAAACTTGTTTTAAAAAATAGATAGATAGATTTTGTTGTTTGTTTTGCTTTTGTAGTTTAATTATCTTAATAACTTATTTGCGATTTTTTTTTTGTTCGATATTTAATTTCGAAGTTATATTTGACAAACAAAAGAACTTATTAAAATTAACAACAATTAAGAGATATTATTATTATAAAATACTTTAGATTGTTATAATTTGTTAGAATAGTAATTGACAAATAATTGTTTTTAAAATAGTATTGTTATTGCTAAAATCTTGCAACAATAGTTAATAGCTTTTAATTATATATTTTATAGCAAGTTTTAGTAGAAATTATTTTCTTAAAGTAGAATGCAACAAAATACTATATTGTTTGACTATTGTTTTGCGTACAAAGCACAAGTTAAAAAAAAAATTGCAATAATAAATCTCGATACATCAATCTTAATTATAATTCGATTTTTAAGATCGAAATATATTAATATAGAAATAATAATAAAGATATTAATAAGAATTCGAAACACAATTAGAGCAAAAATATTAAACAAAAACAATTTATTTTGTTTTCTTTGTTTACTATTCTTAAGTAATTTAATTAAAAATCTAACTATTTTTGCAAAGTATTTAACAAAATATTAATAAAAGTTTGTAAATTTTAAAAATACTTGCAACTCTTGCAACATAATAGATTAAAATTATATATAAATTAATTTTATTTGTAATATATTTATAGCAATACTTTTGCTACTAACAATATAGTTTAAAAACTTAATACTCTATACTAGAAAAACATATTTAGAAAACTTTGTATATAGCTTAAATTATTTTAGTTAATTAAGTATTTATTAAATGTAATTTTAATATTTCTTGCAAATTTTAAAGTAAATTAGAATGTTATCTAAATAGACAACGCAAATATAGTCTATTAAATTTTGCAATATTTTATTAATTAAAGTTTAAAAGATAGCAAAAATGTTAAACAAGTCAAAAAGTATAATTGTATATTTAAAAAAATTATAGTATATATAGAATGCAATCTTTTATTTGTCTCTCTTTTGTATATAGATACAATAGTATATATTTTTAAGATTAAGTTTAATAAAATAATATATATCTATTAGTCGATTTAGCGTCTTCTTAATAAAAAATAAAAAATATTTATTTTTAATAATTATCGAATTTAGTTCTCGATAATTTATATAAAGTTAAAAAGTATTATCTTTTTTAAAAACAAATAATATTAAGATATTTGCGCAACTTGTAGATTTGCAAATATATTTTAATATTTAATTTTTAAACAAGTAATCTCGAAATATAGCAAGTTTTTTTTTGAACAATATATATAAAGATTCAAACAATAGCTTTATATTAAATTGTAAATCTATAGTATAATTATTTTTGTTATATTTTGAAAATAGAAAGATATTAGTTTTAAATATAACAATTTTTGTGCAATAAAATCTCTATTAAGATTTGAAAAATCGAGAAAAAAATTGCTTTTGCAATAATATTAACACTACTTATTACAAATATATAGACTAGAGCGTTCTTTATATACAATAAAAAATTCTTGAAAAAATCTATTATAATTGTGTTTTCTATTATTTGATATTTTTATATAAGAGTTTGCTAGTTAATATACAAGTTTGTTTCTATTATTTATAATAGCTCGACAATTATGTTTTAAACAATTTTTGAAAAAAAGTAAAAAATTTGACACAATATATACTTTCTATTGTTGCTATCGCAAATTCTAATATTTATATTGTAGAATTCTAGAGATTGTATTTCGATTTTATAAAAAGTCTTAATTTTAATAGATAGAAGATTTGTATTCTTTAAATACTATATTTTTGTTTATTGTTTAAAAATGCAATTAATATACGCTTCTTTATTTAAAAGCGCTATTCTTTTATAATACTTGTTTAATATATATATAAACAATTTTGTTAAAATTGTATTAACTTTTGTTTTGCAATTTGTAATAGCAACAATAATTGTTGCAAACTTCTTTAGTTTTTCGAATTATTAAAAATCTTGTTAAAATGTTGAAACAATAATATCTTTTGCGTAATATATAATATATTTGATTTTGCAATAGTTGTTGTATTGATTTGCGAGTTTTTCTTTTTAGAAAAAGAGCAATTGAAAGAGATATATTTTTGTTAATTACAATTATAATATATGCAAGTTTTGTTCGTACAATTATTGTTATTCGCGTTGTTTTGCAAAAAAAATATAGTAATATTTCTACGTCGATCTTGTTAAGAAAAATTACAAAAATTTGATTTTAAGATTGTTTTGTTCGATTCTTGTTTAGAACAATTATCTCTCAAGATAAAACAAAATTTATAACTTAATTTTTGAAATTAATTTCTATAATTATCTTGCGAAATAATAGCGTCTTTTATACGCGCAATTAATACAACAAACGCGTCTCTTGTTATAAAAAGATTAGAGACAACAATAACTTTTTTATAAATTTTGTTTTTTAACTTATTTAAAAGCGTATTTTGTTTCTAAAACTTAGTAAAGAGTTCTAAATTTGTTTCTAAGATTTTTAAATAAACAACAAAGTTGCTTATATTTTGCGTAAAATTTTGCTTAATATAATTGTATTTAATTGCAATAACTAGTTAACAATTTTTAGATAATTTTATAAGATTTACTAGATATTGTAAGAATTGTTCAAATGTTCAAGTATTTAAAACAATAAAATTTGTCTTTTTGTAGTTATTCTATTGCGTTGTTGAATTGTTGCGCAAAAAGAATTAATACTAGCAAATTTTATAACTTTTAATAGAAAAGAACTTTGAACTAGATTTGAACGTAATTTTTGTATTTCTAATCTAGTTTTTTTATTTTTTAAATTTTTTTTTGTAGTAGTTATCTAGATAGAACAATTTTAAATCAAGTATTAATTTTTGTTTTTTTAAAAATAATTTGTTGTTTTTTAAAGTATTGTTCTTCGAAAACGTTGCACAATATTGTTGTATAAACAATATATTTATTTTGTTATCTTATAATAAGATTTGGAGTTTCTAATTTTTTTTTAAAAGAAATTGATACTTATATTTAACAACAAGTTGTTTCGTTTTTTTTTTTTTTTTCTAGAAGAGTTTTGTAGTTAATCTCGAGATTGTCGAAAATAAAGTTTGTATTTGTTTCGAGTTTGTTTCTAGTTAAAAATTTATTATCGAAATTGTTATACTTTTTGTTTAATAGTTTTTAAAAATTAATAACTACAAAAAGTTTTTTAGTTGCAATTATATTGCTTTTTGCAATAGTTGTTTTTGTCGCAAATTTGTTTTTGTTAAAGCAAGTTGTTCTCTTAAATTCTTAATTCGATATTTTAACAAATAATTGCTCTTAGAAGATTAGACAATTTATTACTATAAAATTATACAATTGTATAATAGAAGTAGCGCTATTAAGACGCACGTTGTGCGTATAAAGAGCAAAATAAAAAGATAGATCTACAATTATAGAAGAAATAAATTGTAAAAATTTAGAGAGAAATTTTTAAGAGAAAAACTCTTTATTGCTAAGACGAGATTTGAGCGTTATCTTGACGCATAACGTAATTCGGCTACGAGTTACGACAGAGTTTGGAATATTATAGTTATAGCATTACACGTAATTTATATAAATAATATACTTGTATATAGCAATAATTTAACAAAGCATTGATATTATATTAGATAGATACTAAAACGTCTTCGCAAATATTCGCTATATATTAATTTAAAAAAGTATAAATTTAATATTACAAAAATTAAGTTTTTGAGCTTTATTGTATCTCTTAAAGATATACAAATAAATTAACTATAAAATTAAGAATAACTTTACTTAAAAGAAGATATTATTAACACAAGAATACGTAAAATAACTTTATAATTTAAGAAAAATTCTAGCAAAATATCTTGAAAACGTTGTTGCGCAATAGATAAAGTACTACAATAAAAGATATAAGTTAAAGAGCTTTATTATAGAAGAATTAATAATATTTTCTATTAGAAATCTAAAGCAAAAGAGATTTAACAAAAAAATATTATATAAATATATTAAACTATTTAGAATTAAGAATAAAATTAAAAAGCAAACTTATTGTTTTATTATATTTAATATTTATTGAATCTATAATATTTTTTATATTTTACTTTTAAAATTATATTTACATTGTACTAACAATTAATAAACAAAACAAATATTGCAAGTCTTAAAACTTATTAATAATAAAGTTCAATAAAAGATTGAAAAAATTCTAGATAAAACTAAGTTAAAAAAACAAATATAATATAAAATTAAATAGATAAATTAGAACAAAAAGTACAATTAATAACTAAAAAAAGAATTTCTAAATAATATTAATAAATTACAAAAGAATTATAAGAAACAAATATATAACAAATAAAACAAATTATAGCTTATCTCGAGTGCAGATTTCCCACTCGAGACAAGCTTACTCTAGATAGAGATTTCTACTTAAAATAAGCTCTATTTATACTTAGCTTATACTTAGCATAATTATATTAAACTATAGAAATTAATAACAATTTTTGTTTGCAATCGAAATGCAAGCTTAATATATATATATAGCTTATATAAAGTATAAACTTTTTTATTTAGTATTAGTTAAAAATTAATTTCTAAAGTTTTGCTTTTTTCTAGTATATATTAAATATAAATTAAATTTTTTATATCTATAGTATTTTTAGAGTTGTGTAAAATTTGTAATGCGCAATTAATTAATTTAAAAACAAAATTTACGTATTACAAAATTAAATTTTGTTATAATATAAATTACTTCTAGACATAGTATAAGCTCGATATAAATTTATATTTGCGCAATTTAATTATTTGTTTTATATATATATTATATTTAAGCTTAGTTTATATTTAATTTAAATCTTAATAACAATATATTTTTTAATAATATTATTAATTTCTTTGTTTTTAAAATCTTTATATTTCTTAACAAAAAGAATTTTTTTATATTTAAAATTTTTGCAAATCAAGATTAATAAACAATTTTGCAATAAATAAATAAAATTGAGATTTATTCTATACTTATTATATACTAGATATTTGCTAAATATATAAGCAAACTTCGAATTTTAATAATATTAATACTATTAAATTAAATACAATATTAAGTAATTAAAATATTAACAAAAATACCTTTATAAACAATTAAAAAAACTAAAATATATTAAACAATTAAAATCTTAATAGTTTTAACAAATTATTGTTTATAAAATTTAAAAAGATAGATTCTTTCTTACGCTTTATATTTATTATATATTTATTATATATTTATTATATATTTATTATATATTTATTATATATAGAGTTTTATTAACATTTATAGAATTGCAATTATTTTCGAAAAATGCAATTAAATAATTATATTAAAAGTGCAAAATTATTATAATATTATAATATATTTATATATTTATATATATATTTAAAGAAGATTCTTTATTTTATATATATAAAAAAGCACAATATTAGTCGAGATCTTAATTAATATACTTATTAAAGTATTAATTAATAAATATATATTTAATATATATTTAACTTAAATAAAATATAATTTTAATTTATATTAAGATTAGATTTAGTTCTTTGTTGTTAAGATTTAACTTTAAGATTACTTAGATTGCTTTTTTATTTTTAGAAATTAAAAAAAAAAAATTAATTTTAAAGTTTTAAATATTTTAAAATTAAATATTGCAAATATATATATTCGAATATACTATATATATATTTAATATACAATAGAATTAAGTTTAAGAATATTAATAATTTTCGACAATACTTTACTTAATTAATATTGTAACAAGATAGAAACAAGATTCTAATTAGTAGACAACTATAACAACAGAGACTTATCGCGATATATATATAAATTGCACTATATAGTCTAATAGTATATTAAGTAGCTAAGATTCTAAGATCTAAGTAGAAGAGATCGCATATATATTGCAAATAGATTGCTAATATTAATAGCAAACATTTTCAAATTTCTAGTTTGATATTATTTAATTACTTAACTATATACAATTTTCTTTCTTTTAGTAGTTGTTTCTTAATTACTAAATTAAGAAACTTTTGTTTTTGTCTATATAGAAGTTGTAATAAAAAAATAAGAAAATTTCTCTTATTTTTCTTAGATTGTTAGACTAGATCTCTTATTTCTTTTGTTACTTAAATCGATTATATAAAAAGTGTAATAAATAAGTTTGTATAAAGTTTCTCTCAAAATTAAAAGAATTATTAAATCAAAATTAAGTATTTAAGAAAGTCGATTGTTATAAATCTTGCTTATTTTCTAAAGATAGTAACAATAGTAATAAGTTTTCTTAATATAAATTTGAAAAATCAATCTAAAATAACAATAACAATAATAGAGTAAATTGTTGCTATTGTGTCTATATTAAATTTTTTAAAACAAAAAATAAATATACAATTTTAGAAATTATTTCTAGTTTCGAAGTACTTAATTTAGATTGCTAACTTAATTCTAATTTATAATATTTCTTTTCGATTTTAAATTAAAATAGCAAAATTTTCTTTTTTTTATTAGAACAAACAATCGAAGACTTAAATCTTGGTATCTTTTTATAATTAATTAAATAAGAATCTAAATTGTTCTAAATATTAGATTAATATATATTAAGTATCTTAGAGTTTCTAGACTTTATAAATTGTATTTACAAATATAATTTAAATATTTTATTCTTTATTTTTCGAATCTCTTTTCATACTAATTTTATATAACGTATTGCACGTTCTTAAGTTTGTTCTACTAAACAATTGAATTTCTTTGTATTTTCGAACAATATTTTTAACTTCTTTATTATTTTTGTCGAGTTTTAGAACGTATATTCTATAATAATATTTTTAGTATTAGATATAAAAAAGAAGTTAATAGTTGTTTTAAAATAATAAAATATATTAGTTAAAAATAGATTTAACAAAGTTAAATCTTAATAAGTTGCAACAATATTGTTTCTTATATTTATTCGAAAATTCTCTAAAGTTTCTTTATTTTTCAATAGAGTTATATAGACAAAAAATATTTCAATTTTTGTATTAATTTTAATTCTTAGCTTGCAATAAAAAATTTAAAATTGCGCAATTTGTATATCTTTAAATTAACAAAATATATTTGCTTAATGCAATTTCTATTCTAGCAAATTCTTTTTTGTTAATTTAGTTTTTAGTATTCTTTTGTTTTGCTATTCTTTTTTTATTGCTTTTTGCAATTATATATTAATCTAAATATAAAAATTGTCTATTAAATACTTTTTGCAAGATAAATTAATTTGTGCAAAAAAAAAATAGTCAACTACAATTGCTAAAATTCTTAATAGATATTCTAATTTATATTAAGATCGAAATAATATTTCGATGTTTAATTTTTATACATTTTAAAGACTAATAGATACAATATTATTAACAATTTATACTTGTAATTGTTATATAGAAGCACGTACATTATATAAGAATCTAAATCTATTTGTATTATTATTTGCAACATAGAGAATAAACAATTAACAAGTTATTCTTTTTGTCAATTATTGTTTTTTTGTTAATAATATAATATTATTTGCAATTTATTTTAAAATTGTAATTATATTTGATACTTTAAATTTACAATTGAATAAAAAATTAATTTTAATAGACAATAATTTATATTAATTTTATTTTGCTAGAATAGTACTATCTATTACTCGAAGTTAAATATTAGTTTACTAAAAATTGTTAAATAAGAAAATTAGTTCTTTTCTTTTATAAGTATATTGTTTTAAGAAATCTTCGAAAACAAACAAACAAATACTAAATTCAAAATTTATTTTATTTTGTTTTACAAATACTAAGAAATTGTTTTGTTTTTTGTAATACTAAATTACTTGTCTCTTAATTTAATTATTAGAAACTCGATTTATTTTTAACAGAAATTTTAGCTTTCTTTAATAAGCTATATAGACAACTAATTTTAATATAATTTTAACTAGATCTTTTTTTTGCTTCTTTATCAATATAGCTAGTTCAATTAGTTAAAAGATTTTAATCAATAAGTATTACAAGACAATAGTTAATTCGATATTGCAAATCTATACTAACTTTTATATACAAATAATTCTTTGTATTGTTCTTCTTGTTTGTCGAAATAAAGATAGCTACTATTTTTAAAAAAAAATTGCAATTTTAGTAATTAATATACGTAATTTAATTGTGTCGATAATTTTAGATAGTCTAAAATCTAGTAAAGACAATCTTAATATTAAATCTTGCAATTGTAGTAACAAAGAAGAAGTT
>JAABUL010007202.1_pt1 | contig 12172 bp, 23 predicted proteins | sample 5559151 | NCBI WGS metagenome assembly JAABUL01 (sample SAMN10711876, study PRJNA513368) | rock metagenome | isolation source: Antarctica rocks | place: Antarctica: Victoria Land, Pudding Butte sud | reverse complement strand
CAGCTGGCCACGGCACAGGCTTCTCAGGTGAAACGCCCATTGATAGGGTTTTGCGGGTTGAATCGTCGACAATTGACGCTTCTATTACTCGTCGATGATCGACGATCAGGATGATGACAGTGAGCTGCTCATTCTGCAGGAGAATTGTGCATGCACAACCCTACAGGAGCGCCTGTTCACTCCTTGCCTCTCTGCGGTTCCAACTCTCGCGCAACTCGCTGCGAAACAAACATGGCCGAGCCAGTCTCACTGTCGATTCAGGACCTCCCCACCACTGTCCTGTCTCTGTGCCTGGAGAAGCTCGACGACCCGCGCCACCTTGCAGCAGCCTGTTCTGTGTGTCGGTTGTGGCGCGAGATAGCGAGCAGCTCGTCCAGCTGGAAAGCCTTCTGCGGCAGGTGGCAGCACTGGAACGACGCCAAGTATGCGGAAATGCGCGCGGCAGGCCAGTTCAACAAAGTATACCCCCTGCGGCTCAAGGTATGATGCAGAGGAGGAGTCGGACAACATCAGCACGTGCTGGGAGCCTAGATCCGAATGCACACGCTCAAATATGCGACCTGGCTCTGCTTACTGTGTGGGATTGCGCATGCGCACACAGGCAGACCAGCTGGCTCGACAGTCACTGGACGAACTGGTTCACCCGCTGAAGCGGCACGGAGCAATACAATACCTTGTGCAACTCGGAGACGACGCGAAGGCGAGTTGCTGCTCCTGACACATGAATGTTCCGAATGCGGCCTGCTTGCACATGCGAAGCCGTAGCTGACGAAGCGCTGGTCAGACACAGCCAACTTTTTCCGCACCCCGCAGGACGCCATCCTGAGCGACGCTGCCGCAGGGGGCAGCACCAACATCGGCAGGCGGTACTGGGGGCTGTACGCGCAGAGTATTGTGACGACGGCGTGGTGCACCGGCAAGCTGCGGCGGCTGCTGGAGCGCGGCCCTGCGGCGGACGTGTTGGGCGGGGCCCTGCTGCTGGCAAGCCCTCCCTCCTGACGTTTTTTTGTTTTGTTTCATCCCCATGCTACCCTCTGCATCGCATCTTCCACCCCGCAACCTTGCCGTGTCGTTGAACGGCTGTGCGGCAGCCACCAGCCGATGTGCCTTGCAGCGACAAAACAGATGCGCCACTGCCTGTGCAGATGGCTGTGAACATGTGCAGAACGAAGCACGTCGCATGCTCGCAGGCGGAGTCCCTGGATCCGGAGGCGGACCTGGCGGCTGTGGTGCAGCGCATAGACGCGCTTGCGGCCCAGCTGCGCTCGCGCATGGCGGCCGCTGGCTGCCAGAACGACCTGCAGGTACTGATTTGAGTTCCCAACACACGAGTCCGTAACGCATTGCAAGGCTGCACGTGCCTGTGCGTCGTAACAGCTCGCAACAGCATGAGAGGTCAGACATGCCGTGTAAAGGCAGAACGGGCACTGGCACGCAGCTCGATTGCCATGCATTGTGTGCTGCCCGATGTTGTCTGATGCCCGGTGCTGTCTGATGTGCTGCGCATGTGCTCTCGGGCAATCTGAACCATGATCGTCTGGAAACGCAGGGGCTGAAGCTGCTGTGCGGGCTGCTGTTTGGCGAGCGTCTAGGCGGCTCTGCGGCTCAGGATGCGCTGCCGCCGCCGGGCCGGGGTCTGCAACTCTCCGGCAACCGGGACGCCTACTACGACGCCAACAACTCCCTACTGCACAGGTTCGCAGGCATCATGTTTCCATGGACTGTTACACTTCTACTTCCTAGTGATGCATCGAACCCGACACAGTGATACGAAATGGAAGCGTTCGTCAGAATGCAAATGCGCGGAACGATATCAGTTGCCATGGCGCCTAGCTCTATCCTCACAGCCGAAGCCGCGATCCCTTTTGCACAGACCACGGCAGCTACGTTCTGTGTTTCACGGTGCCAGGGTCTTCGAGACGGGGCAGGGCATCCCCATCAGCCTGTCCGTCATCGCCATCGCCGTCGGCCGTCGCGCGGGGCTGGCCATGGAGCCCATCGGCGCGGCAGGGCACTTCATGGCCGCGCTGCTGGCGCCGGAGGACGGCGGCGGCGGCGGCGATGGCGGCGACGAAGACTTCTTCCTGGACGCTTTCAACGGCAGGGTGATGAGCAGGCGAGTGTGCTTTTCGTATCAGGGTTTTGTTGGTAGGGCCGGGCGGCGGCGATGACTTCATCCTGGACGCCTTCGACGGCAGGGTGATGAGCAGGCGAGTGTGCGCCTGCGGCAACCTCAAGTCGGATCTTCCTTATCACTGAGTAGCAGTTTCTGAGCCGGTTGTTCAGACTGCGCAAGGGATTCACAACTCATCATCCCCTGCTCTGCCTGGTGACGAGCTCTCAAGCGTGTGCTCGCTGCAGGCGCGAGACGGAGGACTTGCTGCAGGGGCAGGGGGTGCCGCCGCAGATGCAGGCGCTGCACGCTGTGGGGCCCCGGGATGTGATGCAGCGCATGGCCACCAACCTGCTCAAGGTGAGTGCAGCATGCGCACGTCCCCAGGGATGAGGTGTGTGATCTCGAGGTGCTTCAGGGAATTAAAGTCTCAACGCAGAAGGCAGTGTCTCAGGGTGCCTGATTTGTGCTTTGTGTCTCAAGGTGCCTCCAGCTGTGTGGGTGTGCGTCTCAAGATCTCTGGGAGTGTTTTCCTAAAGCTTTTCGTCGAGCTATTGTTGTGTGCCTACTGCACCAGGTGTACCTGGGCACGGCGCAGCGACTGCCGGAGGCACGCTGCGTGCTGGAGCTCATGTGCACCATCGACCCCACCTCGCAGGGCTGCAAGTTCGACCTTGCCCAGGTGCGTGCTTCTTGGAAGCGTTTCAGGGGATCTCAGGCCACAGACTCGGGCCTAGGTCGCACAGCAAGACCCAGAAAGCCCAACCTGCCTCGAATGCGCTGCTGAAAACAAGGATGGGAGTTCGTTTCTGCGCCTGACACTGGGCCACTTCACTCCCAGTCTGGGTGCCATGCTCGTGCAGATTGTTCCACATGCAGTCTTTTGATATGGCTGCATTCCTTACTGCGCACGGTGCAGGTGTGTCCAGCGCTGAACGACAAACGCCAGCCTGGACGCCGTGCTCGCCAGTTGCTTCAGATGGAATTGCATTCTCGGATGCATTCTTCTTGGCATTCTTGCAGGTGTGCCTGGCGCTCGGGGATTATCAGTGCAGCCTGGACGCTGGGCTGGCCATCATTCTGGTTCTTCAGCGGGAATCGGATCCTCACATGCGACGCTTGCTGATGGCGCCAGGTTTGCCTGGCGCTGGGCGATTACCAGTCCAGCCTGGACGCTGTGCTCGCCATCATGAAGTTGCTTCAGACGGAGTCATAATTTTCAGACTCATTTTGTGCAGGTGTGCCTGGCGCTCGGGGACTACCAGTCCAGCCTGAACGCTGTGCTGGCCATCATGCAGCCTGGCACCGGCGCCGGCAGAGTGGAAGCCGGCATCGCCATGCAGGTGCCAAACAACCTCCATATAGCCCAATGGGTGATGTATGCAAGCAGCTTTGCATCTGCAGCCTCGGCAGCTGGCCTGATCTCACGCTCCGGCGCAGCTCTCGCATCCCCCCAGCAGTTTTCCGTCATGCTGCTCAGTCCTCATGCTATCCTCAGAAGGTCCCGTCTCCGTTCCACAGTCATTACAGTTTCATGATCAAGCCTGATGTAGGTCTGCCGTGCTGCCATGCTGCAGCTGCCGGCGCTGGTGCAGCGCGCGCGGCGGGAGCAGGAGGCGCTGGCTGCCGAGGCGCGGGCGCCGCACGCGCGCCCCCCGGCGCTGCTGCACCGCCTCGGTCACCTCATCCAGCACAGGAAGTGGGTGTTGGATCAGGGACAGAGTCTTGAAACAGGGGCATGATGTGCAGATGGAATGTGCAGACGAGTGTTTCATGCTGGTCGGGCCTCGGGACAGTCAGCATGCACACCGGATCTCCAGCACAAGCCGTGGGGCCCGCCGACAGGTCCTCCGTCATGTCAGTGGCTGTCAATGCACCTAATCTTCGCTTGCGGCTGCGGCATGCTCAGTCGATCGACATCCGCACAGTCCCAACCTCAGCAGGGTGGTCTGATTATGCAGGTACAATTACCGCGGAGTCATCTACGGCTGGGACGAGCACTGCAACGCGACGGACCGCTGGATGCAGACCATGAATATCGATGGGCTGCCGGGTTTGCTCGTTGACTTGAACCGCCAGTCGAGGTTCACATTGTGCTGTCTCGTTGACATTCGCTGCCTCACCATCCTCCTCCTCCTGCAAGCGTCAAGCCGGGTGTCCCAGCTCCAGAGCCTTACATGCCCTTCTGTTGCGCAGGCGGCCGCCACCAGCCCTTCTACCATGTGCTGGTGGACTCCCGCCACCGGCCGGGCCAGACCACCTACGTCGCCCAGGTGAAACACAGCATTCGGTATCATAGCCCAGCGAAAGGGACATCGCTCAGGAGTCCGAGAACAACGTCATACCGCTAGTGAGGGGCATGCGTTTCTGATAGTCTGTGTACAGGCAACAACGTGCGGATTGCCCAGGGCCAGGCACAGGCGCTGCATGCTGCGTCAGCCTGCCAATGTCGCCCCTGCTGCACACCCAGCCTACCTCGCCCCTGCGCCTGTGCAGGAAAATATCGAGGTGATGGAACGAACTGAAGGAGAGGACGACGACAGCTTCCTGGTGCTGCAGAGCGAGGTGCGTGCCAGCGCAACATATGTAAGGTCGTTGACCCATGCATGCAGTGATGTTGCGCAGCAGTACTGTCTGTGATCCACGTGCGCCATGAGCAGCAAGAGTAGAAGCCATGCCTGTAGCATCTCTGTGTGCTTCTCCGTGATCTCCGACAAGTGATAAGCATAATCTGGTGTTCCGATTTCCCCGCAGATTGGTGAGTACTTCGATGGCATTGCGCCGGGCGCCAGCCGCTACACGCCAAATGCGTATCGCCGCTTCCTGTTCCCAGGAGACTGAGGGTGACCATGGAGGATTAGGGCGGTGACGGAGCCAACTGCTGCCGGTGTCTCATCCCGTCCTTCGTGTATTTGTGAGTTGTACGTCGTGGTGGCAAGTTTGTGACTCTCTGAAAAAACTTGTAATCAAAATACATCGCGTGTTCCTGGCTCCAGCCTACCGACATGAATGCGACACTCCAATTTATCTACCTACACACATGAACACACACACGCTCCCACACTCCATGCGTCTGGTCCGATCTATAATATAGCCTGCTGTTCTCTCAGCAGTTCTGGTCCGCTGGACGGCGGCTGCTGCATCGCTGGCGACGGCGCCAGCTTCAGCAGCTGCACTATCTTCTTGCGAGCGCGGACTGCGCGGACGTGCTGTGACACGCTCTTCCGCTTGCTGCCGGCGGTCCTCGCGGCAGCTGCCGTCTTCTGGGACGCCGTTGTGATGAACTGCTGGCTGGCCGGCGTGCTCCTGCTGCGGCACATGCCTGCACAATGCACAGCACCGGACGGTTTTCCAATGTTTTGTATGTTTTGTGTGTTTCGTATGTGTTGTCTTAAGTAAAACAAGTTGAGTGTGAACCTGAAAGTTGCAAGTCATCTAATGTTTATCTTGCAGGACCACGGCCACCTGATCTAAAACTGGCGTTCTGGTCAACATCGAATGTGCACACAAGGAGAGGACACTCCACATGGTTACATTTAGTCAAATTTCACCCAGGATGCTGTAGACGATCAGCCCAGCGCCAATTGCTGCCAGCAGCGCGCCGGTCAGCACGGGGCGGGCGACTCCGAGGACGTCATCCAGCAGGGACAGCTGCTGGCCGCCCTCCACCACGAAGGAGGCCATGGCGTTGTTGCCGTCCGGCCGCGCATCCTGCAAGCGCATCGTCAGAGGGTTTTGGAGCAGATGAAAACATAGTTCCATGGATGTTGTTTGTGTGGGTGTCCCTGTGCTGCTCAAATCAGCTAAATATGCAGCTTCATGGTCCGCATCTGCTTGCCATCCCCTTTTGCTGATCTCCGCACCCTTGAGCTGCCACGGCGGTGGGGTGGCTGCAGGGACAGAGATTTGCATGGCAATGCAACAAGCCGTGTTCCAGGCTTCGGTTTCTTTTGTTCACCTGGGCCAAGGCAAATGCTGCCAGGGCATCCAGAGACTGCGTGCGCAGTGTGATCATCAGGCTGCCGGCCTCCGTGGCGGGCCCCACAAACGCCGCAGCCGACTCCAACGCCGCCAGCAGGCCGCCGCCGCCAATGGCGCTCGCCAGCTGCGTTTGCACCGCCTGCAAACAATTCACGCGTGCGTCAGCCAAGCGTTTTGGGCAGCCTGATATGGCGCACAACTGCAAGCTCGCATCGTGCAGCAGAAGACCGTTTGCAGCCCAAAGTCACAAGGCAGCTCAGTCATGTGACCTAGCGCCGCATGATCCCACAGAGAACATCATCACCTCGCGATCCAGGGTGTCGATGCCGATCTCGAGCGTCTGCCACGGCGCCGCGGCGAGCTCCGGTACGGTTGACGGCTGGAGCGAAGCCAGGCCCCGCAGAGAGGCGCGGCGGCTCTTGTCTCCATATGCAGACGCCTGTCGTTTGCGGGCAGATGCACGGCGGTGAAACGTATAGTGTAGGTGGTTAAGGCCAAAGCATCACGAGACATGCAGCATACGAGCAGGTCCAAACTCATTAGTAGCCGCACATGAAGGGCAAGTGTACGGAAAGCTTCGCCCCCTTTCACCGCTGGCACCAAATGAGAGAAATCTACCTCGCACCTGGGGTTTGTGGCTGGTCAGCCACGACTGCAGCGAGTTGTGATGAGGCGCGTTTGCGTGTTGCGGCCGCCTTGCCAGGTCGAATGCGCCTGTGATGTCATGGACCTCGGAGATATGCAGCACTGTTATATGGCGCACTGGAACCTCCTGCGCAATGGAGTGGCGGCTTGCATTGGGTCTCAGTGTAGTCATGCAGGCGGAATAACATTGACAAATCGAAGCCTGTTATCATGATTGGATGCCCCTTGGATGCACATCAGGCAGCGGCTCACCAGGATGCCAGCCACGGCAAGGATGACCCTCTCGGGCTTCAACTCCTGCTGCGAGCAGATCTGGACGAAAACTCGCTCAAATGATCCTTTGTGCGATTGACGGTCGCCTGCGCCAGGAGACAGGTTTGTCAGCATTGGAGGCGCCACGGAGTGATAATTCAACAGCACTATGAATGCTCCTCCGCTCGCAAAAGCGGCCAGCACGGTGTGCATCACTGCACTAAAAATATTTTCAGCTCACCTGAACCATATTCCGCCTGAATTACGCTTGCCGCGGACGCTGAGGCGGAAAACGTGCTGATCATCACCGAAAATGCCCAGAAAAGTCCGACACCAATTGGACCGTTGTTTCGGCGAGGGGTTGCTGCTCGATAGGAGCTGTCCATCTTTCCAAGAGCTCAAGCTGACCCCCGCGAACCCCACTTGGTGCCTCAATCAAACGTGCACTTCCGAAACCGGCGTGTCAAATTTACACTGACGCACGCAGGAGCTGAGAATTGCACTCGAAACTCGATTCCAAGTCATTTTCAGAATGATCAAAGCTTACACAGGCGGTCAAATGCGTGCAGCAGATGAAGCGGGAGATCGCTCCGAGACTGCAAATTAGGGGTACTAATTAAGCGGGGCTAATTTGACAGAACCATCCTGCCGAACAGCGACATGAGCTGCTTGCACAGCGCAGACCGCAGAAAGCCACAAATGTCCAGCAGATTCGATCAGAACTGTCTGACGAGGCTCGCCACGCGCCCCCGTCGCACCCCCAGGGCCCGCTCGTGGTCAACTTGGACACTGCAGTTCTGACGTGGTTCCGGGGCAGATAGATGTCCGTGGTTGAGCGGCGACCCCGACGCTCAGATCATAGGATGCCCGGTCCGGAAGGCTCCTCCACATACCTGAGCCGGCCGGCACCTCCAGCGGGGCGGCCGTCCCAGGCCTCAGGGGATGGGCCTTGGTCATTTCTCTCGCAGCAGCAGCAGAAAAATGCGGAGCAGGCAGAGCTGCGATCCAGCGGCAGCGTATTGCCCTGGCCTTTGCCTGGAGCACAACCACCGCCTCCCCCGCCCCCGCCGCGAGGCAGGCGGCCAAACATTGGCGGCGGCGGCGGTGGTGCCGGCCTCGGCACCGTGCTGCTGTCCATCGTCCTCTCAGCGGCAGCCACAGCCGGCGCCATGCATTGGCAGGCTTTGAAGGAGCGCTTTGACAAGGTGAGCTGAAGCCTCGTTCTTGTATCGCCGCAGCGCTGCAGCCTGGTCAGCACCGCAGCAAACAACAATTATTATGCGGATGCCGCCTTGGATGCTGACTTTCATGCGATACGAACTCGCAGCGTGGCCACCATTCGAAGGAATCGGATGCAGAGGCCGCCGAGAGCAGCTCAGCAGCTCCAGGTACCGTCAAGTTGCCCTGCAGTGCACTGGCGCGCCCCTGCGCGATTGTGACTTCCTACCTCTCAACATCTGCACGACTCACAAGACCTCAACTTTCAGCAAGCTGTTTTGAAGAGCATCTGGACTGACCGCGCTGCTCCTGGTATGGCTTGCAGGGCTGCGCCTGCCGATGAGCGGCGGCCACAGCGGCGCCAAGTCGGCTTCCAGCTCCCGGCCCGGCACGCCGCGGCCGCGCGGCGACGCCATCGCCGCCGTCAACGGCACCGGCGAGGTGCCTCAGCTGCTTCATGCCTTATCTCAATTGTGCGGTGCTGCGCAGGCACAGTGGATCTGCAGCGCGTCATTCCGCTGCGCCTGCCGACTGAGAACGAGAGGTTTACAAAAGCTAGGGGGGGTCCGTTGTTTAGCTTATAGAGGATGCGGCATTGTCATAGGCTTTGCTTACGGTCAGTCCTGAGAGTTGACTTGCCACGTGCTCTGCGGACGTGCAGGAAGCGGACGATGACGCGCTGACAGACAGCTCGGACGCCGAGTTCGAGGAGCTCACACGGCAGCTGACCGCCGCCCAGAAGCGCGAGCGGGACGCCAATGCGCAGGTGTGTAGAAGTGCTGGATCCCCTGGCAGTTTGCATCAAACTTGCGAAAAGACGAGTGCGACCGCCCGCTGAACAGAGCTCAATCAAGCACGATGATCAGCCCAACATACATGCGCCCACCGCGCGCCGGGCCATGAAACTGTTGCCTGCTGCGATTCTGAGTGTGAGTGGGTGCTGAGCGTGACTGCTGTTTCATCGAGGGTTTTGTATGGTTGACACCGATGTAAGAGTTCCATGCCCCTGGGTGCGGGAGGAGCAGGGGCGGATGGCGAAGCATACATGCGAGTTTAAGAGATAAAACCTGATCCGATATATGTGTTTTAGACTACATGCCTGCTTACTCTCCGAGCGCGCTCCACAGCTGCTAGGTTTACTCAGTACGGCACAGCAATCCACATGGGGGCATGGCCTGCTTCGCCAGGGCTGTCCCCCGTCAGTAGTAGGCGGCCGTCAGTTCACCTGCCTGCCACCCGACATTCGCCGAAACATTCCCCCTTCATTGAACCATTGGGCGCAGACATCAGCTGAAACTCTAGTGCTGCCGGGGTGGCTGGACTGCAGGGGCAGGTGACGGGGAGCCAGTAACAGCAATGGAGCTGGCCATTTTGTGCGAACCTCCTTGGGGTTAATATATGCCGGTGCGCTGCTATGCCGCCAGTTGGCGGAGTATGAGGGGGAGCTGGCGGAGTGACGCTGTCGACCTTCTTCGACACTCCTGACGCCGGAACGAACTCCCCACTCGGGTTTGTATGATCTACAGGTGGCAGAGCTGCAGGGGCAGGTGGCAGAGTATGAGGGGGAGCTGGCGGAGTCCACGCGGTCGCTGACGGAGGTGCGGCGGCAGGTGGAGAAGCAGATGGCGGGGCGCAAGGCGGCCGAGCGGTCCGCGAAGGAGGCCGAGACGCGCCTCAACGGCATGCTGTCTGCCAAAGACCGTGTCGACGACGAAACGCAGCAGCGCCTGGAGGTGCTGGGTTTGTTGCCATGTGCTCATCGGCTCCCCCATTGTGACGCACCTGAGCGGCATGCTGTCTGTGTAAGACCGCAACGACGAAGCCAGCAGCGCCTGGAAGTACAATGTCACATGCCTTGTTTTGAGGCATGACAAGAGGTGTTGCCGCGAATGGAGGGTCGTCTTGATGGGCGCCAGGCACCTTGCGCTTCACTGCTCACCGCGCATTGAGCCGCTCGCCTTCTGGTTGCCTGGTACAATTTGAGGCGGTGGCATTCGGTAGATACTCTGCTCAAACATCACGATGGAGGCGGCGGAGGCTTGGGAGGCGGCAAAGGTCAAGATTCTTTCTGCTTCCTCACTCGACCATTCGCCATGTGAAGATGTACCCATCCAATGCAATCAGGCGGCAAAGAAGGCGGCGCGGCAGGCGGCGGCGGGTCGGGAGGCGGTGGAGGTGGAAACGCTACTTCGAGCCCCGTTGTGCTGACATACTTCAATATGCTGAAACAGGCGGCGGAGGAGGCGGCGCGGCAGGCGGCGGAGGATAGGGAGGCGGCAGAGGCGGAGGTAGAGCGCCTCAAGGACGTGGCCTCCTCGGTGCAGCAAAAGGTGCAGGCCACCGCCGACATCGTCTCCAAGATGTCCGCCAACCTGGAGCAGGCCCAGGTGCGCTACCTTCATAAACAACAACACATATATTGAATGTGACAGTAGTGAGGTAGTGAGCGCAAAGCCCAGCACGCGCTGTGAATGCACTTCACGAGGCTTTGCAATTGAAGCGGCTGACCCTGCACACGATGTGTCGGGTTGCCACTGCGCTCTTGCACACCATGCAAGCTCGTGCGCGTCCGCCGCTGATCAGCGCTGCCGCCGTGCCAGGCCGCAAAGGTGAACCCTCTTGGGGTGCGCGCAGGCGGAGCGGGACGGCGCGATCAGCGACCTGGAGGCGATGCGGGAGACGAGCAAGCTGCTGGAGGAGGAGCTGGCCAGCCTGAAGCAGCGCCTGCGCAACACCGAGGTGAGGCTCCTGCAGCAGCTGGCGGGCTGGGAGGAAAGCCACGGGACAGGAAAACCACCGTGCGGTCCAGCTGGCGGGCTGCTGACCCTGTGTGCGGTGCTGCCCACGCCCGCTGCAGCTGGCACCCGTATCTGGCGGCGCGCGTCATCACGCACAGGGAAGTGAGTTGACAGAGCAGCGTGCTGATGGAACAGTGTGTCGACGGAGAATGTGGTGAATGACGCCGGTGCACGTGCAGCTGCTCAGTGTCGTCTCTCAGAAGAGATGTCACGACAGGGACCTGAGCTACCTCTTACGCTGGTGTGCCCGCCGTGTGCAGGGGGAGCTGCGGGTGTCGAAGGAGAACCTGCGGCGCATGGACGACCGCATGCGCGGCATTCTGCGTGAGCGCACCGAGATGGCCTCCCAGATCAAGGCCATGTCGCCTGCCAAGGCCAAGTGAAGAGGCGCGCTGGCACGCATGAGCGCGGCGCCGCATCAGTCTGTGGAACCTTTTGGGGACAGAGTCAAGGAGTGTGAACAATGCGGCAACTGCAGGAGCCTTTATGGGGGATCTTGTTTCCGGCCCCGTCCGGCGCAGGCGGCAGCATGCTGGGCTTGCAGCAGGATGCTGGGGCTGACAATTGTGAGGGTACAGATAAGTGAGCACGAGGTTCAAGCTGCATCGGAGAAATTGCCCGGAACTTGCTTTGCAAGAAGTTTTCACCGCGCATAGTTGGCGCATGGTGCAAGATGTGGAACTATTTTGTTGCGCTTGGTTTCGAAACGACGAATACGATTGACTGGGATATGACTGTCCGTTATGAGGACCTGAAACCACATGGTACAATGCTCAAAGCCGAACCTGCATTCGGCTATGCAAACCGAATAATATACGAGTACAGATTAATGATTGTCCTCGTACAGATCACTGTCCTCTAGATGACCTCTCTAGTCATGACCTCGTACAGATGACTGTCCCTGGGAGCTGGGAGGGATAGATAGATAGATTGATTACACCCGCCAGCCTCACTCAGGCTGAAAAGGCATCAAATCACCAATGAACCATCATGTGTCATCATGTTGCAAAACGTTGATGACACTCACTGAGCAGATGAGCCGATGAGACCCACCTCCCCCAAGCATGCCAACATGAATCCGGCAACCATCATTCTGTCCCCTCCCCACACCAGCTGACGCATGCACGGCGGCACCGCCAGATCAAACAGGCAAGAAAAGCGCTGC
>JAABUL010007201.1_pt1 | contig 12173 bp, 12 predicted proteins | sample 5559151 | NCBI WGS metagenome assembly JAABUL01 (sample SAMN10711876, study PRJNA513368) | rock metagenome | isolation source: Antarctica rocks | place: Antarctica: Victoria Land, Pudding Butte sud | reverse complement strand
GATCTGATTCTACTATACCTTTCGGCATGCAATAAATCGATTCATCCCACCTTTCGATCCTGTTCCCTAAATCCATATTCTGCGGGAAATTGCAAATTCGATTTGTTCAGGACTGCCATGATCCGTTCAACAGGGTCTTTACTTCCCTTTCGGCTCAGAATCCCAGCGTGCCTCTCGCCTAGGATCCTGCAGAACAATCTCGGAAGCGGAGACGATACGACGCCTCCACTGCATCACTGCAATCGTGATCAATTGTCATATTATAAAAAACACAAAGAAAGATTTTCTTATCAAACACCCTCGAATTGATTTGCCGCAGGTAGCCTTTCTTCCCACGCTCAATGGTGACTGTCTCAATATCGGTCTATCTCATCGAGAGGAAGCGATGGATGGGCATATGTCCGACTTTAAAAGTTAGCCCAAATCAAGAAACCCATATAATGCAAGAATAAGATTGGAGGATATATCGAAAGATGATGGGCAGAAAGATGATTTCATCTATCGACCTTGACTTTACTATCGATGTAGCTGCAGGCGCTGAAGCTGTGGGGGAGGCTGCCGGTGCTGATGCTGCGGGTAGTGCTCAGGACGTGATACTAATCACCAGTCACCTCACCAACGCCATCAGGCCAGATAAAGAAACATCGTTCCAAAGCTCCAGATCAAACCCAAAGCTTCAAATATTCAATTACAGCTACACAATCTTCAAAGGCCGGCCAAGGCGCGATCCTATTACTCCATGGTTTAGATGGATATTCCACAATCATCGAGGGCTAGGAGATTTGCCAGCATTACTTTACCCACCTCAACATATATCTAAGGATCGCAGATGATAAGGCAAAATGGACGTCGAGCTTAGACGATGGCGCCTGCGAAGGCTGGATAACGGATCTGATAACGATGGTTCAGGCTTACCAAGATAATCGACGTGTACTAGAGACACATGAGTGATAAAGTGTATGAGCTCTTGATCAAGAGGTGGCAGGAAATAGATTCTCTTGTCTAGCATCCACAGATCAGTGTTACGAAACGGAAGGGATTCCCTTTTCTGACTCCTCACTCTGGCATGTCGCCGCGGTGGCCAGAGTCGGCACGGACTTTTTCGTGTTTGGTAGTACGTTTAACCCTCGCGCCTGGATCCCTTCTCGGATCGCCAGCGACGTCCCGGGTGCTTGAGGGTGACCCACATCGTCTGGGCTCCTGCTCGTCTATCAGAACTCCACCTTCTCCTCCATAACAGGGTCCCGGTCACAGATCAAGGTTTACGATTCAATCAGATCTAGATCACGGGATACGAGCAAGCTCTCCTGCCAGCGCAGTTCGTGTACGGCCTGGGCGATAGGTGACGTCGCGACGTCCACGACGGCGAACAACCGTACGAAATATAACCAGATCCAGGGGTCGCGGTAGACTCGAACAGCAGTGCCATCTCATCCCCTTCTCCCACCCGAATCCCTCCCCATGTCCAAGACTAAAACACACTTCTGGTGTAGGATCGTTGGGTAGTGGATAAACGGTGCCTCAATCACATCACCATTCCAAACAATCATCCGCTACCGCTGCAAAATGATATCGTGTCCCTGCGTACAGGAGTGCACACACCTTAGTATAGCAAGCTACAGTGGCCAATCCCACCTCTTCTTAGTGAAGAGGGAGGATTAGCATAAGTTTATGATAGTCTCTCACCGAGGAGCTAAACACTACAACGTCCCGTCGCTCCTATAGGTTACAAAGGAACAGCTCCTTACGTGTAGAGGAAAATGGAATCTTTTCTCCTTGACTTCCGAGATTTTGTGAGGTGTTATATCAATGATATTATCATATTTTTTCGATCATGGGAAGACCATCTTGGATCACTTGAGGAAGATTTTTGGGGCGGTGAGTGATGGTGTTGGAAGTTGGGATTTGGCTACGCGGTTGTGTGTTCTGGAAGCTGGGTAGATTCTTGTATGGGGTGGGATAGCGGTAGGAGTGTGAATTGTGTTTGATTATTGATGATTGATTGGGAGGGTGTGATTAGTCGTGCCTTGGCGTATTCGGCATCACTAGCCTGAAGAAGCTTAGCGGCATATCTGAGGTATCGAGCCCTTCACCGCATTTCGCGCTGCAGGCTTTCGATCAAGAGAGGGGATAGGGAGCAGCAGAGTTTGTATGAAGATAGTGGGTGGAAGTAATACAGCCTTTCTATGAATTCTCATCAATAAATACGATATCTATTTGCTCCAAATAAACGCCCTTGGTATCCATCCCCAAAATCTGACTCACGCTCGCGTGCAAATATGATTGTCATTTCCTCTAGGTATATAGCATCTTATCATCTCTTTCGACAGGCCGATCACTTGTAATCGAGGCGACCATTGCTATTTCTTGGAACCAAAATATCCTTCTCGCTCGCCTGCCTCGGGTCCAGTAGTGCTACCTTCAAGATCAGAAGTCGATGCGAACTTCTCCTCTGAGGTAACGCCTGCAGGTAGGTTGTTCTTGTGCATCTGCATCTCGGGGAATCTATTTCGGAGTCAGCATTGCCTTTTGAACAGTAGCCGAGTGTAGTGCAACGTACACATAGCCAGGATGGAAAGCTGTAAGGAGAACAGTCGCAACAGCCACCATAACGCTATCGAGGACGATGAATTCATTCTCGTTTTGCATGATCTTGTTCCTCCATCCGGGGCCAAGCTCGGGGATACGGTAGACGCAACGAGTGAAGATGGTGATGTATGCGATGAAGAGACCAGCGACGAAGAGCTTGAAGCGACGTGTGGACAGAAGGCTGGCGCCGCCGGCTGTGAGGCGACCTCGAGTGCGGACCACATAGTCGAGGACGAGTGCTCCGAATCCCAGGAGAGTGATGACTTGCCAAACGATACCAGCTATCATGAGATCTGTGCCAATCTTCTGACCGCTTGATCCTGGATGCGAGCTAGCAGCCAAGCCTCCACCCGCGCCCTGGAGCACGAGCGAGAAAATGTCGCAGCCGATGAAAATCCAGGTGTAGAACTTGGGACGTAGGCGGGAGGAGTCGGCGCCAAGTTCAATGACGATGTGTTTGAGCGTCAGGTAGATTCCGGCGGCAATGAATGCAGGCGCGATGATGAGACAGCAGATCTGGATCTCAAAGCCAACAGATGACCAAGGGTTGTTGTGCATGATGACTCTGCCGACGTAGCCTGTTTGGAATTGTTAGAAAATGGTGTTCTTGAATTTACCAAGATTGGGAACAGGAACATACCGATAGCCTCTGTGAGCGATCCAAGCGCCAGAGCGATCATATAGGTCCACGTCTTGTATCTGATACCCTGGACGACATTTACAGCGCATAGAATGGCGAACAGGGCGAGGAAGAAGGCATTGGCGCCCATATTGGGATAGTAGCCATATATTGTTTGATCGACAGGGCATAGTGGGGTGATGTCTGTGCAGTCGGTGACGGTGTATTGATTGATCACCGGCATGGTCGTGTTCATGGCGGCCATTTTGTGGAGACGATTGTGGGGAGACAGGTAAGGTGTAGCAAGGGTTAAGGAGGTAGGGGATGGGGAAATGTGGACTTTTCAGTAGACAGTAAGATATCAACAGACGTTGGTGATTGACTGAGATGAAGACAGAGACTGTAAAGTTCCTTTCGAGTATTGGGCAGATCGGTTGTTGAGTGATATCGAGATACAAGAGACGAGAAGCCTACCTATATACTCCATGACTGGGCTAGGGATGTGACAGCAACGTTCATCCATAGAAATACGCCGACGGGCATCCATACCCGAGCCCCACACATTGTGGAGTGTTGTCTCTCGTACTCACGCGAGTACGGTCGCGCATAGTGGGATGTCGGGGTAGATGGCCGCGCATTCGAAGTCAGAGACTGCGCAGTGCGGTGCAATGTTGGAGCGGGACGGGGCTTGGATGAGATGCGGAAGAATTTTCGCCGACTTGGCTCCGGCTGGCGACGCTAGACAAGGCGCTAGAGCTAGAGTAGCCTAGTAGCCAGCATTGATACGAATGCGAGGTTCAGATTACCTGCTTTATATCTTTCCATGTACCGCCTGAGCAAGGAATATTTGCGAGATAGCAATGTGGGAGATCCCTACAAGACTTGCAATACAACGATCGTTCAACTCTGATCGGGCTGTGAACCTACAAATCCTCCAAGATCTTGCCAAGTGCCAAGACTATGGGCGCTAGCAGAATCGACTCAAATTGACTACGACAGTGACAACCAGCCGTGTATTAGTATGCGGAGGATTGGCGACCGAGTGACACGCGCCGTACTCTGTGCCCTTACATAGCCTCTCATTCGCTGATCCCATGGGCCGAACCCCCAAGAAGCGTGAGTGCTTTCGCAGCTGGATCAATGCCGCCTACCATATCACACGAGCATCGCGGCTTCGATATTGAAGAAGACGTATGGGACACCTGTATTCTCGAATCACCTTCAATGATCTCAAAGGAAATGGATGCATCAAAGACCGTATTCGTCTTTGAATGTTCATTGTTGCCAGCACTGCCATCTCGATAGGGCCAACCGTGAGGGCGGTGAATCAAAGCGTGACTTGGCAGAATTATTCCGGATGGACTACAGCCTCATAAGTGCAGTATCAATGGCGGCTGCTTAATTGCACGACGATTCACTCTGATCCAGGCTGTGATACCGAAAGAACTGGGACCGCACTACGACATAGAAGTCCAACGTTTGCTTGAACAGATCACCAAAGTGGGCAGGCAGCGTCAACGTTGGTTATCCCATAAAACCGACAAGGAAGGATCGAAAACTTAACGGCCGATCGGTCACCTCTGCTAGGGCCGCCAAGATGCTTGGTATACATTTCTGAAGGGTTCTTTGTGTGCATCAGATGAGATTCCGTTTACAGCGGGCTGATACATTTGCTTGATTCCCCAGTACATCCTCATAAATTCCAATAACAGTCATCAATCCTCGAGCTTTCTCTTGATTTTCTATCGACCTCACCATGATGTACAAATACTATCAAACTGCGCACAATGCATCTAAACACTAAAGGTACGGTGTGGCGACAGCACGATGATTCCGCTTTAGGATCTTTGACCGTACGATACAGATTGCTCATACACGCGGTGTCAGTCTCTGGATGGCTCATTGACCTCTTCCAGATCGCTCCTAGCACCCATTACTTTCATCGTCGAGGGAACAATATCTCCATGGAACAGCGGCGACATTGTTTGTCATCTCGAGGAAAGATCAAACTTGTTCCAATTGTTTCCAATTTCATTGCAGACTTGTTCGCCATCGCAATCCAAACGCGCATGGCATTCGAGATATATTCCCATTGCCTAGCGAGCTTGATGAACCTTGCCAATGATCACAGGTAATTGTCTTCTTTTTGTCACATTACTAAGACATTAACACCCGTTTAGGCCCCAGCCAAGCTCATAGGTACCCGTTGCATATTGTCAGCTAGGCTAAGACCTTCCCTGGCCCGTGACCAGCAATTGCTTCGTTTCCTACAGCGAGTGGTCAGATCATAGTCTATGCAAAACACAAGTCCGCCCACAGGCTTCGAAGAGTCACAATGATGATTTTTTTCACAAAGTAACGACCTCTGGATACGTACAGTCATCCACACCCTATCGATAATCCTACTCAATGTCGCTACGGATAATGCGACGCACGTTCGAACAGAGATAAACCTGCAGGAACGTTGATGCCTCCTATCGGAACAGATACAGACTCCGTGGAGACTGTTTGCCTTTGGATAGAGCACGTTTCTTTGAGGCCATCGAAGGCGGTCGCGGACGCTTACGGGCATGTCATGATAGGTAGACCTGGAAATTCGCCTACTCGATTCCCAATTGGTGGGTTCTAGCTGGCATCCTGCAGGTCTGCGGGATCTGTGGGGCTGAACGGTTTGCATTGAAGTTTGCGCAACATCAATGTCAGAACTCTTGGACTCCTTTCTTCGCACAATTTCCGTCGAGGACTTGATGGTAGCCCTCCGTGATCAGCAAATGATACCAGCCTACTCTTACGATGAGTACAATAATGATCGAGGCATTACCCATCGCAGATGTGCTTTGGTGGGATGAGAAAACTGTGCGCATACGCTGCCTATTTTGTAAAAACAGCCACTCTCATGGAAACCAGAGTGCTTCGAGATACGATTTCAACAATACTAGATTGGCACACTGTTCTCCGCCCTTGATCGCTTCGCACATGGATTGGGACGACTACCGTATCCGTTTTCCGTTTGACATTGCAAGTGGAGGACTGGCTTACGAGATCGACAAGGAGAAAAAGAAATTCGTCACAATCGGAATACAGCAAGATCCGGAAGTAAAGCCATTATCTGCAGCTGCAGCCGTTTCAATCCCGCGATTGGACGAAGATTATGACCAAGATGACCAAGATGATGCAGGAGGCGACGATTGTCAGCCGGGGAACTTTGATCGTGGATCTTTATTCCGTCTCAATGGGAAGGCTAGCAGAGAAATTGTTAAGATGGTCTATCCGGACGCTGTTGGTCAGGACGACTCTATAGAATTCAATTCCGTGAATCTTGCTATGTCTAACTGTGTTCTTGGAGACATTGATGCAGTCCAGGACTTCCTTCACGCTTCTCGAGAAACGGACATTTTCGTGAAGGGTAGAGACCATTTGGGGAAAACGATGCTCTCTTCGGTTGCCGCAGAGATGTTCCCTGAAATGGTTTCCCTTTTACTGGAGAAAGGGGCTTACCTGAATAATCAGGACCATGAAGGGAGGACACCGCTGATGGAGGCAGCGTTGTGGGGCAGGTTCGCAAATGTCAAGATTCTCCTTAATGCAGGTGCCGACAAATCCATCGAGGATCGTGCTGGTTATAAGGCGTTTCAACTTGCCGAGCCTCGCCGAAGAAACAGCGAAGAGCGGTCTCGGAGGAGCGTCTACAAACTGGACGTTGCTAGTGCCGACCAGGAACGCGAAGCGATTGTGAGAATGCTTGACACAAAACCTCCTACTTCCAACATTCGTCTTAGCTCTCCAAGTCCTGCAATCCTGAGCCATAACTCGTTCACCCATGTAAAGGAGGATTCTTCAATCCTGATGACGGGCCCTATAGCCAAATTTCCGGTTGCGAACGAGTGGAAGACTATTGGCTGGCTCGAGCGCGGCCCCCCCTTCCCATCTATCACTGCCATGAGCGGATGGGCCCACGGTAGCGAAGCCGTTGTCATTGGCGGGGACACTTTTGTCGCAGACGTTTTTCGAGTATGCAAGCTGATTGACCACAATCTACCAAGCCACCGTCGAGATCAAGGAGTCGAGGGCCGCTATAACGCTGCACATGCCGAGAAACAATTGATAGCATACTTCCTGAGCAAGCATGTTTTTTTGGGCGACAAATCACACCTTATCAATACCAACAGACAAAGCCAGCATTCAACAGCACTTTGCGAAAATTTTGTATCAGATTCGAATACAAGGCAACAGCAAGACACTCCCGAAAACGCATATGAGGATACGACGGAAGGGGATTTACGACAGTTGTGGCTCATCAGACCCCTTGTGCCGATACTTGAGCCAGACATTCTTGTTAGCACGATAATATGCAAGGACTGCGATAATTTTGCAGCGAAAGTCAACAAGACGTTCAAGCTCCGTCTCCGCATTCGGCACTGCTAAGGTATGCCCGAGGTTGGTTGTGACCAGTTGTACCAGACCGTCAACAAGCTCATACGATGACTTTGGGCAATCTGTTCACTGCCAAGGATGGATTAGTATGAGTAAGTAGGGAGCATTGATGAGTTATGACATGTAAACACGCCTTACTTCTATCTGAATTTGAACCTTGAATAGGTATGTTTCCAGCAATTATATAGGATGAAAGAGTTTTGGCGATGTTGCATGTTAGCAAATGTAACTCTCGAAGAAGACTGAGCCCAGAACACTTCCTAGAATCAATGCAACTCAAGAATCGTTAAGGAAGATTCAAGGGTGGACGATCAAAAACGATTTTTCATGCTAAACCGGGCGATAAAATCTTGATTCCAAGATGAATCGATATGCCTGGCGTTTCAATATTCAAAGCAGGCCTTCCTTGATAGAATTTGGATTTGATCAGTGTCTGCTGCTCACAAATTCGGGGTCTTGATTTTAGTCTGTTGAGTTCGATCTCATTCGTCCAGAATTGTCGATGCTAATCAGATAAGCAGCTAAGAAACCCTGCTTTCCTTTCAATTCTTTCTCGGCGTCTGTTCGGTACACCCTCTCGTTCTGAACTCATGTAATTCAGAGAATAAGAAGCGGGTGAGATGCTCGGAAGTCCAACTTCAACAGAGTCAATGACTGATCTACTATTTCATATATTTAGACTTGTCTGTAAGAAGAAAGGAGTGATCTAGATTCTCCTTGCATGTTGGTGCCAAGATTGAGATCAACGACAATATGCGCTCTCTACAAGACACAAGAAAAGACTGTGGCGGTCTACAACTATCCATTTTCAGGACCTTGGATACATACGATAGGTTAAAGCGATAACTTGGGAAGAGCATACTCTAGCAGCTGTGGCAGTCCTTCCCTTACCAGCAATGCTACATGTATGGAGCGTCAGCAAGTTGGGAATGATGCGCAGTGGTTGCTTGATCGTGTTCCACAAATACAGTAGAGATCGCAACCCTTTGCGCCCGTCGCGGCGTTACGCGCATCTTTGCTATAGGTAGGCCTCTCTTTCTGCTTGATGCGCAAGGAGCGTAAGGCCATCTCGAGCGGCTCTGACGAGGACCACCCGGTGTCCACGCATCAACAACCATCATTCGCCATCATCCCCCAACATTTTATTCTCCATCAGCACACTTTCTCGTCCATCAGTCAAGAGCTGTTAGTCAAGAGAACATGAGGAAAACATATATCAGCATAGTACTCCTAGTCAGAGGCTTAATTTCGACACCTACCACGGGTGCTCTCTCAAACGCACCACATCCTGTAGAGAATATTACGCAACCGACGTTGCATCTACCTATAAAGTAAGCACAAAAGAGATGACAGCAAATCTAGAGGCGCACCTTAACCCAATTCACACAGTGTCACGAATTTAACAGAACCACGTCCACCCCCAGGTTTCACAGTCAACCTCATCTTCGACAGAACAAAGCCTTTGAATCTCCTCAGCTTATTCAAAATCGGTATAGAATTCATGTACACATTAAGCCAATACGATTGGAACTACATAATCCCAAGCGACGCCGACGACAGCGAAGAGGATGACAATCTAGGCATCGTAATTGGCACCTCATCCGCACACCCAGCCGCACAAAACCAACTCAAAAACGGCTACGCGATCCTCGGTCTCTACGAGCTCCTCACCACCATGGTCCTCGACCGAGACTGTTATGAAGTAGAAGCCGAGCTCAAGCTGCGTGGGTATGAGGTCGGGAACATCAGGGTGCTCGCCGTCCTAAAAATGAACGCTTTGCCAAATCCCAGCCTCTCTGCACCCGAGAGCGGCGGCCCGGCGAGCAGCCTCAAAAGCGACTCGGGATCAATCGGTGATGATCTTGGTTTCAGAATTACTTATACATACGACAGTGCCTACCGCATCAACAGCCAAGACCTCTTCATGGCCTTTCTTGACGGATTGGCCACGGCCGCAGAACCGAATGAACAGCGGTCTTGCGAGCTCATGTACGCAGTCGGCCCACCGAGTGCAACGGGCCAAGCTGTGATTACCATCTCCAGCGAGGATCATAGAACTCTAACATACAAAAGCATCACGACAGCGCTATACCTGGTATGGACAGAGATCATCCTTCCGGGGCGCCGCTTCGGCGATCTGGATTTGGAGATATACTATGTAGGCATCAAGGTCGGTCGAGTCTTGATCGACAGCCTTCCACCTCCCAACAGGATTTCGGGAACAGCAACGGTAGCTCGATCCCTCAAGTAATCACTTATCCACAGACGCTCCAAACAACAAAACCTCTTCCATCACTTTCAATTTTACATACGCAGAATCCTCAAACAAAACCAACGCCGCCCTCACCCCAAGGAAGCCCCAAAACCCCCTTCCCAAACCCCAAAACCCACTCTCACCTCCCCGAAACGCCTCCCCCCCCCTTTTCCCATCATACAAGCCATCCTTGCCCCATCATACCCACTCATTTCCACCCCACCACCCCACCCCCCCTTCACCCCCACCCATCAAACCGCCCATCCCGCAATCCCCCTCAACAACATCCCAACCAAATGCATACACAAGCTCAAAGCAATCTACAAACCATCCTTTCCTCAAGCGCAGCATGACATTCTGCGGAACCTGTTTCGTAGTCATCAGAGTACTTATCTACAGCAGTGCGTCTTAACACTAACAGTAACCGCATGACCCCTGGTGAGGAGGAGTTTCCATCGATGGTGCAGGTATAGTAGCAGGATATTTAAAGAATCTCATTAGAGAATACAACTATACGGCCTATTAGTACGGTGTCGCCTTTCATAGATATTACTGTAGATATGTTGTTATAAGTCATAGATATCCGTCACGTAATAAGGTACCTTGCTAATAATATTAATATATAAATATCTTATTATTTAGCGGCTAAGCGACTAGTCTGCTACTATTAGCCTATATACAACGAGTGTAAGGCCTTCTGCAGCAGGTCTAGTGCCAAGAAGCCCCATATCTAGGCGACACGGTCCCGGGGTAAGCAAGCCTAGTCATGTGTGTACAGAATGGTCCTGAGTTGCGACGTTGGGAGCAACTAGATACACGACGTTCGGAGTCCAAAAGGATGGAGAACAGGTACTGCTTGAGTTCCCCTTGATCGACAGCCTCCCCCTCACACTAACCCCTAGCTGTTGTAGCTCGAGAAGCGATTGTGAGGATGCTTGACACACAACCGTGTCCCTTAAGTGCGCTACTCTCTTCGACCATCGTCGATCGCCGTGCCGCCGCTTGGCATGAGGCATTTATTTGCCCATTTCAGCACGGATCGCTGGTCCTCAAAGTTCACAAATATGCCCTGCTCTCATTGGCCCAGTCATACCAAAGGCTCGGATACGGTCTCACCCTTAAGTTTCTTCGACGAAGCTACAATGTTTCCAAGTAAACTTTCGCAATCGATGTTGCGGTACCAAACAGTGAATTCCTCGCTCAATACACGCAGGGCAAAGATCGAAATCGCCCTGATCGCAGATGTTGCAATGGTAACGAATATCCGTTGTCCGCTCGCCGCATTCATCGCAAATTACCACAGGCCCAGGAGTGGCAGCGAACTTGGTCAGAATATCTCTCATATCTACTTGATCAATTTGGAGTCTCTCGTTTTCGGATATGATCTTTGTTAGTTGACGAGCTGTGGGTCTCATTCTCGGTTCCGGTGATCGGCATTTTGCAATGATATCGTTGAAATACGATGGCACGTTTGGACTACAGACAGGAAGCTCCACGGGATTTCTGTGATCGGCCGTACATGTATAACGAGGATATTTTGTGCATCCGAATTTTGCGCAGAAAAGGCTGGATGAACAGTGGGTAATATCTTCTGCCAGTCGCCATAACAATTTCGTTAAGTGGAAGATATCCATCCGAAAAGTCAATTTCGTTCCCAGGGGTTTGTTTCGTAATTCAGGGGCCATTAGGCCCCTTGTATTCTGGATGTGTCTACTAGACGTCCAGAATTCGGATATTACTGCTGATCCATCTGCTCTGACACCGATCTTAATCAGGTGGAAATTACCGCCAACAATGAGACCTTTGCTATGGACATCTGAAACGGCATTGATAATTTGTTTCGACCAGGTTTCCCTAATAAACCATGGTATGCTCTCTGATTGAGATTTAGCACACTCCATGATGCTGTGAATGGTACCAAGGCTCGGGCTTTCGTATATGAAGCTTTTGAGGTGCATTCTTGTATCATCAAGGACAACGCCAATGAATTCAGTAACGCCGGTACAAGCACGTGCGGAGCACAATAGTTTGAGATCGTTGAAAAATTCATGGAATCCATTTTCAGTCTGTGCAGCAGTTGCGAATGCCGCTTTCCGCTCAACGCAGGTCCGAGACTCGACCTGGACCAAAAAGCAAGTAGAAGAGACGCGCGATTTCACAATAATCTCGGATTCCAAGAATTGTAGGCAGCCCAGATCGTCAATGTCATCTAAGATTCGATTTTCATCAGATATCTCGACTTCGCGAAGATCTTGGGTGGTCTCTGCATTATGGATT
>JAABUL010007199.1_pt1 | contig 12178 bp, 15 predicted proteins | sample 5559151 | NCBI WGS metagenome assembly JAABUL01 (sample SAMN10711876, study PRJNA513368) | rock metagenome | isolation source: Antarctica rocks | place: Antarctica: Victoria Land, Pudding Butte sud | reverse complement strand
CGAATCCCAACACTCGAGTCGATATGGATGGCTTTCGCAACTGATTGAAGCTCACATTTTGGACAACGAGCCTTTCCGCTTGCGCAAGATCACGATCACGGAACAAATCAAGGGTCCGAAGGGATTTCGCTATGGCCGGCACTGTTGGGAGCTGCCACTACAATTGCGTAAGATTTGTGACAGTGCTGAACTTGATTTGACGGTGTTGTTACGTAAGCCTAAATTCCGTGGAGATGGGCTGAATTGACTGCTGTTGCTGTGCGCTTCGTGCCATTCGCACTGATTTCATTACTAAATTCTAGAATTTTTGACATCATGAACCGTGTTCAGGGGGGTGAAACGACTAGCCGATCATGATATCTCGGGACTTCAACATTTGTTCCACAGAAATACGCAAGCACGAGATGCGCAAGGCACAGAAACCATGAGCAACAACGGCCAGGCCTGACCATTCGATGATTGCTATAGAAGGTGCTAAAGGAGTGTGTGTAGGTAATCAACATAAGAGAAGGCCACGCAGCGCACATCCCGAAAAGAGCGAACGTTGAGCGAACGTAATCATATTCTCAATCAAATCAAAGAAATCAGTCACTTCTCGCCATCATCCCTCCGGACAGTCTTCGCGAGGGCATCCAGATCTCATACATCTAGCACCTGATGTTATAGGAGTAAAATCCGGAGCCTGGGCTAATGTCCTCAACGCACTGTCCAAGACCGGCAACGGTAGGATTGGCGGAGCCTACGATGGAACAAGGAGTCAGTAGCGGCTGATAGGGAAACAAGCCGGGGGAACTCACAAACAGAGTCTGTGTATACGTAGACTGCATGGGTATAGATCATCAGCCGGTGAAAGATTGAGTATTGGGAGCGAGAACATACGTGTGCAGCCACTGTCAACGGCTTGAGCTTGGACGGAGGGCGTGAAGCCGATTTCGGAGCAGCGGCCGCTGTGGTCGCCGTCGGTGATGGTGACGGCGCCGCTGCTGCAGCTGTTATTGGTGTAGCCTACGAACTTGGTGGCGTAGACGGAGGTAGTGGCTAAGGCGGCGAGCAGGAGATACTGGAATGAATGCATGATGGGCGGGAGAAAGATTTGAGTTGCTGATCGATCGGTTTAGGGCTTGGGAAGTGAGGGAAGGTTGTTATGGTGTTGTTGCTGGAATGTAGAGAGGATGGAGAGTGGTTCTTTCTTGGGGGAATGGAGGTTTATATAGCTTTTGAATGCTCTTTGTTTGACGATACTACTTGGCTCAGCTATACACCCTCGCATCACGAAATATGCTCATGAGACGATTTGCCGATCTCTCGCAACATGCGGTGTGTGGGTTTTGTGGAGCCACCATTTTCCATTGGACTGTGCTGCCTGTCTCGTCGTTCATGTTTCGTTTAGGCTCACAACTTCAACCTGAGGTGGGGGGCCTGATATTTGACTCGTACCTGATGCTACACTGAAAAACGAGTCAAGCTGACCGTCGCGGATGATCCTTGTTTCGGGATTGCTTTGAGCATTGATGTTGCGACATCCTGTGTGGATAACCACAATCATATAGAAGCCATCTTTTGTTCTGGGTATGGAAAACCGTCTTAGCGAGTCAATGGATATATGGGATAGATCAATGTTACCAGAAAGTCTGGAAATCTCTGTGGCTGTTCAGGTAGCTTCCAACCCTGCATGACCGCGTCTCAGCTGTGTTTGCATGTGTAAGGCGCTTCTACCTTTGGCTGGAGTCGAATATGACGACCAGGGTACAAGTATGACGTCTATCCTTCGAGATGACTCTGCTGATTGCGCAAGTGGCACAGGAAAGCGATGATCTTGCATGCTCAATTTTCATTAACAAAATATACAAGCTATGATGATTGCAGTAGGGAAATCCATGACACCCAGTGTAGCCTCGGTCCGAGATCACGGCTTTCATTGTATGGTAACATCAATCTATCATGAAAAGGCGGTGACGTTTGAGGTGCGAAGTCAAATACAGCTCGTATTCCTACCGGAGATGAAGATGATTTGTAAGGTTGATAGTTGAACGTACTACGTATTCGGGTAGTTAAATGTAAGCGTGCCAAGAGACACTAACAAAATTACATGTGTAAAACAGCTAGCGATCTATGGATAGTAGGTAAACTACATAGTTACGCGTGCAGATATATGTAGATCCTTCTAGAAGAAACGTGAAATTTAATTAGCGTCTGCCAAGACGCTTACATTTAACCTGCCAACTACTACAGTAGTCGAAAATTGCACGTGGCTTTTGCCTTAGTACCTTAGACGTGCTATTAGCTAGCAAGCTAGTCGCTAAGCCTCTATTAGATTAGTAAGGCTAACTACGTAGTAGAAAGGCGGTACGTCTAAGCGTAAACCTTTATAATTTTATTAAATATTATATTTTTAACTAATATACCCGCATTTTTTTTTAGCTTATTAATAAAATCTATTAATATTTAACTTTATAATTATTCTACGTAGAATTTTACTATTAAATAATTAGCTATATTAATACCTAATTATACTCTTACTTCTTCTAATTCTAATAAGCCTACTTTTAACTTAATTTAATTATAATAACCTATCTATAACGCTATTACTATCCATTTACTTCTAAATTTCTAAAAATCCTAGTAGCTAGCTAGTAATAATAGTAATACCTTTACTCTAGTTCTTTAATCTTAATATATTAGATAGGCTATCTAAGATACTAGAGTAAGTATATCTAATAGGTAGGATACTTAATATAGGTAAACTAAATACTATAGCTATTTTAGTAGAAGTAATTACAGAGTAATAGAGTATAATAAGGCTTAATTAGCTTATATATACGCTATTAGCTTATTTTCACGCTTAATAAGAGTTCTTAATATATATACTATACTTTATACGTATACTATAGTAAATAATACTAATATTATTGATAATAAGGTATTTATAAGTAAAGGGATAAAAGTTTACGCTGAGATATATTACTATTCGGCTACGGAGTTAGTATCGCTAACCTGAAGGGGCTTAGCGACCAGCTTGCTAGACTAACAACACGTCTGAGGTACTAAGGCAACGTGGCTTTGATTGACCGAGCGGGATGACTAAGCATTCCCGTAGTCCGGACACTAAATGTCTAAAATCTCGGACCCAGAACGAAGGCAAGATACACTATTTTGTGCATGGAGAATAGGGGGCGGCGACATCATTAAACGGGGATAACACTATTCTCCGGGTGCCGACAACGCATTACTCAGCAATCTTAAGTGGCCGTCAACCCGTCAAGTACGTCAAATACTACCGATAGAAATCCTTCGCACCTCAACACACCACGAAAGTCCGGTAAATTTGCGAGTAGACATGATAGCGAAGCTTCGATCGTTGGCTACATCGACTGGAGCTAAATTCAACCACGAGAGATGATGTGCCAAAGTACGTCTTTGCTCTGCCTTGCCAATTGCCGATCCAGTTGAGGCTACCCCAGTCAGTTTGGCGTCAGCGCGACGTGTTTGTCATCTTTGAGATATTCCTTTGCAGGAAGTGCTATGATGCGATTACGTATAAAGCAACCAGGTCGCTTGCTGCCGTACGTCATGCACCGTGCTGACTGTTTCGCAGGGAGTTCTCTTACTAGGCCTCATGACGCTTTGTACTATCGGACCTGTTAGATGAACTGCTGATCATTGTATAGATAAAGCCGTGGGCAGCGGCTACTTCTTATACTTGGCCGTAATAAGTCATTCGGGGCTGGTAGCAGCGGTCGATTGTAGGATTACTATTGTGAGCCCTATCACCGACCTTATAGATCTGATCTTCTGAGCATAAAGCCTATAAATACTGTCATCTGTGTTTTCTTGGGATCCTGACCGAGAGATTCCTGCGATAGATCCAATCAAATCGACTAATTCTGGGTACCAAGGCAAGAATGTGCGGTGGTCAAGAATTGACAAAAAGAATAAGAGCTGTAAGATTCGTGCCGAAGGATCTGTAATTCTCTTGCACGCAATATTATCGAAGGTATATTTATGGTTTCTACCAGGTAGTTGCATCGAAACCATCATTGCAAGATCTTGGCTGTTCTCACGATCAGAAGTAATGATATGTATCGACGAATCTGTTCCATCGACTGGCATCACGCTCAATTACTCAGTCAGTCTCACTCACTGTCAAGCATCCCACCTCCTCAACATCACACTCCCACGCTCTTTTAGACGGACAGAAGAGATGCTCCAGTTTTCTTTCGCATGCCCAACATCCCCATCAAACTCTACGCCCCAGCAATCTCCAGCCAGCTGCTTTTCGGCATCGTTCCATGTACCTATCAGCTTGATCTGCTCTGAACGCCATGACCTTACGTATGTTGTGTTGCTATGATCAGTGGACGTCAACATTTCCTCGACAAATCTCTCCAGGGCTGGTCGACGACAACATCCGCTCGGACAAAGCACATTCCCAATATCGAACTCGAGGGTCTTGAGATTCATCTTTCGCAGTAGGATTGCTTTATTAGCGAAGGTAAGCATTAGTTTCATCACGCGGGTTTTGTGGATTTTCTCTTTTGCCGTTTGAGAGATTTCGCCATTGCTGTCGATGCCGTCTACAAGTGAAATGCTGTAGAGAATTCGGTTCTGCACATCTAAAGCTCCACCTAGTAGTATGGTGGTATCGACGTCTCGCGCATCGAAAGTCACTCTGACGTGACGGAAGTACTGGCCATACATACTCCAAAATCCTCGAGTGGGATGAGTGGTACACCTGCCCTTCACCCAGAGATTAAGACGTCCCGAAGACATGCGGAAGGTATTCCTGCCGAAGAGCGCGGTTGCGGCTTCATCTTGTATCTTCTTGCATACGCCAAGAAGGGCCACCGAAAGCTGTTGCTTTTTCTCATGGTCATCCGTTTCATAGCCCGTGTAGATCTTCGACCAATCTGTCGTGCATACGAACTTCTGGAAGATGAATAGGCGGTGATGGCTTTGAGACTCTACGACCTCATACTCGGTGGGGAAGGGAATGATCTCTCCGTCGAAGAGCAAGAGGTACTCGTAGATGGCATCGCGGATCTCTCGTGGGATCGTGAGAAAGGTAGGCTTCTCAGGAGTGGAGGTCGATTCGATGGAGGATGGCTCTGGACATAGTGTCAGCTTGGTTGGATACGAAATGGAAGAGCATACCGGTAGCCATGATAATCTGAGGTCAAGAGGAGTAGGTTCCACAAAGGTTGGCAGGAAACCGAGGAATAAGTGAGTGAAGATGACTGGTGAGAGCTCTGAAAGGTGAGGACTAGATGCTGGAGGATGATTATGTTGAGTGAAAAGGTAGTGTTGGTCGGTTCGAGAAGTTTCAAGGAGAGAAAGGTGTTTGAATTATGATGGTGATTGATGTATCGTTTGTCTAGGAAGGTAAGGTGCACAAGGCAAAAAATACACCTACTAGTGTGTCACGCCTCAGGCTTCTACGGCCGATACCTAACAATTTTCTTTCCGCGCATTGAACCTTACTCTTGGCATCTGGGAGCATACATAATGCCTTACACAGTCTCCAGCATCTACTCTTGTCACATTATCAACGTCAGCCCGTGATACCTTCTTCATTCCACCAACAGACATCAACGCAAGCTGTCAGAGCTTTTGTATATATACTCAAAATCTTCTGAATATATACACAAACGCTTTGATTTGCAGTATCACTTCTCTCGGCCATCACAATGGGCACCTTCTATCAATGTAGATGGTTGAATAAGATATCAAAGACCCTCAGTGCACGACCCCAGCTCGAACTCTGGTGTGCTACGTGCTCTACCAGGCTCTGCAGGGGTGGCAAATGATGAATGACCAGAACCACAGATACGGCTGCAATGGAGATCAGGAGGAAGCTGAGATTATTGAACGTCCATCGAGGAGGGTAACTAACAGTGATAGAATGTAGTGAATCCTAATTGGTGCAGAGCTCTTATGTAATCAGGGCCTTGGCAAGCCACATCCTGTTGAAGGATTTTCTACGTCATTTCCGTGCAAAGGTTGCCTGATTAGTCTAAAGGGCTTGTCCATGTCAACTATATGATTTTGTACAAGCATTCGTAGAAAACATTACAGGGGACTTCGACCATGTCAGCCAAGCAGCAATCGGCAACTCGTGGTAAAGAAGCCGGAGGCACGGAGCAGCGTAACCACAAGCCCAAGACTCAAGGAGAAGGAGCACCTGTAGGGGTGGTTGATACACAGCAAGAAAAGAAGCGTAAGTCAGAAGAGCCGGCTGGAGAGGACAAAGAAGTGGTCGACACGCAGCAAGATACAACGCCATATTCGCAGAACCAGGGGCAAGAAACGGAAGAAGAGGCCAACCCTTATCACGAGTTCGATAGGGATCAGGCACACTTCCCAGTCTTCTGTTTGACAAAACCCACAGACGAGGTATGTGCCACCGTACCCACATCTTGGAACCTACTAAGCAAAGCTTCCAGTACTGGGAAGAGTTCGTAGCGCACGCCAACGGTGTCCCCTGGATCGAAATCTGCTCCGACACTCCGAGCAAAGATAGCGTCGTCGAGTCCATCGAGCGCAACATCGATAGAGAAGGCCCATGGCCATTCATCGGCCACACTATCGAACAAGTCTACGATTTCCATAAGAAAGTTGTGCGCCCCGCAGACGAAAACAGGCGTGTCGACCCTTTTACGTACTTTACCTTTCTCGCCATCGATGACGAGAGCGTCAACTCGGAGCCGCCGCAGTGTGTGGTCTGCTGTGATGCCCCAGACTATGATGACCCAGATGGCGAAGTCACGCTGAAGACGATGCGCGTTCCTATCGAGACCGCCATCTGGATGCTCGTCCCTCTCGAGCAACTGGGCATGACTCCAAGCGAAGCGCTTGAACCTGACGGTACCGCGCTCAGCTCCATCCCACCTTTTACGGCAGTTCAGGCCTCCAAGCCTCCCGATGAGACGTTTAACATTGCCACGTTCGCGGAGTCGCGAGCATTCAAGCGGGAAGGGATTAGACATCGAGAGGTAGCACTGAAGCAGTCGATGGCTGAGAGGATGATGGACGATGAGCGCAAAACACAGTTATTTAGGGTGTCGCTGAAGGAAGCGACGGTCGCGGCTAATACATATAGGGTGGCCGAGGAGACCTCGATTAAGATGGGAACTATAATTAGCATGGAACCAAAACATGAGAAGAGATCGAGATCGAGCTCGACGGAGGAGGCGGGGCGGGGGGACTCGAATACTGAGGAGAAGAAAGCAAGGCGAGAATAGGAAAAGCCATACATCGTAGTACAAGACACGTCAATCTCATGACTCTACCACCACCACGCGTCTCACGAATCACCTGCTTCAGCAGTCTAATAAACATATATGGTCAGTCTCTCAGCATCCAATGCACCAACATATATGTGCAAAGAGCCCAACATCTCCGGCTCCAATATCATGGCATTTGGCGCCCGTCTCGGCTCAGCCCCGTGAAACAGGTGCCTTGCCAGGCACGTGGGCGACAAAAACCACTATACACGAGCGACTTAGTAGAGATCCCCCCCCCCCCCCCAACCCCAGAATCACCACCCACCCAAACAATGATTCTTCTCCCCCTCTTCATTTACACTATACTCCTCATACATCAAAGAAAGCTTGGACTACGCCTTCTCATGCCGTTGTTCTTCATAATCGCTTCATCAATTATCAATACTATCAATGGAATTTTGTTGGGAGGTCTCTGCCAAGTCGCTATTGTACATTGGGTTTTGTCGCCGGAGAAACCCCTCCGGGTACCCAATACCAGCCCTAACTCCAATCTCAAGACAAGAGTGCCAAAGGAGGCGTCAAGTGAGCGTATTCCGTATGGGTCTCGAGTTCTGTGAGACGGGAGCCGTATATGATTGTTACGTTCTTATTCTTGGAATAGCGAAGAAGTTCTGTTAGCATGTGAGGGGGCTGGATGATTGATCGCGATGCCACGCCGGTTTGTGATGGTGTTGATTGTATGTGGTCATCCTGTTGTACGGACCTACTTACTTTGGCGGGTGCATGGTGGTAAGTACATGAATTCAAGGGTATGTCCAAAATGTCGTTATAGATCGGAGCTGCTGAGCTCTTTGTTGTCTGAACGATAGAAAATTCTGTACCGCACTTCAAGCTCTGAACTGGCTATTTCAGACCATCAGCGGGCAGGCAATTTTGTATGGACCTATCTAGCATGTTGGGCGGTCGATGAGCAAGAGTACGGTTGATTAGGTTTTGACACATTCAAGATCGTTCAAGCAGGTAAAACTGACCTCTACTCTGTTAGAACTCCTTTTCTTAACCATTTGGCAAGCTCATATCGAGTAGATGATGGTGGGTTAGAGGCGAAGGTGAGAGTAGACCTTGGATCGAAATATTCTCGGATCGTACAATGTACGACATGATGCTTTATTTGCAAAGATATAACTCGGAAAGCGCTCTATCTAGCATCTGTTTCATTCATATACTACCAGTCCCGAGAACGATCAGCAATCTCTCTCAAATTTTAGTCACGAGGGAACATTTCCATCCTCGCTGCATTCAACTCTTCACGTCCTTGTCCAATCAACGTCTTGATCTTCCCGTCCTCCCAACCTCTCTCTTTGGCCCTTCCTTCGACCAAGTCCGAAATCCTGTGGCTCCAGAGAAAATCTTCATCCTCATCCTCATCAGTCTCCATTTCCAACACGTCCACTCCCGTATCCACAAGCTGACTCAGCGGGTAAGCACCCGCGAATTCCCAGTCTAGGACAGCGCAGATACGCTTATCGCGCACCATGATATTGCGGCCTTGAAGGTCGTTATGGGCGACCGCGAACGGCTCTTCGGGGAGGCCTGTGGAAGCGGAAGCGGCTAGGGCGGCACGCTTCTCTTGCAAAATTTTGATGAATTCCTCTTTGGGGGTCTGGTCGAAAATATCCAGGTCGATGTCGTCGTTGGTGGCGTGGGAATAGTAATAGATTTCTTTGTCATAACAGGCGAGGATGTAAGCACGAGTCGAGGGATAGGGCCCAATGTCATAGCACTCCGAGGAGTGAAATTTAGCCTGAAATTACGCCGTTAGTGCTACGTCGAACCAAGTCGCGTGATAATGGCGACGTACCCTGCCCTTATATAGTTTTGCACCTTCAACTGTTGGTCCGATTTCATATCCCAAGGTCAGCCCTCCTATATGATCGAACGTGATCTCACCAAGGTCAAGGATGATATCAGCAATTGAGCGAGCAAGATCCCATTTCTCTGGTTCAGTGAAAGTCTTCCATACTGAGCTCAGAGGATCTCCATTGACGTATTCCATAGCGATGAAGGTTTGCCCAAATTTCCAAGTGTCATACGCGTAGACTTTGGGGACTGGGATCGAGGGATGGTATTGGCCCATAAAGGTCAGCCAGGCGATTTCATTCTCGATCTGATGGGGCAGGAGGGCGTCATCATTCGGTTCACGGAGAATGAATTGTCGGAACTCTGATTGATTGCGCCTTCCCTATAGTAGTCAAACATAGGACGAAAAGTGATCAGAGCTCGAAGACGACATAGTGGTAGTACTAACTTTGAGTATTGAATTGAATTCAACAAGCCAGACATTATTGTAACCGCCCTGTGCAAGCAAGGTGACTTGCTCTACCTCACACTCTGCCTCCCCGTGGGTTCCGCCCTCTATCACAGCCCTAACAGCGCCCAAAATTTTCTTTCGTGTTGGGCTAGTGGCAAAGCACTTTGGACGGCGTGGGACGGTAGGTATGGTGTCTTCCGCGGTTGGGTGATTATCCTCAGCCTCCGTCTCCATCGCTCTGTCGCCGCTTTTACTGCTCTCGGTCACAATGCTTACATCTTCTGGGTGTTTCGGTGGTGCCTGGTAGATAGCATCAATATTTCGGACGGTGCAGAATTCTATGTGGCTCTTGCAAAATCTGACATGGCAGCAGACCATAATGATGTGCGGTTGACGTGAGATACGGCTCAATATAAAATTCGATAGCTAGTGAACATAGGTTGAAGCAAAGAGATTGGATGGGCTCGGGCACAATACTGGTTCTTGGACCCGGGCATTTGGTTTACGTGTCATAGCAGACTGAGGCTTGAAGTTCGTAGAAGCTGATGAGCACTTGCTGAGCCGGCTCAAAGGGTAGATGTGCTGTTTTCACACGTTTGTTACTGTCAGGCTATGTTGTACCGTTAGGTTGCTGTTACACGACATCGGTCCTAGGGTTAGGGCTTGTCCAGATTAGATAACGGTCTTGGCGCACAGTACTGCCAATCGCTACCGCTTAACACTACCATATATTTTACTATGAACATCTTATATCAACGGTATGTTATGCTTCCGGTACCTTTCCTCGTGACAGATTGCCGAGTCATCTACCCTTTCATCAACTTGGAGACACTCAGCCCTAATTCTACAACCATAACAGAGGCACACTTCTCGCGATTATCTAGATACTAGAAATCAGCCGTGTACTTGAATAGTCTTCATACGTAGACCTGCTATCTCTTTATAAAGTAACTAAGGTATAATGCTACTTACTATCAGGAACCAACCGTGGTGGGTACCAAAATTCTTTTTCAAAAAATCATGAGAGACCAACGACGACAACATGAGCCTGCAAATCCGAATCAGCTCATCGGGCAGAAGCAATCAATACGTCGTATGGCATTCTACAACTCGACTTTGGCGTATTCTCTCTGCAATAAATGCCCACTGGTAGTGTTCCCAGATTTCATCCCTTCCTAGATCTCAACAAGAGCCGGCCAACAGCAACGACAGCGCAATTACGCCGCAGCTGCAATTCACATTGGACCCCGTGCAAGCGAAACTTACTTATCTGATTTAGCACGCGTTACACGATTCTTTATCCCCAGTCAGTGAGACACAATGGCGTGAACGCTTGGCAGAAGATTCATTGGTGATGATGCGCTCGAAGCATTATTCACCTGTCTTAGGATTATGACGAGCTTCACTATGCTTGAGATGAAGGGTCGTGTCGCGTTCTTGTGGATTCACTCTTGGGTGGAGTACTTAAGTTCTGGTTTTTTCTGAATGCTTTCTACGGTCTGCTTTACACGATGAGTGTCGGGCTGCATTGAGATGCTGTATGGGGCGCGTGACTGGTCATCCATGTTGTAGAGATCTTGGCAGATTCAGGATGCCAGAATAGGAAATATATTCTGTTGCTGACATTGAAAAGTATTAGTTGGATCATTGGAGGCCATCCTACATGTTCTGATCCTTTTGAAGCACATTAGCTGCAAATTTACTGTGAGACTGGCATAGCTGATTTCCAATCATACCTATCATCATACATTTTCTCAACTCTACAATTTTCACACATGCAGGATTTCTGCGGTGACATGTCGAAACGAGTCGAAGAATTAAGCACTGACCACTCGTATGGCACAGACGAGTGGCTAAGCGAAGAACAAAATGCCCTCAACCTTCGACTACAGGACGCGTTGTTTCCAAGCATGGGCTTGGTTGGAAGTCTTAGTTTTGTAACGAAAAGGTAGTAGCGAAGAGCGATTCCAAAGGATTCGTCAAGCAAATTATAGATCGAAGCACAAACTTGTTCAACAATCTCACATCGCACCCTTGAGGGTCAAAGGTTGTATGCATTGAGCTTAAATCTCTTATATAGTACTCAAAGAGACAGCAAAGCGAAGAGGCTATAGTCTCCTTGTCGAAGAGTTTTACATCTCCTTTATCATCTGGATATACACATACTCTCGGACATGGCCTGCACAAACAACGCTTGTTCTCTGAGTTTCTTGCCTAGATTATATATATAATGTCTTCGAAACCTTACAATTCAGCAAACGTCCATTGAAATATTCCCCGCCAGAGTTTTCTCTCAGTCAGCGAAGACATATTGAGATGGAATCAGATTCGAACAGTATGCGAGATCTTGTGGGACCTTGCTCCCTTGAAAATGGCAGAGACCTTTTTCAATGCCTTTGCAAAACCTGTTTGCTTCATAGCGGTCTTTAGAGGTACGTGTCGCATTCTCGACGCGGTGCATAAGGTCAACGCGATCATTTAAAGCTCAGGGGCTGGATCAATCGAAATGGCAGCGATTCCATAAAGAAAGGGTTCCTTTTCGTTTGCGAAACACTAGGTCTGAGGCGAGAGAAGAAGGCCTGTTTTGACGCCTGGAAGGCCATTACTGCCAATTCGCACTTCCGGCGTCTTGGAATCTCGAATATCG